>JAEEGK010018120.1_pt1 | contig 15262 bp, 20 predicted proteins | sample 8958771 | NCBI WGS metagenome assembly JAEEGK01 (sample SAMN16246547, study PRJNA631951) | gut metagenome | biome: gut microbiome; feature: rumen; material: SC-attached | host: Bos | place: Iran: Karaj | collected 2018-10 | reverse complement strand
ATCAATGAGGTCCGCGGGGTTAACCGCGTCATGTACGACCTCACCAGCAAGCCCCCCGGCACCATTGAGCTCGAATAATACACGAAATCCCTACAAACCGTGAATTTAAGCGGGTTGTAGGGATTTTTTAATTGGCATTGGGTACGATTTGGGTACACTTTCATTATTCTTCGGAATTATCCCCAATGACTTAATACTCATTCTTAGGATTCAAACCAATATGATCCATGAACTGATCGTGGGCTTTCTGGGCTTTCAGTTTTTCGGGCCAGCGTTCAGATTCGGGATAAATATCCATCCAGAGGTTGAAGGCTTCTTCTGCCTTAATAAGGGCAAGACCTCTTTCTGAAACATCTTTAATCTTTTCGCATTCCTTAACTTCTTTTTGATATTCTTCATATCTTTCAAACCAGGAACTCATTAACATGAGACTTCCAAAGGAAACAGCAACCTGTTCATTGCCTTCCTTATCTTTGTATTCAACAAGTTCCCCACTATATTGACGGAAAATTTGAAATAGCTGGTGCATGGCTTTGACACCATCGAAATCTGCACCGGTGAGAGCCTCAACATTTACGTGTAAAGCCTTGGCAAGAGCCTCAAGGGATTTGAGCTTGGGATTTCTCCTGCCTGTTTCATAGGCACGAATATAAGCTTCGCTCACACCGACTTCATCACCAAGCTGTTTAAGTGTCAGACCGCGTTCTTTGCGGATACGCCTAATGTTTTCTCCAATAGTCATAATCTTATGCTCCTATCGCTGTAATAAAAAAGCAAAAAATTGTACTACACGTACCTTTTGAATAAATAATATATCATTTGATACGAAAATGCAAGAAAAAGATATTGACACGTATCAAAAGATACGGTATCATACAAAACGAAGAAACGTATCAAAAGATACGCATAGAATAAAACGAACGAATAATCGTTTATCGAACCTTGACAAGTGAATAAGGCGCAATCGGTTACAGAGGTAACGAGCGATGCGGATCCCGCGCGAAGATGTCAAAAGACGGAGCGAATAACGGGGAATTCCAAAATGAAGAAAAGGAATCTTCAATCGCAATGAAGGCCACAAATGATACTCCTTCCCAGCCACAACTTGAACGGTGAAAACCCGTCGCACGTAATGGGGGAAGCTTGGGGGAACTAATTCTCGGAGATGCTGAAAGGATGCATGTGTGATGGGAATCCTACCATCAGACCGGTTGTTGGAGACAGTAAAAAACATTTTTAAGAAAGGATAAAAAACAATATGAATGAAAAACTATATTACACTGCTGCAGAAATTGCGCAGATGATAGGCGTTGGAAGAACAACGGCCTATGGAATTGTTAAACAAATGAATGAGGAACTCAAGAGTCGTGGCTTTCTGGCAGTTCGAGGTAAGGTGCCCAAGGAATTCTTTGATGCAAAATATTTCGGAGGAACAAGAGGTAAGGAGGTGAGTGCCTGATGGCGAGCAATGCGAAGAGAGATCCAAACGGTACATGGCGAATACAGTATAGATTCACTGATTGGACCGGTAAAAAGCGTAAATCACAGAAACGTGGATTCAAAACAAAGAAGGAAGCGGAGGAATGGGTTGCTCACTTCAAGTACCAGCAGTCTTCAGATCCGAGTATGCCGCTTCGGGATTTTTGGAAGATTTACATGGAGGATATGGGGAAAAGACTCAAGGAAACTACCATAGAGAATAAGGAACACATATGGAGATGCAAAATTGAGCCGTATTTCGGAGATCTTCCCATAAATGAAATAACACCGTCAAGGATACGCCGATGGCAGAGCGAGATGATTGAAAAAGGTTTTAAGCCGACTTATCTGAAATCAATTAACAGCCAGCTCTCAGCAGTTATGAATTACGCGGTGAGATTTTATGATCTTCGCTCTAATCCTTGTATGAAAGCGGGAAGTATGGGTAAGGGACGAGCGGACGAAAGACCATACTGGACCTTGGAAGAATTCAATAAATTCAGTGATGCCATAAGTAATAAACACGAAGCATGGATGGGATTTCAGATTCTGTTTTGGACGGGAATCAGGGTTGGAGAGCTTCTGGCTTTGAAAGTGGAAGATATTGATCTTGAAGCCGGACTCATCAGAATTGATGAGTCGTACACAAGGCTAAAGAGCAAGGATATCATATCCTCTCCGAAAACAGAGAATTCTATCAGAACCATAGTCATCCATGAAGAACTTACGGAAGAATTACGTGAATATATGGCGCATTTATATCGTCCGAGACCGGCTTCGAGATTGTTTCCGGAAAAGACAAAGCGTTTTTTTGAGCATGAAATGGAGAGAGGAATAGAACTTTCAGGAGTAAAGAAGATAACCGTTCATTGCCTCAGGCATTCTCATGCATCAATGCTTGTGGAAATGGGATTCAGTCCAATAGAGATAGCTAAGAGGCTGGGACATGGGAAAGTGACTACGACGATTGAAACCTATTGTCATCCTTCGATGGATGGACAAAAGAAAATTGCAGACAGACTTGGAAGAAAGGATCGAGGTGAATAAGATGCCGTGTGAAAGAAAGGCAAGGTTTAGACACAACACCATAGCGTTTTGGCTAAGTGATGAAGAAAAGCGGATTGTTGAAGCGAGGATAAAGGTTGCCGGAACCGAGAAAGGTCAATACTACCGTGCATCAATCCTTGGTCAAAGGGTTGAAATCGTTGCCGGGAAGTATCGATCGGATCGTCTGGCAATCATTTTGGAAAGGTTGCTTGAAAGAGCTGAAGGTGGTGATGCCTATGCAGATGAAGAAACCGCTGCGATATTGCGGGAGCTATTAGAACTGTTAAAACGATAAAATCCCCTGCCGCAAACAGAGGATTTATCTCAAAGCCCAAAGGAGCTTCTGTTATCTGATTTATATTCTATTCAAGTATAACAGAGCTCCCGGGTACAAACAACTATTTTTTTAAAAACGGGAGGTAGAAATTGAATATTTTTGAAGAAGTGAAAGCTCGTGTTTCGGCAAGGCATGTTGCAGAAAACTACGGACTGAAAGTTGGCAGAAATGGAATGGCCTGTTGCCCGTTTCATAATGACAAGCATCCAAGTATGAAGATAGATGATTCACACTATCACTGCTTTGGATGTGGGGCACATGGAGACGCTATAGGATTTGTGGCAGCCATGTTTGGACTCGGTCAATATGAAGCGGCATGTAGGATCAATGAGGATTTCAATCTTGGGATTTGTGTGGATGCTTCAATTAGTGAAGCAGAACAGGCGGAAATCTCAAGGCAGATTCGTAATAAGAAAAAGATTACGGAAATCAAAGATCGGTTTGGTATTTGGAAGAAGACAAAAACGGATGATCTACTTGAGTGTGAGAGGCTGATCGAGAAAGCAGAGAAAGCGGTTATGGATTCGCCGGATCCTCACGTTGTAGTAATTACGGGAAGCTTTGTGTATCTGATGCATATCAAAGCAATCGTAGGTTACTGGTTGGATATCCTTTGCTTTGGAACAGAGGAAGAAACAAAAGAATTCTTCATGACTAACGGAAAGGAGGTGGATCGTATTGTCGCAAACATTAAACGAGCAGGAAATGACATCCTGGGAAGAAGTAGAAAAGCGGTTGGATAATAACCGTTCCTATACAGTGGAAGAAGTAACCGGGATGCTTTCTGTGAACGATAAGGGAAAGGTTAACCAGGGAATCGATAACTGTATGATTGCACTAATGTACGATCCTGTTCTTTCGGGGGCTATATGTCATAACGATCTAACCGGCAAAACAGACATTATTAAAAATCTTGGTTGGGATAAACCTGCCGGCGGTGGAATCAGGGATGTTGATATAGATCAGATTGAATGGTATCTGGAACGGACATACGGATTAAAGAATTATAAAGCAATCGGTAAAGCCCTCAATATCGTTGCGAGTCAAAATCATTTTCATCCGATAAAGGAATGTCTTGAAAACCTGGAATGGGATGGCGTCAGCAGGATCGGAGATTTACTACCAAAGTATCTTGGCGTTGAAAAGTCGGAATATGAAACGGAAATCATGACGCTTCTCATGCAGGCTGCGATTCACAGAATATATGATCCTGGATGTAAATATGAAATCATGGTTTGCCTAATTGGAGGACAGGGGGCCGGAAAGTCTACTCTCTTTCGGCTACTGGCGATTAAGGATGAGTGGTTCTCGGATGATTTAAGACGTTTGGACGATGATAATGTCTATCGTAAATTGCAGGGGCATTGGATTATTGAAATGCCGGAGATGCTGGCAACTGTAAATGCCAGAACGGTTGAAGAGATAAAATCTTTCCTCAGCAAGCAGAAGGATAATTACAAGATTCCTTATGAGGTGCATCCGGAAGACAGACCAAGGCAATGTATCTTTGTAGGCACCAGCAATACACTTGATTTTCTTCCTTTGGACAGAACCGGGAATAGAAGGTTTGCACCAATCACCGTTCATATGGAAAATGTCGAAAAGCATATTCTTGAAGATGAGCGGGAATCTAGAGAATACATAAATCTGGTTTGGGCAGAGATGATGGATTTCTATAGGAAAAATAAACGCTTTAAGTTAAAACTTTCAGGAAAGACTGCGGAGTATCTTAAGGAATTACAGAAAGAACATATGCCGGAAGATACCAATGTTGGAATAATCCAGGCTTGGCTCGATGGCTATCATGACGACTATGTATGTAGCAGGATGATTTACAGAGATGCGTTGGGAAGGGATTCCGATAATCCGAAGCAATGGGAACTTCAGGAAATCGGAAATATTATGAACAACAGCATCGAGGGATGGGAAAAAGGACCGCAGCATCGATTTGCTGATTATGGTCAGCAAAGGTGTTGGAAGAGAACGAAGCCGAGGGATGAGTTTCTTCCGGTACCGGATGATGCGGAGTTGCCATTTAAATAAAAAAGTCTTTTGAAGCGTGTTTACAGATTTTGTTTACAAGCGGACGTTTACATTTTTGTCAACACGTTCGTTGACAAAAGAAGCGAGCAGGGATGCGAGGTTCGGAGCTTGTAAACAATGTAAACGCGATTCTGTGAAAAGACTTTTTTATAAGAAAACTGTAAACGCGCCGGGTAAACGCGTGAGCAGTTTTCGTGATCGGCATCCACAAGAACTTTGTGGGTGCCGGGCTCTCCGCAGGAGTCCTGCTGAAGGCAACCCTCGGTAGAGCGACTTATGTTTTGATACGCAGTGTCAAAACTAATAAGGCGTTACTCTTGACAAGAGTAACAGAACCCCGGCGAATACGCCGGTACCCGCTTAGGCGGGCAAAATGAAAACAAATCAATGGAAGGAGAATGTGCCTATGGCAAAAACAATTTCTTTTGTAAAAGGAAAAGGAAGCCTCCGCCATAATAATCGTGAGTTCATAGCAAACAATATTGATGAGGCGAGGGTTCCTTGGAATACCGTATATATTCAGAAGCCGTTACAAGAAGCATACGAGGAAATCTTTGGAAATGCGGTAAGTGAATATAATGCAAAACAAAAAAGAAGTGACAGGAAGATAGATGATTATCTTACCAAAATCAAAAATTCCGGGAACAATGAAAAACAGTTTTATGAGACCGTTGTTCAAATCGGTAAGCGAGATGATACAGGCGTACTTGATGAAAATGGAAATCTGTCTGAGGCTGCAAAAGTTGCCAGAGATATCCTGGATGAATATGCGAGGACATTTCAGGAAAGAAATCCGAATCTGATACTATTCAACGCAGTTCTTCATATGGATGAGGCAACTCCGCATCTTCACTTGGATTATATTCCGGTTGCGCATGGATATAAAACCGGACTTTCTATAAGAAACAGTCTTACGAAAGGACTACAGGAAATGGGAATTGTTCCGGCAGTCAGCAAATCGGATACGGAAACTATGCACTGGCAGGAAAGAGAAAGGGCTTATATTTCAGAACTTTGCAAGGAACATGAAATAGAGATTGAAGTTCTTGGTGTGGATCGTGACAGCTACAGTATTCCGGAATATAAAAAAGCCATGAGAGAGAAGGAAGCTGCTGAAGCCGAAATTGAAATTCTCAATGCTGAGAAAACTGAGGTTGAAGCTGTTATCGAAAACATGAATCATGATCTGGAATCCGGTCAAAAGGATATTGAGGAACAGAAAGAAATCCTAAAGGAAATCACTGATCAAATCTCTGATGCTGAGAAAAAAGTTGTGGTGAAAGAAAAGGCTTTGGATAAGATCCTTGATGCAGGGAAGCCGGTGGAAAAAGAAATTGAGGAAATTAAGTCCCAGGTATCGGATGTCATGAGCTTATTCGGAGGGGAACCGATGGTTAAGCTCCCGAAGAAAACGTTCGAAAAAATGATTTCAAGATATCGTGTTGCCGGAACTTTTGAAAATCTCAACAGGCAATATGCCAGTGCAATCGAAGCAAAGGACAAAACCATCGCCGGATTAAAAGAACAGATTTCTTCACTGAAGAGTAAAGTCAGAGAGTTCACGGATTTCGTTTCCGAGCATGGTCTCATGGAAGTATTTAGGGAATTTATCAGACCGAAGTCTATGAAGGAAAAATTGGAAATCGGAAAGCAAAAATCTCGTGAGATGGAATCTCAAAAGAGAAACCTGACTGTTATAACTGATAAAAAACATGATATAGCAATCTAAAGCGAAATTCATGTAGAAGCAATTTAGGATGCCCGTAGTTGTCAGTGATGAGCTGATGGCTACGGGCTTTTTTATGTTGTCATCGAATACAAGGCTATTTTAGAAAGCATAAAACATTTCTTTAGAAATATTAGAAGATACTTGACAAAGAATAGAGTACTCTATATTATAGAGCATATCTGATGAATAAGGGTGACGATATGAGAAATCTGGTAAGAGAGCCATTATTAGCAAATATTCATAATAATCTTGAATCCTATATTATGTGTTGTATTCCTGTTTTTCCTTTCTACTTTTCTGCTGATTTTTTTATATACATTTTATTGGAAGATAATTGGAATAACGAACAAGGATTTGGAAATTGTTTATTGCTTATATCATGCATTTTGATGATTGTTTGTTATGCAGTTTTTCGCTATTCATTAAAATGTTATATCAAGAAAAATGCAGCAAAATATAATCTATTTCTTACGCTGGGGATAGCAAATAGCGATTTCTGGAAAATTCTTATTTTTGAATATTGCCCTGCCTTTTTATTCTTAATTATTTTTGTAATATTATTCAGCTTTATTATAAGTAATTCGATTCTTTCATTTGCGTTTGGTGAATTATCTACTAGTCATCTTTTAGCATCAATGAAATTAATGGGAGTGATACTATTCCTGTTTGGTTTCGTAATGTTAGGTACACTTTTCATTTTACGATGGAAGCAGAGAAGGCTCAGTCTGTTAGATTACTTGGAAAACATTAACAATGGAAAAGAAGATTCTCACAGATTTCGTGTTGTATACAGTATTAAGATCTATATAGCAATTGTTTGCTTTGTTGTTTCTTTTGGACTAATGATCAATTATTCCGTCGGCAAAATGATTGTAGCTGTTTTGCTACACGTAATTGGTGTTTATTATTTGTTACAGATTAATGGACGAAGTATAAAAAGATTTTTTTCAAACAAAAAACAATACTATAAAGATTTACTTGAATGGGTATATTTCATATCTGAATATCGTCTGAATGGCAATGCGATTTGCGCAGTCTATGCTGTTAATCTTTTATTTGCATTAGTATTTGGAGGACTCTTTGCTTCAGATCTTTCCTCGAATGGAATATACATTGCTGTCAGTATTTTACTTATAGTACTGGGACTATCTATCATCTTTGAAGGGCAAACTATTATTCTTGAACGGTTGTTTTGGGAAATAAAAAACGAAAAAATACAACATGAAATCCTCTTTTATTTAGGAATTAGCATAAGTGATTACAATAGATTTCTTCATAAGAGGGCAAGAAATCTGTTTATATTGCCGGGAGGCGTTGCTTCTATAATGGGAACGTTTTTCTTTATATGTGATTATATTTACCAAGAAGATGTAACCTCTATAATCCAGTTGGCGAGCTTTGAAATGATCAAGTATATAATCATGCTCTTTGCTTTCTGGATTTTCCAATGGGGTGGATATATATATGCTAGGAATAGAATAACAAAAGAGAATATTTTGATTTAATGGAGTGGGATTATGGCTTTATTAGATGTATGTGATTTAGAAAAGAGTTACTATATTGAAAACTCTAGGACACTGGAGCGAAGGCGAATCGACGTAATAAAAAACGTATCATTTGAAATTGATGAGAACGAATCTGTGGCTATAATGGGAAAATCCGGATGCGGAAAAACTACTTTGTTGAAAATGATGGGCGGATTGCTATCTCCGTCAAATGGTTATATTTCCTTTAAAGGGGAAAAACTGTCAGATTTTGATAATGAAAGAATTGAAAACTATAGAAGAAGACAGGTTGGATTTGTCTTTCAAGATTATAAATTGTTGGATAATATGACAATAAAAGAAAATATGATTTTGCCGTGTATTTTAGATCATCAAGACATAGCAGAGGCATTGGGCAAGGTGGAGAAAATTGCGGAAATGCTTAATATATGCGATAGATTGGAACATTATCCATACGAGTTATCCGGAGGCGAAAAGCAACGTGCAGCGGTCGGGCGAGCACTTATTAATTCACCATCAATAATATTTGCAGATGAACCTACTGGAAATCTTGATGCTGATACAAGTAAGGCTGTTATGGATATGTTGATTGGTCTTCAGCATGAATTTAAAATAGCAATGATAATTGTTACTCATGATAAAGATATAGCCGATTATTGTTGTAGGACAGTGCATATTCAAGATGGAAAAATGTATTAATATCATATTTTACAAAGTATAATAGAAAAGGTGCTTTATAAGGAGAAAACAATGGACAAGACAATTGAAAATGCTTTAGATGATATTTCTTTGATTAAAACGGTTATATTAAAAACGCAAAAAGATTTTGCAAAAGTGGCTTCGTTTTTTATTTGGATTGGGATAATAAACGGAATCGCTTGGATTATTGAACAATTGGCCTATTATATTCGAAATACTGTAGGATATGGCAATGTATATGTTCAGTTATTAGGACAGGGTTATCATTGGGTACGCCTCATTGGCTATATAGTAGTATTTGCTATTTTCTATAGAAAACTAAAGTCCTTTCAAAACGATATTAGTGAGGGAATGATCAAAATATGGGGTATAGTATTAATCGGTTCATATGCACTTCTATTCTTGTATATGCACTTAATTCCTAGCGGTAATGATGACCGGATAAATACATTATGGAAATGTAGAGAGTTAATTGAAATACTACCTGTTGTTGTAGCATTATTTATGACGGGGATACTTACAAAAAGAAGAATAATAACCATATGTACGGCTATATATAGTATTGTTTACTTCGTGTTATTCCTGAGTATGAAGGAAGTTCCATATGGAAGTTTCGGTGGAAAAGGAACACTTATACCTATTAGTAGCGTAAGTGTAAGATGCTTAATGATATTGGGAATGATTATTCTGGGGCTGTACCTTAAGATAGGAGCAAAGAACAATGGAGATACATTCAATACCTGAAGCTTTTCAGACTAAGCTTAGACTGGCTATTCTATCTTCGTTATTGACTGGCAAAAAGAGCTTTCGTGAGTTGAAAGAAGTAACAGGATCAACGGATGGTAATCTTGGAGCACAAATAAAAAAACTGGATGAATTAGGATATGTGGAAATAGAAAAAGCGTTTGTAAACAATAAACCGCAAACAACATGTGACATAACCGTATTCGGGAGAGAACAATTCAAAGAATATGTAGAAATGCTTGAAAATCTTCTAAAACAATAGAAATTGGCTGTTATATAGTATGTAGTTAACAATTTTATAACAGACAAGAACTATTAGCACTCTGAGTAGAATAATCTCGGAGTGCGTTTTTTTAGTTTGGTGTTGATGCAATGCGTTAAATGTGATATTCTAGTATTACTAGGAATGGGTGATACGATATGGATACAGCGAATGAGATAAAAAAATTAAGGACAAATATGGGAATGAATCGCAAAGAATTTTGCGATTATTATAATATACCGTATAGGACTGTTACTGACTGGGAAGCGGGAAAACGGAAAATGCCGGAGTATGTCCTGGAACTTATGGAATTTAAGGCGGATGTTGAGCAGCTAAAAACTGCCAGCACTTGAGAAATGTGATGTTAAGGAGGACTTCTGTTATGAGTATGAGAGATAAAGAAGTACTTAATATGCAGTTGGTTTTAATACCGGTTTTAGCAGAAGCTTGGAAGAAAACATATTCTGAGTTATCGGATCTGCTCAAGAAATATGATGTATTGAGTTATATTGATGTTTGCTATGAAAATTACAATTCTACCGGGAATCAGGGCATTATCGATGATTTACAGGACTATATAGAAATGCAGGGAGGTAGAGTTAGTTGAAGCCTTTGTATCATGGAACGATATATGATTTTGAGGAGATAGATGTATCAGCTGGAAAGGGTTATAAGGATTTTGGCAAAGGATTCTATGCCACCGCAGTTCCTTCACATGCGGAGAGGCTTGCAATCAGAAACAAGAGCATTGCAGAGAAGCGCCAAAGCTTTCTCAAAAACAAAAAGGGAATAAAGATACAGCTGATCGTAGCATACAGATATAATCTTCTGTTCAGTGAAGAAACGGCTGGACTAAAGGTTAAAGTATTTGAAAAAGCCGATAAGGAGTGGCTGCGCTTTATACTTCAAAACCGTAAATGTAATGGTTGTACGCATGATTATGATATCGTGATAGGCCCTACAGCGGATGCTGAAACAACTACTATTATCAATGAATACTATGATGAACTCGAGGAATCAGTATATTCCGATGAAGTATGCGATAAGGTAATTGCGGAGTTAAAGCCGGAGAATTTACCTAAACAGTACTTTTTTAGAACCCAGGAGGCAGTGAACACCTTGAGTTTTGACAAGGTGAAAAGGCAGGTGATTGGATAATGATTACGGGAGCAGATCAGAAAAAAGCTATGCGTAATATAGCCGCATTTCTGGTGGAGTATATTATGAATGATAAAGGCTGTTCCAGAGATGAGGCTGTCGAATTCTTGATCAAGACAACAGTATATGCTGCTTTGATGGATGAAGGAACGGATCTTTATCTGGAATCACGAGAATCCGTGCTTGATATATTAAAGGAGGAATTGGCAGGGAATCCATATAGATTGATTGAAGTCTGATTTTGTTGACTCTTTATAGGGTTTTTCGAAGAAACTGAGGTTTACAAATCAAGACAGTATTTAATAAGTATGGGAGGTGTTCATACAATCATGTTTATAGGTATGAATGCACGTATAGATGAACATTTGATAAACTATGCGGATTTTTACGAAACAGGATTAGAGTTTTTCAAAGAACAAAAACGGTTGGTACATAAGCAACTTTGTACTTATATTAGTGAAGACAATCTGATAGATGCATCTGCGCTTAAAGAAGATTGGTTTCCATCTATAGACGCGGACATATCTTTTGGATTAGGATAAATTATATATGAATGATGCAGAAATAAAAGCAAAGACAGATGAGATTACTCGACTGTGTTTAGTCAAGTGGGAAATTAAGGATGATGATGAAAGGATTCTGAGATTTAAGGAGGAATTACCGCATTTCATACGAGAATTTGATGATTCATCGATGCCTATGATAGAGAATCTACTTCATCGCTTTGATTATTTTTCACATGAGAACGTCAATAAGAGACTTGTTGAATTATATACCAAGATAAATGCGAAGTATGATTTAGATCCAAAACTTACAGCATATAGTACGGTTAAATCGGCAACTGGAAGAATTAACAGTAGTAACGATTATATCTCTGATTTTAAAGGTTTAAATGGTATAAGTAAAAACTACGTCTTTACAGATATTGATAGAGCAGCAGGAAGTGATGAATGGGGTTATTTTGATGCTGTCGTACTTATAGATGATATCTGTGGGTCGGGAGATACTATAATAGGTTTTCTAAAAGGAAGATATGATATTTTCAAAGACAAAAGAATAATATATGTTGTGATTTGTGCAATGGGAAAAGCAATAAATAGAATTGAACAATTTGCATCAAATAACGGTTTTAATGTCTATGTAGAATACTCTGTAAAATTTGATAAGGCGTTTGATGATTCGGAATTGAAATGTAGAAAGGATGAATTTAAAAGATTATCTGAGAATCTTGATATATATGGTCAAGACATACTAGGACATAGAAAAACTGAGGCACTGGTTGCATATTATAATAATACCCCTAATAACACATTGGGAGTTTTTAGAAAAGTTACGTGTAAAAATCATGCCATTTTTCCAAGAGATGACGACGCAAAGATAAACATAGATGAAATGAAAACGGCTAGCGAAAAGCGAAAAAGAAATAATTATAATAATCGGATGGTAAGCTATAGTGAATGAATATGTTGAACTGTTAATTTTGGCCTATTTTAGGGAATATAGTACAAGGTACACTGCGTCGGATTTGGCGTATAAATTAGGCGTGACAATAGAGTTGTTGAATTCATATCTTGAAGAGTTGTTGGAGAAAAAAGAATTATGTATAAAAGAAAATATGATTTCAATTTCTAAAGAAGGGAGACTTGTATTAGAAAATTCTGATATGGAAAATTATTCTTTTGATAGTGAATCATATTTAATTGATAGTGGTAAAGAGAAATGGCCTAAAGAAAAGGTCTATCCGGTTCATGGTTTTTCTAAAAACAAGTGGAGAGGAGGGGGAAAATAGCCATTATTCTAAAGCACATTTGTTAGAAGGCGAAAGGACAGTGGACTTTCATAGTTTTAAGGTTTCTTAATTTGCAGTAAGAGAAAGGCAAGCTTTCTCTTACTGTGAATGTTGGCATAACAACATTTACAGTCTATATTTTCCTCTTCGCGCGGAGCGGTCCGCGCTCAGACTCAAATATAGATTGCATATCACAAATACAGATTTAGTAGCAAATGTGCTTTAGAATGATGGTTGTTTAGATATATGGGATATATAGAGGAACTTCAGATAGCATTAATTGAACAAAATGAACCGGAGGAAGATATTGATGCTGCATGTAAATATGCAGAAAACCTTATTACATTGGATATGCCAGTGATATTTAATAGAGAACATTTCTCATTGTTGATTGGCCGAGAAAAAGAGGAAATCTACAAGATAGTATCGTCTCTTGAAAACTGTTATTACCAGCAGATAACCATAAAGAAAAAAAACGGTGGAGATCGCATCCTTTCAGTTCCGGCTTTAACATTAAAAGAAATTCAGAAGTGGATTTTAGATAATGTCCTTAGTAAGATGTATGTTTCTCCATATGCAATGGGTTTTCAAAAAGATAGGTCTATAGTAACGAATGCTAAAGCACATGTTGGGAAAAAGTGTGTTGTAAATATAGATTTAAAAGAATTCTTTCCAAGTGTAAAGATTGAAAAGGTTTTTAGAGCTTTTTATTATTACGGATACACTATAAGTGTTTCTTATCTTATGGCTAGACTATGTACATATAATAATGAATTACCGCAAGGAGCGCCAACAAGTCCTTATCTATCAAATGTTGTTTGCTTAAAAATGGATAAAAGGATTTCGGAACTAGCAAAAAAGTATGATGCTACCTATACAAGGTATGCTGATGATATTACGTTATCTGCAAATACTGATATATCAAATATTATACCGGTTGTCGAGAAAATAGTTACAGATGAAGGATTTTCCTTAAATGAAAAAAAGACGCGAGTGCTATATGAACATCAAAGGCAAGAGGTTACAGGACTCTTGGTTAGTGGAAATAAGGTTAGGGTTGATAAGAAATATATCAAGAAGCTTAGACAGGAAATATATTACTGCAAGAAATATGGAGTAACTGACCATTTAAGGTATATTAAGTGTGATAAGCGTTTCTATATGGAACATATGTATGGCAAGGCATATTTTGTAAAGATGGTAGATGCTCATCTTGGACAAAGAATTATTAAGGAATTAGATTCTATAGCATGGGAGTGATATTTTTTATGGTGGCAGATATGGATAAACTATATAAAATGAGGGACTATGCCAATCAGCTTTCCCAAGGGATAGATCCTACATCAGGTATATCTTTTCCTGATGATTCGATCATGAATATTAGCAAAATTAAAATTCATAATAAAGAAGTATGTAAACTTATAGACTCAATTATTATTGCGGCAAGTCGTCGTACCACAGCAAAAGCAAGAAAGATACCTTTCTTTATGCTAGCAGAAGCTAAGGAAAGTTTTCAATATTTTGAAGAACATCCAGTAACCATAAGTCTGATATGTAATAGAATCAACGAGTGTGTAATGAATGGAATGTCAAAGGTTCGCCCAATGGCGATTACTCGTGGCCTAACTAATTTGGGGTATCTGGAAGAAATATCCCAAGATGGAGAAGAGAGTTTTAAGGTTCCAACCGGGAGGGGCTCAATGATTGGTATCAGTAAGGAAAGAAGAAGAAACCAATATGGGAATGAGTATTCAGTTAATCTATATGATTTGCAGGCACAGAAGTTTGTAATTACAAATATAGAAGAAATATTGAATGCTGCGGTAGAGAATAAGAAGATATTGGAGGGATTATTGTAACAAAGTAAATAGTGCGGCATACACTTGTGTTATCTTGTTCATCTGGTGCAAAGAATGATTATAAATTGCAGGTAATCCATCGGTACTTGCTTTTGGGTACACTTTGGGTACAATAGCATTTGAACGGTATGAATATATCGAAAAACGTATCAAATGATACGCACAAGAAGTGCGAAAAGAATAGAAAAAAACGGTTTGAATTTCCCGAGTAAATGAGCTTGAATAGTACCCCGTGGTTCGCAGATTTCCGAATCATCCGAGAGCATAAAGATGACTTAAGAAGCGATAAAATGTCGGGGAGGAGACCTAAAACCTGTATTCTCAGGATAAATATAATATGAAGTTATTCAAATCTTATTCTTGCTGTTTATGATGAATTATGATGTCAGATCGCAAGTTGTGTGATAATCTAATGAGACTTGAAGAGTATCCACATTGAGAAAACATGATATATATGTTTACTATAATATGAAAGAAATGCACCATATTTCAAAAATAATTATTGACGTACGGTGCATTACTATGTTATATTGATTGAGCAAAAGACGTAGGTCTTTTTTTTGTGTTGCAAAAACAGACGCGTACGGAGGTGAATATATATGCGTACCAAG
>JAEEGK010018113.1_pt1 | contig 15265 bp, 10 predicted proteins | sample 8958771 | NCBI WGS metagenome assembly JAEEGK01 (sample SAMN16246547, study PRJNA631951) | gut metagenome | biome: gut microbiome; feature: rumen; material: SC-attached | host: Bos | place: Iran: Karaj | collected 2018-10 | reverse complement strand
GGTTGTTGCCTTCTTAATGATGTCTAGAATGTTCACAAATAACGTTAATACATTCTCGCAACAAGTTGTCTTTATTGTTATGGGTATGGCAGGCGCTTCACGTTGTTTCGACTTAATTGATGAAAAACCAGAAGAAGATACTGGATACGTTACTTTAGTAAACGTTAAAGAAGTTGATGGAAAACTTGTTGAAACGGATGAAAGAACACATAAATGGGCTTGGAAACACCCACATCAAGCAACTGGCGAAGTTACTTACACACAACTCAAAGGTGATATTCAAATTTTGAATGTCGACTTCTCGTATGATGGAACAAAGATGGTTTTACACGACGTAAGCGTATATGCTCACCCAGGTCAACAAATTGCACTCGTAGGTGCTACAGGTGCAGGTAAAACCACTATTACAAACTTAATCAACAGATTCTATCCTTTAGCAGACGGTAAAGTTCGTTATGACGGAATTAACATTAATAAAATTAAAAAAGACGATTTACGAAAATCTTTAGGCATGGTCTTACAAGATGTTAATCTCTTTACTGGAACTGTTATGGATAACATCCGCTATGGACGTTTAGATGCCACAGATGAAGAATGTATCGCAGCAGCCAAGATTGCTAACGCACATGACTTTATTACACGTTTACCAGAAGGTTATAACACAATGCTTTCAGGAGATGGCGCGAATCTTTCACAAGGTCAAAGACAATTATTATCTATTGCGCGTGCGGCGGTTGCAGATGCTCCTGTTATGATTCTTGATGAAGCTACATCTTCAATCGATACTCGTACTGAAAAGATTGTTCAACAAGGCATGGATCAATTAATGAAAGGTAGAACCGTTTTCGCTATTGCTCACCGCTTGTCCACAATTCAAAATTCTAACGCGATTATGTGCATGGAAAAAGGCCGTATTATTGAACGCGGCACCCACGATGAATTAATCGCTAAGAAAGGCTATTACTACCAGCTCTACACCGGCGCATTCGAGTTAGAATAATTTGCTTAAACAAAAGAAAAACGCCAGGAAATCCGGCGTTTTTTTATTTCTATTCTTGCGGAACTAATACGTTTGTATATGTGCCACCAACGAATCCATATTGAACTGCATCTGGAAGATCTTCTTTTCCAGATATATATTTGTTCCACTCTTCATCAGACCACCTTCTCGAGATCTTTTCAAATGTGAATGATTTTACAAGTCCGCCAGAATAGTCAACTGTACCATACTTATAATCAAGAATACCGCGGTCATCATAATATGGATAGCCCATATATAACGCTTGATCTGGATATTTCCATTCATTAACTGAATTACGATTAACTTTCAAATTAATTACATATCCTCTTCCTTCTGCAGTAGATAAATATCCATTTGCGAAACCTTCGAGAGGTTTATCTAAATCTGGAGAGAAGTATTGATAATATGAATCGTAGAAATATCCATACTCATCTGGTAATGACCATCCTCTAGGACATAAGAAGTAGAAGTAATGTTCATCATCTAATTTAAATGTCCCATCAAATGCTATGTTGATTTTAGAATCACTTGGAATTAAACAGTCATATTCGTTCGTGTGATAAGCTTCTTCTTTATATTCAGCATCTTCACGAACATATGTGCCAATGACGTACGGAAGTTCAGATAAGAAATATCTTGAATCAAAACCTTCGTACTCTTCTAAAATTCTAAATTGATTAAGTGGCTCGAAAGACTCTGTATATGTTGAAATGTGATGATATGTTTTTTTATCAATTTTGATATTCAAATGTAAGTTGTCACACCACTTACCGATTCGATCTTCGTGGGTCACAATTTTATTCATGGCGCCTTCGTGCTTAAGATTACCGTTTTCGTAATACTTCATTGTGAAGTTTCCCTTTTGACCATTGAAGACAAAATAGGTATCCGTGTAACTATATCTCTTATCAAGATTATCATGTAAAACAAACTTGCCTGTAATTGGTTCATATGACCTTATATGTTGTTCATCTGTGTCTTGTTCCCATGGCATGTAGCAACCCGAAAGAACTAAAGCAACAAGTGGAAATGCTAGGATTTTTAATAGTTTTTTCATTTTTTACTCCCTATTTTTAGTATTTTCAGCAATATTCCAACGTTTAACAATTCCCATACAGAAGAAGTGCGAAATAAGAAGGAATGCTGCAACTAAGCCAACAGTAATTAACATATGGAATATATTCGCATGAGAAGTTACCATGGCCATTTTTGTATTGGTAAAGTGCAAAAATAATTTCGTCGCTAAGAATGAAATTGGAATTGAAAAAACCATTGAGAAGATAAATTGAAGTATCATCAGATACGACCATATACCAGAAATTTGTCCCATAGAGAAACCAACAGATCTCATAATACAAAGGTCACGTTTTTGCTCAATTAATGATGTTTGCATCATAAGAGAAACAATTAATACGCCTAAGCCAACAGAGAAGATGATAAAGACAATACAAACCATTTGTAGAATCTGGAACTTACTTGCGAAGTAATTGCGTTGGTCGTGAGTTAAAGTAACAACAGCGTCATAGTGATAATTCGTAACTTGTTTAATTAAAGCTTCTTTATCGACTCCGTTAATTAAATAAGACATAACATCGTTATTCGCGTATTCCGAAATCTTATCAACGTTACAGAAACATACATTGTATGCTTCAAGCTGCGAAATGTAGGCGACTTTAACATCGTGTCCATCAACATTAACGGTGTCTCCCTCTTTAATTCCAAGGGCTTTCGCCGTAATCATGTTTACACTAATTCCTTCTTCAGGAACTTTAGCGTATTTATTACGCTTAAGTGGAATCATGACTGAAGTTGAATCAAGTGGTAAACCTTGTAAAGTAATAGTTTCTTCTTTGCCATTAAATTTCAACACAGGTGCAGCGTACCTTGTTTGTTCAAATTTTTCAGCACCTATTGATTTTAATTCTTGATTAAAATCTCCTGGTTCATCAGCGAATACTACTTGGGCATCATAACGAATATATTTATCGAATGTATTATTAAGAGCTTTGTTGAATGAAGTTAAAGACGCAATTGAAGTAAAAATAATTAAACCAGAAGCAAAAATTGCCAAGAAAGACGTGATAAATCGCTTTGGTTTAGTAACAATTGAATTTACAGTAAGTCTTACACCTGGACGTGCATTTTGGAGCTTCTTTTCAAGTTTTGGAGAAAGCACTCTTTTACTAGATGCTTGATCATTTAATGCATCAACAGGCATAAGTTTAGTAATTCTAAATGAGGCATTAAATGTTGCAAATTGACTTGCAAGTAAGACTGTTGCAAAGGAAAGTAGGGTATTTCCATATCTAAATGGAGGCGCTTTAACTGCTACCCCAAAAACACCACCAATAATCTTATCTAATCCAAATTCAATTAAGTGACCAAAGAATACCCCGAAAGCAGAGCCTATAATAGAAATGATAAGAGAGAACAATGACAATAAACCCATTATATGTTCTTTCCTAATTCCTAATGCCGACATAACTCCAATGTCTCGCATCATTTCTCTAATGATTTGGAGTAAGAACATTGTTAATACAACAATAACTGTTCCAAACACAAATATAGATACTGCTCTTCCAGCGCTCTTCATTGCGCCAGCATTCGAGTCGATTAATGATGCAGACAACGATTCATTAAATAAATATGATTCAAGAACCTTCACACCTTGACTTGTGTAATAATCTTTAACTCTATTAAGCGTTTCTCTTTGGTTAGCATTATCATCAAAATAAATGGTAATTCTATTAGAAAATCTTTGTACTTCTTTCGAAATTAAAGTATCGAATTTATTTAATAGTTCAATGGCATCATCGACCGCCTTTTTTGTCTCAGTATCTAGTCCGCCAGCATCTATAAAATCTTGTAATTTATCAACAATACCACCAGTTCCACTTACTAATCCTTTAACTTCGTCTTTTTCAATATAAATACGCCCAAAGTTTGTGTTTTCTGTAGAAACGGCGTTTGATGCACCATAAACAACAGTGTCTGGGTAAGATAATAAACCTACGACGTATACTTCAACATATTGTTGATAATAACCAACTTGAATTGTATCGCCAGGTTTAACATCATTTAATTTAGCGAATGAATTCTCAACCCAAACATTCGCATAAGATTTCGAATAGTTGGTTTGTGTAAAAATTTGAGGTTTATATTCGTCTTTTCTTAAATCAAAGGTGAAAAGTTGAGTTGATTTACTTTCTTGGCTCTTAGGTAGGAAAGTTGAACATGGCACAAACATGCATCTTTCAAATATTCTTACGCCTTCAATCGCTTCGATTTCTAGATCTTTTTCGCCATTTTCTCCATAGTCCATTAATCCAGTAGAGAGGAATGCATTAGGAGCATCACTTCTTTCGACGTACTTTTTATAATTCTCTCTCATTCCGTCAGCTACACCATTAAACGCAATAATAGATGTAACGCCGATTGCAGTTAAAACAGTCATTGTTATAAACAATGCCTTAAACCTTTTAATAAGTGGCCAAAGATATAATCGAATTAAATTTTTCATTACCAATCAATAGTATCGACATCATCAATAGGTGTGTTTTGACGTTCATCGATAATCTGTCCATTTTTCATTGTAATAATACGATCCGCCAAAGCGGTTATTTCTTTGGTGTGAGTAACCATAACAATAGTTCTTCCTTCTTTATGAAGTTTTTGAAGAAGTTTTAATACATCTTTACCAGATTCATAATCAAGGGCACCAGTTGGTTCATCTGCTAATAGCATGTCGCTAGTTTTTGCAAGTGCTCTCGCAATAGAAGCTCTTTGTTGTTGGCCGCCAGAAAGTTGTCTTGGAAATTTATCTTTTTTATCTAGTAAACCAACACCATCTAATATCCTTTCAATTTCGGCTTTATCTTTAGTAGAAGATGGAGCCAAAACAATATTTTGATAAATTGTAATGTCACTTAAGAGATTGAAAAACTGGAAGATATAACCAATAGCTTCTCTACGATAATTTGTCAGTTCTTTATCATTAAATTTTGTAACATCTTTTTGTTTGTAAATAATTTCGCCAGAATCAACCTTGTCAATTCCGCCAATCATATTTAATAAAGTTGACTTACCAGAACCAGAATATCCCAAAATTATAAGGAATTCGCCTTTATAAACCTTCATTGATACATTGTTTAAAGCAAAAACAGTAGCTTCACCTGTACCATATTTTTTAACAAGATTTTTAACTTCAATTAGAACTTCTTTTTCCGCCATTTTTCTACCTTCCTATTTTTAGCAAATTTTCCATTAATGCGAGACGAGTTAATAAGCCAACTCCACCCGGAACTGGCGTTTGAAGTGCAACAGGCATTCCTGGTTCTATATCACCATGTAATCCGTTTTCGTCTCTGTTAATTCCAACATCTACAAGAACTGCAGATGGTTTAAATTCAAATTCTTTAGTAATGAGGTGTTGTCTTCCGACTGCCACCACAACGATATCAGCATACTTTAAATATCGAGCCATGTCTTCTTTAGATGTTTTACTATGTAAAACAGTTACGTTGCAAGATTCTTTAAGAAGCATTTTAGCCATTGGTTTACCAACAATATTTGAACGCCCAATAACAACTGCGTTTTTTCCTAAGAATTCAACACCTTCATGTTTGAGGTAATTCATAATGCCTTGAGGTGTACAAGGATTAAGTGCGCTCATTGGATGGAAACCATCAACATCTTTTTCAGGAGCAACTGCGAGCTTAACTTTTTCTTCATCAATTTGTTTTGGCAATGGCATCTGAACAATAAAACCATCAACCTTCTTATCTTTGTTTAATTTTGCTATCTCTTTAAGAAGTGCTTTTTCACTCATTTCTACAGGAAATTTCAACAATTTTGCGTTAATTCCGAGTTCAGCAGCATCTTTGAGTTTGCCTTTAACATAGGCTTTAGATGCTTCATCTTCATTAAGTTGAACAATAACGAGATTTGGCTTTTTTGGCATCGCTGCAACTTCAGCCTTAATCTCTTCTTTTCTGGCTTTGATATATTCTTTGATTGTCATAAGAAAACCTCTTCGTTTTATTTACTAGTAAATATTATATAATGCGCAAATAAAAAAGCAGAAGAGTTTTCTCCTGCTTTTTTTTCATCTCACTTTTTTGTTATTCCTTTTCGCGGAAAATTTTATAAGTTAATGCAGCTAATGCGCCACCAAGAAGTGGAGCAACAACGAATACCCAAAGGACGATTAATGGCTTTGTACCATCACCGAAGATTAAGGCTGCAACTGCTGTGCCAATTGATCTTGCTGGGTTAACACTTGTTCCGGTTAAACCGATACCAAGTAAATGGACTAATGTTAAGGTTAAACCAATAATAAGTCCAGCTTTCTTACCAACGCTTTCATTCTTTGCGCTTGTAACGTTGAGGATGACGTAAACAAAGACACAAGTAAGAACTACTTCAACAAGGATTGCTGCAGCATAGTTTCCAAATGTTGCTTTATCGCCAGTAACATGGACAAGTCCGTTGCAAGCATCGCCTAACCAACCGCCTTCAGAAACAAATGACATACCGGCCATTTTGCAGATTGCGAATAAAAGCATTCCGCCAAGTAAACCACCAATTATTTGGGCAACAACATAACCAAAGAAGTCTTTTAAGGACATTCTTTTGGTAAGTAAGCAACCAAGAGAAACTGCTGGGTTAATGTGGCATCCGCTGACTGGGCCAATTGTGTAAGCCATCGCGACGATGACTAAACCAAATGATAATGCTGTTGGAACTAGGCTACCGTTTGTTAATGCGGCAACACCACAAGCAAAGAACACTAAAACAAATGTTCCAAATGCTTCAGCAACGTAAGCTTTAAAACCTTTCATATCTTAAACCTCCTATATGAAACTATTTAATTTGTTCCTCAATATCTTTTGAAAGTTCAGCTTGTTCTTTAACGAATTTTTCTGATTTAGCTGTTCTTGGTTTATATTGAGTTTTATCTGGTTCGTGTGGATCACGAGTATTAAGAACAATTTGATTGAATGGAACGTTAATCTTGTTGGCATCAAATAATAATTTGATTTCACGGTTTAAATCACGTTCAACTTGATACTTGTCTTCTTCTTTACATTTAGCGACGAGTTTAATGTTAACACTTGATTCACCAAGACTTTGGACACCTTTATAGAATGGTCCTTCAACAATTGCAGGAACGTGTTCCTTCATTTCTGGTAATGCTTTTGAAATAACTTCTTCAATTCTAATAATTGATTCGTTGTATTCAGTACCAACTTCTACGACTGCGACTGATAAATCTTGAGTATTGTTAATAATATTTGAAATTGCAGAGTTGTTAACAATGTTAACGTTGCCAACAGCATCTTCAATCTTTGTTCTTCTTAGACCGATTTGTTTGACTTCACCTCTCCAACCATCAATAACGACGATATCACCAACTTTAATGTCGCCTTCGAATAACATAAAGATACCTGCGACAATGTCAGCGATAAGTGATTGACAGCCAAGGCCTATAACTAATGCGATAACTGCTGAACCGGTAACGATTGCGGCTGTATCAACACCCCAAGCACCTAATGTGACTAATACGAATGCAATGGCTGCAGCGTATTTAAAAAGGTTACCTAAAAGTAAAAGTGTTGTTTTGGCAGAGTTGTTTTTAATCATGTCTGAAAGTCTGACACAACCATGGCTGACTTGGAAAATTAAGAAACAGATTGAGAAAATCATTCCTGTTTTTAATAAACCGATCAAAACTCTTTCGGTACCATTTGGTTCGAAATCAGGATCATACATGTTATAGATAACTGAATCGCCAGGGAACAATTTAGTTCTTAAAGCGATAACAACTATGAAGGCTGCAAAAATAATGCAGAATCCAATACGGACCCACAAGCCTACCCCAATTCCTTTCTTTTTCTTAGAATTTTTCATATGTTTTTCCTCCTTACATATTTCTATAATTCTATCGGCGTGGTGAACTTCATATGTTCAACCTCGCCGTTGTCTTCTTTATCATACTCGATTACTAAAGTTCCTTTGGAACCTTGCAAATCAAGAACGAAGATTCTTTGTTCTTCATGCCAGTTTGTATTTTCATCAGACTGACAATAGGCAATATGTCTAGCAAGTTCTTCTTCACTTGCACCACCATTAGCAAGTTCATCATAAACTGAATCTGCAATATAGGCTTTGAAGTTAGAGAAGTGGCCAGCTTCATCTTCGAAGTTCATAGTGAAGTAGTAATAACCATCAACACCACAATTACAATATCCAGTAACATCTTCAAATTTAGATTCAGTAACTTTTTCGATTTTTACAACGTAACGATCAAACAAACGCTCAACATCGAGACCAACTAAACCTCTTAAATTCAAAACATATTTCACAACGCCATTTTCTACAGCATCAAGCTGTCTTTTTACATATTCAGAATCAACATCTAATGATCCTTGAATGTATCCGTCTTGAGCATCTGCTAAATAGTATTTAACTTCTTCGAGTTGTTTTGTGTCACGTTCTGGATAAATGACGATATATTCTTTTTCAGTTAAGTTGCTGACATTAATTGAGAAAGCAATCTTACCATCTCTATATTCAACTTCTTCAAACTTAGCTTTGAGTTTAATATTTACAAGGTTTGTCATCCCCGCGACAACAAGACCAACAACACCGACGAGACTGGTTGTTAAAACAGACATTGCTTTATTTCTTGCTCTTGTTTTTTCCGCTTTTTTATGGGATTTTCCATCTAATTCATAATTTTCTTTGAAGTTTAGATTCTCTTTAGCGGTTTTGTTTTCAGCAGCAAAAACGTTCTCATGAGTAACCTTATTTTCAACTTGAGAATTATATTCAGGAGCTTTTCTATTGTTGTACTCGTCAAACATTATTTAGCTAATCTCCTTTTTTTAGATTTGATAATAATTGGAGCAGCAATTGCGGCAGCACCAACTACACCAACAGCACAACCGAAAACAATTAAGAATGTGCTTTCTTGTGAACTTATAGACTCTCTATGGGCAACCTTAGTGGCTTTAGTAGTTGTTTTTTCAATTGTAGCCTTAGTTAATTCTTCCAAAGTAATGTTTGTTGGATTAATGGAAGGGTCGTCTAAAGCCCATGATCTAAAAATGTCATCATAAATAGGTCTAAATTGTTCAATATCAATCTCTTGATTTGTAAGTGAAACATACTTAAGTCTTAAGACTTCAAGTACGATTTGTTCAAATGTATCGTAATCTTCACATGCTGCAAGTTGAGCTTTGTATTGAGCTTCTTTTTCAGCATTGTTTGATGGTTTATATTCACGTTTTAATGCCTCGATGACTTGTTGTTGCATGTTAAGCATTATTGCTTTATAAACTGCTGCGACAAATTCTGCGTTAGCTGCCGCTTCATCAAACTCTCTGAACGAAGAAATTTTGACTTTAGAAATATAAACGTTAACTGATGCTTTCATGCTAGCAGCAGAGCACTTACGAATTTGAAGTGCTGCATCTTTCATATTAGAAACTGCGGTGTCAACGAACTTAATCATCTTGCCGTATTCTTCTTTAGAAATGTTCATATTAATTCCGGTTGAATTACCCTCTGGAGCACGTAAAACACCGCGATTTCCTGAAGATTTTTCTTCTTTGTCAGGAATTTCTTCCTTGCCTAAAAGATAATTCATTTGTTTGGTATAGAAGTCATTGAGTGTCTTTTCCATGCTTTCATCTAAGCCGTTATCTTCTGGTAAAGCATCATTAACTTTCTTACCTTCTTGAGCAGCAGTTTGTTGACCGGCACCAACAACGACTGAGGCTTCTGTAACAGTCTCAATGATTTCACGTTTTTCTTGGTGCTCTTGTCTAGCTTGAGCAACTTCTTCTTCTGTAGTTGCGGCTGCAATCTTATCAGCAAGTTCTTGGTCGATATTATCTTGTGCCGTTGTAACAGTTGCTAAAATCTCTGCAGCAGTCTTTTCAGAAAGCTGAGCAAGACTTTCTTCATTTCTTTCTTGTCTTTGTTGTTCTTCTTCAGTTTCTGGTTCAATTTCAGGCATGAAGTCGATAATTTCTTCAGCTTGTTCTGGAGTAATTGTTGCAGGATTTTCGTCCTCTTCACCAATGCGTTTATATGTAAATTGATCAGAAGAGAATTCAATTGAAACACCAACATCGAGAGGAGTATACGTACCTGTTAAGAACCCTGGCTCTCGTCCATCTGGTTCAGCCCCAACCTTAACGTTGTCTAATTTAACAGTTTTATATGTAACTGCATCTGGGTCTTCTCTACTTAATCCATAAATTGCATATTTTACTTCTGCATATTCTGCAAGTTTTTCGTCCATGTCAGAAAGATTATAGTAAATCGTAACGAAATAGAATGAGGTATCACAAACACCTAATGTTTCGTCATACCACACTAATTGTTCATCGATGAAATTCCATCCTTCAGTAAATAATGAAGGCCTATCAATTTCGGAATAAACATTAACAGAAATAGGATCAACCATACCTTCGATGAAGTCTGCATAGCCAGAAACTAAACCAGGAGCTCCGGATGCAGCATCAAATTCATCAATAACTTCTGCTTCAGTAAGAGTAAGTGTTTGTGATGAACTAGTATTATTTGTTGGATCAATAACTTGATAAACAAGTTCAACAACTTCAGTAGCTTCGTAATAAGTAACTGCTGTTTGTGTTACAGATATATCAGGATACCAAGGATTAACTAAAGTTAAATCGCCTTGATACCATGTCCAATGAGATACTCCATCAGTTACTGTTAATGATTGGACTTGAAATTGTAAAACACCATCAGTTAAATCATCATTATAACCCTGAATCGTATATAGTTCTGTTGGACTCTGATCACTTAAATCAAGATATTCTGCTCTAGTTAAATTAAGCGTTTTGGTTTCATCAAATTCTTCAATGTAGAAATTAACTCTTGCTTCATTAGATGTGGTGTTAAAAATAGCATCAGTAATTTCGAGTTTCTCATTATCCGTATTATATTCGAACCCAAACTCATCAACCCAAGATAAGCCATACTGCAAATCATATTGCCAACCAGCAGTTCCTGTACTTGTAATTGGAACATCAATTATGAGTTGAATAGTATCGTCAACTTGTTCACAATAGCCTTCAACTAGACCTGTTCTTAATGCTGGTTCTGCATTATCTGGATCAGGCATTCTTATAAATTGAACGTCACTTAATGTTGCGTGTTCACCATCAGTTTGTTCAACTCCATTATATTTATAATAAATATAATAGTTCAATGTTAATATGCCGGTGTCTGGATTATATTCTGCGGTTTGAAGTTCGGTAGAAATATCCGTCATGTTTTCCGGATTTGGATAATACATATAGAGTTCACTGTTTTCCTCATCGTACATGAAATAAGGTTGAGTTGAGGTGTTTAAATAATAAGTCTGCAACTCCATCATTATGTTGGTTATATCTTCTGCATAACCTTTAATAACACCCGGTGAATCATTGCCTGGTTCTGAAATTATAGATGCGTTTTGCAAGGAAAAACTTCCGGTTTTTTGTTGTTCGCCGCGTTCATCATTTAATCGATATTGAACATCGATTTTGCGTTTTCCTGGATAATAAATCGCACTAGTAATGACAAGGAAATAACGGTCCCCTGAAACTAAAGGGCTGTCGTTTTCGTCTGCTACATAAACGATTTCTTGCAAACCTTCAAGATAGTTCCAGCCGGTTTGTATATCATTTTCAATAAATAAATGATCGTCATCGGAATAGACCTCAAATTCAACTTCTTGTCCATCCCAGAGTCCATGCATAACGCCTGGTTCATCTTGAAGCAAGCGAGGATCAGTAACTAAAACAACTTGCTCAATAAATAATGTGTCAGTTCTTAAAAGGGCAGGTGTTTGGCCTTCACTGTGCCAGGCTTCAATGAAGACATATGCTTCGTTATAATACTTTCCGTTTCCATAATTAATAAAAATAACATCTCGAATCGTGCTGTTACAAATATCATCAATGTCGAACCAATATTGGAATCCGTTTTGTGAGTCATAAACCCATCTAGAAATAAATTCGACATCAAGCTCATCAAAATATAATGTTATTCTTGAACCGCCATCCCATTCACCTATAACCTGATATTTATCTTGAGGACCATTATGATCACCAGGATCCGAATAAGTTGCATCAGTTAAAGTAAATGTCTCTTGTGTGGTTTCACCACCAGTAATTTCTGCTCTAAATATGAATGTAACATAATTCTCTTCAGTTCCATATAAATAGAAATGAGGCGTCCCAATAACATATGATCTATACATTTGATTGTGAATATAATATTGCATTGTCGGAGTTTGTGGATCATAGATCCAGCCATCCAAAATAGCTTCCTGAGTATATTGAAGCGTATCGACAGTAATGGTGACATTAGAAACACTAGGATCAACACAGTTACCAGTAACCTGATAACCTTGTGCTGTTGCCCCACTTAGTTCTTCATAAGAAGCAGATGTAAATTTAAGTATTGGCAATAAATCATTACCATCTCTGTATTGAACTTCATAATAATTCAAGGTTTGGTCTTCTATGTAATCATGGAAAACCGAAGTTTCGATTGTGAAATAGCTAGTACTAGCTTGACTGCCCCATCTATTAACCCAAGTAAATTCACCGCTTTGATAGGTCCAATATTCAGTCTCTTGAGGTGTGATGTCACCAATATTTAAATCGACATATTCGCTAATCTCGTCGAAATAACCAATTAAATGCTCGGTTGTTGCATTTATATATGCGCTTGATAAAACTACTTCTTTGTTATCTCCAACTGTAGGACCCGAATCATTCGTATAAGTTAAAATAGCATCCTGAGAATATTGGCAAAGATATACGCTTTCTAATTCATAAGAAACAATTTCCTCGCCATCATACCAAAGTAAAGCATAATCGTCAGAAACATAATTCCATCCTTCGTTATATGGTAACTCATCATACTCAAAAGTCGCTGAACCTTCAGCAATAGAAACAGATGTAGGAGTTTGTGAGCCATTTAAATAAACCTGGCCTTCAATTAAACCTGATCCTCCAGCATAAGTACCATAAACAGTAATTTCATGAGTGTCATCAGGATCGTTTGTATTTGTATAAGTTAAATCAACCTGATTATCTCTTTGGCGAACATAAAAATAAGTCAATTCGTACTGATAAGTAGGGTTGTTCGAATCGTAGTACACTAATGCATTTTCGTCTGCGTCATAGTTCCAACCATCAACTAAATCTGCAGGATCTATTTCGGCGCTCGTCATTACTTTTTCCTGTTTTTTAACACCTGAAAGAGCACCGATGGCTAATGCACCAGAAAAAGCGGCCGAAAGAATAATTCCGCTAATAAGACCTATTTTTTTTGAGTTGCGTCTCATTGATATAAGTATAGTTATATAGAATATAAAGTTCAACAATATCTAATATTGCGTTGTTTAACCATAGATATTATTATAAAATAATTCTATGGAATTCGTAGGAATCGATAAATTTTCATTATTAGATTATGATGAAAAGGTCTCCGTAGTCCTTTTTTCACCTGCATGTAATTTCAGATGTCCTTTCTGCCATAATGGCGAGTCAGTTTTAAATTCAAATACACCAATTCCTTTCGAAGAAATTTATCAATTTTTGAAAACAAGAGTTGGTTTAATTGATGCGGTTGTTTTTACGGGCGGTGAACCAACACTTATGCCTGAACTTATTGAAAGAATTAGAGATGTTAAAGCACTTGGTTTTTTAATCAAGTTAGATACAAACGGCACTAATCCTAATATTATTGAGCAACTTTTACATGAGGGACTACTTGACTATATCGCAATGGATATTAAGAACTCAGAAGAACGTTATGCTTGGACTGCCGGATGCCAAAGAGTCAACATGGAAAATATCAAAAAATCCATAGAAATTATCGAGAATTCCGGTATTAATTACGAATTTCGCACCACTTTGGTCAAAGAATTTCATGACGAAAAATCAATCCGCGAAATGGCTGATTTAGTAAGGGGCGCAAAACAACTTTTCCTTCAAAAATTTGTTGATCGAGAAGGAGTCATACAAAAAGGCCTCCACGAGGTTAACATCGAAGAGGCCAATAAATTTAGGGAGATTCTTTCTGAAGTAGTCCCGACAGAACTCCGCGGATACTAATTCAAATATTTAACAGCTGACATAGCAGCGATAGCACCATCATTACAGGCAGTCACAACTTGTTTGATTGCCTTTTTTCTTGTGTCACCGCAAGCATAAACGCCAGGTGTTTTTGTATTCATATCTTCGTCTGTAAGAATAAATCCATTTTCAAGATCTACAATGTTAGCAAATCTTTCATTATCAGGAATTTGTCCTACGGACACGAAGACATTATCTGTTTTAAATTCGTGTTTTTCGTGTGTTTGAGTATTCTCGAACACCAGTGCTTCTAGGTGCTCATCACCTTTGTATTCAACTAAATTCATGTTAAAGGTGACAATGACGTTTTCTTTTGCTCTGACTCTATCTTGAAGAACTGGATCTCCAAAGAAGTGATCGAACAAGCAGAACATACGAACTTTTGGGCAATATCCAGAAAGAAGAACTGCATATTGAAGAGCTGTGTTAGCGTCTCCAATTAAGTAGACTTCTTTGCCTTTATACATTGGGCCATCGCAGACTGCACAATAGTAAACGCCTTTACCAATTAGCTCTTCTTCTTTTGCTAGTCCAAGGGTTCTGTGTTTAACACCATTTGCGATGATTACAGCCTTACATTCGTGCATTCCATAATTGGTGTAAACTTGGAAAATTCCACCGTTTTTCTCGACTTTTTCTACATTTGCGACATCAAATTCAGCTCCCATATCAATGATTTGGTTGAACATGAGATCACTGAGGTCTGCGCCAGAAATTTCTTTGATAGTTGGATAGTTTTCCACTTTTGGAGAATTAGCAATTTGTCCTCCAAAATTTTCTTTCTCTAAGATTAAGACAGACTTATTTGCTCTTAAGGCATATAGGGCAGCGGTCATTCCAGACGGACCGCCGCCAATGATAATAATGTCGTGCATCTTAGTTTCTACTTTCAATATAGCCTTTAATGTTAGATGCGTTCTCGTATGAATCAAATGATTCACCGTTTGGGACAATTAATGTTGGAGCCTTCTTAACACCAAGTTTCATAGTGAGTTCCGGATTTTCTTCAGCATCAACCCATGTGTACTTAATGCCAGCTTTGTCTAAAAGCATTTTTGACATCTTGCAGTTTGGA
>JAEEGK010018112.1_pt1 | contig 15266 bp, 10 predicted proteins | sample 8958771 | NCBI WGS metagenome assembly JAEEGK01 (sample SAMN16246547, study PRJNA631951) | gut metagenome | biome: gut microbiome; feature: rumen; material: SC-attached | host: Bos | place: Iran: Karaj | collected 2018-10 | reverse complement strand
ATGTAACCGAAACGGTAGTGGGAAGCATCGATAGAATACTGAATCAATGCCCAATCATTTTCAGTGCCAAAAACCTGAATCCAGCTATTCGTTGAGACCTTGGCTTTTCCGTTTGCTCCCCGCAGTGAAGTCTTATCCGGAGCGGAGTATACGTCATACTTCTTATTGCCCGAGAAAGTTACGGGATATGCCTGTAATTCAGTGGAATCTGGAAGATCTGGAGCTACTGTCAATTTCGCTCTCGCCTCTGCTAATGTTTTCGGGATGGCAGATAAGCTGACATAACGAAGATCACGTTGAAAATCACCTTTTGCAGTTCCAGCTATTCGGACGCTCTCAATATCAGGATAATAGCTGATGCTTCCATCCCGTATTAACATACTCTGATAGACCGTATAGCTCCAGATCCTGTGCAACAGCCATTTGCCGTTGGACAACTCAAAAGTGACACACAATTCCGGATATTCATTCCCAGAATCATGTTGCAGAATGGAAAGGTGCGGAGTTTGAAAGTATTCATCTGTTGGCCATTCGTTTCCTGTCATTTCAATGGTTATTTCTATCGCATGGCTGGTTTGCGGTACGGCGGAGCTTGTGGAAAAGCTATATTCCCATGCAGACCCATCCTGGCTGCGATTAAACATGTAGAGCACGTTTTCCTTATTCGCTTTGCGGATAAGCACTGCATAGCAGGCATCTTTGCCCCCGATTTCAATACCGTTTGCTGTGCTCATAACTGTCATCCCATCAAAGGATGATTTGTTAAAGAACTCCCTGATTTCAGCGGGTAATACAGCTGTGGATTCTGCAACTACAGTAGAAGACACGGCAAGAATCAATAGACAAAGTGCGGTAATAATACTGACAAGTCGTTTCATCGGCAGCACCTCCTTTTTGTTCCTATAAAATGACGATTCTACTATGCAAATTCTTGCATTCGAAGCTCATTTTTTATACCGCTGTTATTCGCTTCGAGTATCCGTAGGTTGTATAACAGGTTGCCTTAAAACCCTTCGTCTTTTATGACTGATTCGATCGTAAAGGCTTTTTCATTTGTTTTCATTTTCAACGCAGATTCCATTCTCTGTTGCATAGTCTTCTGCATAAGAGCCGGAAGGCGTGATGATCGTCAAACGATCGTTCATTACGCCAAAGGCGCGGTCGCCAATCGTTTGAACCGTGGCGGGGATATAAGCCTTCTCCAAACCATTGGTACCTTCAAACGCCCATTCTCCAATTTCGGTGACGCTGTCCGGTATGTGAATTTCCTTCAGTGCAGAGCAATAAATAAAGGTATATGGATGTATGGATGTAATCCTGGAAGGCAGTGTGACCGAGCCCAGCGCCATGCATCCGTTAAAGGCGTTCTGTCCAATCTCCGTCACGTTTTCCGGTATTGTTATTTCCGCAAGCTGAAAACAGCCCTGAAACGCGCTGTCCCCAATGCGTGTTATGTTCTGAGGAATATCGATGCGCATCAAATGATTACAGCTATCGAAGCAAAGATCACTGATTTCGGTCAGCGAGGCAGGGATATGGATTTCAGTAAACCCACAGTCCGACAGCGCCCATTTTCCCAGATGCGCAATGCTGTCCGGCAATCGAAGGTCTGTCAACCGAATGCATCCGCGGAGGGCCGAATCTTCCAGTGTTGTTACCGTATCGGGAAGTCGAAGAGAGTAAAGCTCCCGACAATTGTAAAACGCTTCCTTACCAATGACGCGGATGCCGTCAGGAACCGTAAAATGCTCGCCTTTGGCGGCAGGAAAGGAAATCAGCGTTTCGGTTTCCCGTTCGCAAAGGATGCCTTCCACGCTATAGAAGGCCGGATGAGCTTCTGGTACAGCAAATGCCACCAAGGCGTCACAGCATGCAAAGGGGTTGCCAGAAAGATTTGTCAGGGAAAGAGGCAGAGAAACGGATTTTAGGCTTGCGCAGCCGAGAAAGGCATGCTCCCCAATGCTGACCAGCGATTCCGGGAAGACTATGCTCCGAAGTGCATCGCAGGAATTGAAAGCATTCTCGCAGATTTCCGTGACTGTTGAGGGAATTGTGACTTTTTTCAACTTGTCGTTTGCCGAAAACGCATAAGCACCGATCACGGTAGTTCCCTGCCGTATGTCGAGACTGGACTTCTTGCCTGTATAAGAAACCAGAACACCTTCGGCTGTATACAGTGCGCCCTTCTCTAATAGAAGAGCGTGATTGCTGGAAGACACCTTTAATGTAAGGCTTGGGCATCCAACAAAGGGATTTGCCCCAACTCTTGACAATGAAGCAGGCAAGGTAAGCTTTGTAAGTTTTCTGCAATCAATGAAGGCCAGGTCACCTATCTCGATCAGTCCGGAAGGCAGGTTTATTTTTGTCAGCCGCCGACAACCACCGAAAGCGGATTTACCGATCGCACGAATTGTATCAGGGAGTGTGACTGCTGTGATATGAGCAACTTCATATTCCGCGAAAGCCATCTCCCCAATTTGTGTAACAGCAACGCCCCCAATTTGCTCAGGGATAGTGACTTTCTTCGAACTGCCGGTATACGCTGTAATACAAATCGTACCATCTTCCAGATAGGCATATTCATAATCACCAGAATTGCCAGAAGCAGCCTCTGCTGTATTATGTTCTTCTGCAAAAGCCGTACTCAGGCAAGCCATCGTGATCATCATCAGAGCCATAAACGCCGCAAGTTTACGCATGTTTTTCAAATCCTCTTTTGCTCATCCGTTTGCTGTCGAAGTACTCACTGTTTCCAGCGTAGCATCATCGATTGAAATATACCAATAGGAATCTCCGGCCGGGTTGACAGCAGCATACCATAAATGATCCTCTTCGGAGAAATAGATTTCAACAGCATCATCCGTGAACATATCCGATGTAACTGGTACGTTGCTGGTTGACACCAGAATGAGCATCAACATGAATACCAAGCTCCGTCTCATTATACCAGACATTGTTTAGATATCCTCCTGTCAATGATGATCCCGGGCGCCTGAACGGAATCGTTCACCGAACAGGGGATCTATTATACCCCCAAGGTGCAATTCGATGCAATCCGCCCAATAATAAAGACGAGTCAGCTCAGTGTTTTGTTTCATCTGACATAGTGTTCCGGGGCATAATGTTTTGGCGATTGCTTTCAGTCAAGATGATAGTGGCAAGCAATGCAATCCGGGCCGAATTGCAAAAAGCTTGTTGGTAGGCTCCGCCCCCAAGCCCCTGAAAACCAGAGCTTGCGCTCTGTGGTTGTGTCGTATTCCTGCGTCATTCGACCTTCTGGCTTCGCCTGAAAAGCAAAAAAGAAAAACCCCTGTGCCAGTTATGCTGCTGCGAACAGCGTCTGACACAGGGGCTCTGTTATCGTTCTGGGTTCTCTTCCCGTCGGAGATCTTTCTCTTCTGGCAGGTAGTCCCGTTCCAGAACATCAAAATTATACTTGATGTGATTCAGTGTTGTAAGCTTCGGTTTCAGTCCTTCGAGAGCGGCATCATCAGCTTCTTTCTCCGATTTAAGCGCCTCGTATTTGGTGGATAGCTCCTTCAGCGTAGGCATCTTTCCTTCAACAGAGGAATAGACGGCCTGTGCTTTCTTGTGATCTTCGATCTCTGCCCGGTGCTCATTGTAGAATTTCGGAGACCAGCTTGAAGCCTTATACTGCGCATAAACGTCCTTTGTACGCCGGTAATCCCGGATCGCTTGACGAAGCTGGTTGATCTCTTTCATGCGATTTTGCTTATGCCGGATCTCGGCATTCAGCTCATTTCGCTCAGCCCGTAACGCGCTGATCTGATCGTCAAGCTCCTCGATAGATCCGATATTATGCTCCTTCAGGAAAATGATCGACTGGGCTTTCGCATCAATATTGTTGCGCTCCGCCCACACAATGTAGCCTCGACCCTTCCTGCCATCTCGGAGCTTTGCTTCAATATCGATCAGCCGTTTGACCTGACTGTAGGTGTACTCACTCCTGGGGATTTTCGGAATGTGCACATGTTGACCGTCGAGCGTTTTCCTCAAAACTGCTTCAGAGTATTCCGCGCCGAGGCTATCCAGACGAATATATCGCTCTCCGCCGGGCGGCTTAATGCTCACATGAGCACCTCGCTTGATCCAACATCCCGCTTCTTCCATCAGCTGCATGAGCGCGTCAAATCCATCTGGCTGCATCCGCAGCGCAGTGTCAATCGTAATTCGCAGAGAATCCCGGCTCGTCAACTTGGATTGATCGCCCTCCCATTTCTCATACGAAACGGTTTTGTTCTGCGGATTCTGAACGACTGAAAGGTGATGTTCACGGCAGAGTTCGTCGCTGATCTCCGCAACAAGCCGGCTGGAGTTCCATACATTTCTGAACTTATGGGAGCAGTCCAGCGTCGTCGCACAGAAGACAATGTGATTATGAATGTGCTTACGATCCGTATGTGTCGCCACAATGAAGGCATGCTCTCCGTGAAGAAGACGCTCCGCCAGCTCATAGCCAATCTGATTTGCTTCCTCCGCCGACACTTCACCTGGCTTAAAAGACTGCCGGAGCTGATACGCAATCACTTCGTTTTTCTTTCCGCTGCCGACGTTCATAAGATACTGATTCCGGGCAAGAACAAACTCCTGATCCGCTGATTCCGGCGCGCAGGCATAAGACGAAATGAATTCTCCTTCTTCCGTCTTATCCGGATTTTTTACATAATCGATTCGTGCTTTCATGCACTGGGCAATCGTTTTGCCTTTATTGATGTGCATCGGAATGATACGTGTTGTCGCCATATGCACCTCCATAAAAAGAAAGACGGCGATCTGTGATTCACACAAACCGCCGTCGTGTTACTGCTGATTGTCAGCAGAGAAGCCCTTCAAAGAATCCAAGGATGTGATCCATTCTGTTCAGCAGGAAGTTCGCAACCGCCGGAAGTCCAAGCGGACTGGCCAGCAATGCGAGCACCATAAAGGCGATACCGTTCTGCCAGTAGCCGATCGCAAACTCGATAGCAGAGAGAACGGCGAACAGTCCAACGGCCAGCCCGATAACCGCTGAGGCAATAGAAGAGATGAACGCAGCCAGGCCAAGCATCAGCCTTGCAATCAGCATGAAGGGAGTCAGTGCGAATCTCAGTGTGCGCTTCATCATTTTCATTTCCTCCTATTTCTCTGACTGATCCAATCTCGAGAGGATTTCTCTGAGAATGTCCCAGGTTTGATCAAGCCTTTGCTTGACATCATCGATCTCCGTCTCGTAAATCGAGCCCTGTTCGTGCAGACTCTTCGCCATTTGATTCACGTTGTTTGTCAGGTTCTTCATCAGTCGGATCAGTTCTCTGATCTCTGGGAGATCCAGCTTCAGCAGATACCCGTTGAGAACCATCGCACGGAACAGCAGCGACTTCTTTCTGATTCCGAAGACTTTCATTTTCTGACGGATGAACTCATCCTCGGCCTCAGTGGTTCTGAATGACTGATGAACAACCCAGTTGTTTTCTTCCGTCATCATCATTATCGCTCCATGCTGTTCTTCCTGCAACTCTGTCGCCGGGACAAATCCACGATTTCAAGCTCAGGTTTCACGATTGGTTTGAGTCCGAAGGCAGCAGAGATTTTCTCTACAGCCTGATCGCGTTTTGCCTCCATGCCGGCAGCAAGTGCATTCGCTTCTTCCTTTGTCAGAAGCGTAAGCCGTTCGTCTTCTGCCCGGACAATCATCACATTCCCGACGATTGCGTCTCCATGACGGTCTGCGCCATATAGATCACTGGCAAGACAGTTGATTGAAACTGGGCCCTTTTTGAGCTTGCCTTCCTCGTCGATCAGCATCAGATATCCATCCTTGGCCAGTGGCTCAGCTTCCACCAGTTCGATCCATTCACAGCCGATGGTGCCGCGGGCAATCTCAAAAAGTTCTTCCTGAGGATCACATTCTAGTGTTTTGATTTCCTGTGTGTCGGTCAGCATGACCGCAAATTTCTTTTCGTCCATTCGGATCCCTCCTCAGCGTTCCATGCTGTGCGTTTTCTTTTTCTGCGGCTTTGCTAATGCGACAGCCTCCGCCACAGGAGTGCTTACTTCCTTACCGGCAGGTTGCTCCAGTTCCCGGATCTTCTGCCGGGCCAGGTTGATGAACCCGTCCAGAATCGCGGGATGGGATGTCACCGCATAGTTGTCTCTGCGATCAAAGCCCAGATCATCTTTGGCTTCCGGGAAGTCAAAGGTGAAGGCCCAATCCTTATTGGCAGAAGAAAAGCGGCCGTCCCAGGATTTCACCTGAACTGTCGCCGCAAGCACAAGGCTGACCCGTTCCGGGCCGTACTTCTCCATCACTTCATCGATGCATTTCCGATCCAGTCGGAAGCCATCAAAGTGACTGGAAATGGCTTTCTCAATATCCTTCTTGCAGTCGATATTCGCCCAGTGGGAAGCCTTGAATTGTTCAAGCTCGCCAAACTTACGGGCATGGCTGCCGGATTCATGATAAATGGGTGTATTGACGATCGGTTCCATCAGGTGGCCCTCCTGTTCGCGTTTTTCTCTGATGAAGTCATCAGCGATCTGTTTCTTATCTTCGTCTGTTCCTTCTTGCAGCACATCCAGCCGATACTCTGTAAGCTCCAGTTGGGCAATAGCATCCAGAAAAACCGGATGCCATTCTTCTTCCGGAGATTTCGGCGCATACTGTTCCCGCTGCATGACCAGCTGGTTTCTGTAATCCGTCAGCTCACGAAAGCAATAAGACAGCCTGTGATCCATGATCTCATCAGAACTGATCTCATAGGATCTTCTGACTGGACGGACCGGCTGATGCTCGTCATACTGAATGCCGAAATCATCCGCCAGCTTCAGCGCCGCTTCTCTGGGAGACAGACTGAAAAGGCGGCCGGTGAAATTGATCACATCACCGTCCGCCTGGCATCCGAAGCAATGGAAGCGTTTATCAACCTTCATGCTCGGATTCCTGTCATTGTGGAAAGGACATTTGCACATGCCTCCGCGTCCCACCTTCAGGCCGTAGCGTTCTGCGGCCTGAAGAGTGGTCATGGTGTTCTTCACCGCTTCATAAAGCGTCATTCACATCACCGTTCCTGTTCCGGCTTTTTCTTTTCAGCCTGCGTTGCGGGACGATCCAGATTCAGCTTCGCGTCCAGCTCAGCCAGACGGGCACTCTTGGTTTTCAGCTCTTCCTCCTGCGGGAAGGGCTTACCCAGCTCTGCCTTTGCGGTGGTCATCTGCTGATTCAGATCATTCAGTTTGTTTTCCACATTCTGAATGCGTCTCGGAATTCCGGCCAGAGCATTATCGATTCTCGTGATGTTGCCGCGCGGGTCAGAACCCAACTCCACCTGATGGGACATCGCCCCCTTCAGGGTCAGCTGGTACATCTGAGACAGAGGATTGTACATGACGCTCATGGAGAAGCCGCGATACTCGCCAAGAGCATGATCCTTCTCATTGCTCACATGCTTACAGGCATCCAGGATCGCCTCGCCGGCATCCTTGGCTTCGGTGAAGGTTTCACCGCCGACTGTCATGCCAATGAATTCTTTTTCCGGCAGCGGATGTGCGGCAGCTGTCGCCAGATCCTGCTCAAAGCCGGACAGGTAGCCCTTGTTGCGTTCAATCTCCTGCGGGAAGTATTTCAGCAACCGGTCTTCCAGACGATACTGCTGGCTCTGATGGTCAGCCTTCATCAGACGAAGACGCGCCACATCCACGTCCAGATCCATCTTTTCCTTGATGGCCGGATCACCGGCGCACAGGGCTTTGATTTCCGCGTAGGACAGAGCAGCTTCATCAATGTCATCGCAGGAGCGCACAGGGCTCTTGCTCGTCATGATCTGCGAAATGAACTTCTGCTTGTTCTCCACCGTCTGCCAGAGATAGGAATCGAAGGTGCCTTCCGTTGCGTACCGATAGATCTGAACATCCGGATTCATGTTGCCCTGACGGACAATACGACCGGAGCGCTGCTCCAGATCCCCGGGACGCCAGGGACAGTCCAGATCGTGAAGGGCAATCAGCCGGTCCTGGCAGTTGGTGCCCGCACCCATCTTGGCAGTGCTGCCGATCAGTACGCGAACCTGCCCGGCACGAACCTTGGCAAAAAGCTCCTTCTTTTTCACTTCGGTATTGGCGTCGTGAATGAACGCGATCTCTTCAGGCGGCACGCCACGGGCGATCAGCTTGCTCCGGATATCTTCATACACATTGAAGTCACTCACGACCGCTTCGCTGGATGCACCGGCCAATTCCGTCAGATCATCGACTGGTTCCAGCGGCGGAAGTTCATCTTCGTCCCTGGGACTATCTGTCTTTTCTGCTGTATCTGTCTGCGGGGATGTTCTCTCCATGCCCTTCGGGGTAGAGATGTCGCAGAATACCAGCTGTGTCAGCCGGTCGTCTGCGCCTTCCTGCCAAATGCGGAAGATGTTTTTGACGCAGGCATTGACCTTGCTCCCCGGGTCATCCGGCAGCAGAGGATTGATCAGTCGCTGATCCAACCCCAGCTTTCTTCCGTCGCTGGTAATCTTCAGCATGTTGTCCACCCTCGGATCAACGCTGCCGGAGTGTACCTTCCCGGCACGCTCGGACAGGCTCTGCACCATAGCCTTCTGGATTTCTGTCGGCTGAACGACAACGGTCTCATAGTGCGGCGTCGGCGTAGGCAGCTTCAGCTGATCCGCCGTTTTGATGTCCGCGACCTCCTTGAACATCGACATCAGCTCAGGAAGGTTGAAGAACTTGCTGAAACGGGTTCGTGCCCGGTAACCCGTTCCCTCCGGAGCCAGTTCAATGGCTGTGGAAGTCTCACCGAAGGTAGAAGCCCAGGCATCGAAGTGGGTCATGTTGTTCCTCTTCAGGGTGCCGTACTGCAGATACCGCTGCATGGTGTACATCTCCGTCATGCTGTTGCTGATGGGAGTACCGGTCGCGAAGATCACGCCGCGTCCTCCGGTCAGCTCATCCATATACCGGCATTTCAGGAACATATCCGTGGATTTCTGCGCTTCGGAAGTGGAAAGACCGGCTACGTTCCGCATTTTCGTCGTCAGGAAGAGGTTCTTGTAGGCATGCGCCTCGTCCACAAAGAGTCGATCCACACCCAGCTCCTCAAAGGTGACCACATCGTCCTTCCGTTCTTCCGCCTGTAGCTTCCGCAGACGGCCTTCCAGCTGCTTACGGGTACGCTCCATCTGCTTGATGGAAAACTGCTCACCCCGCATGAACTTCAGCTCCTGGATGCCCTGGGTGATCTCCTCGATCTGCTCCTGCAGAAGGCGTTCCTGCCGTGCCTTTGACATGGGGATCTTCTCAAACTGGCTGTGACCGATAATGATCGCGTCATAGTCGCCGGTGGCGATCCGGGAACAGAAACGACGGCGATTATTCTTTTCAAAATCCTTTTTGGTCGTGACCAGGATCTTGGCAGACGGATACAGGCGCAGGAATTCAGAGGCCCACTGCTCAGTCAGGTGATTGGGCACCACGAACATGGATTTGCTGCACAGGCCAAGGCGCTTGCTCTCCATAGCGGAAGCAACCATCTCATAGGTCTTGCCAGCGCCAACCACATGAGCCAGCAGCGTGTTGCCGCCATAGAGCGTGTGCGCAATCGCGTTCCGCTGATGCTCTCTGAGCACAATCTCCGGGTTCATGCCGGAGAATGTAATGTGCTGTCCGTCATATTCGCGGGGGCGGACGCTGTTGAACAGCTCATTGTATTGGGTAACGAGCGCTTCACGCCGGTCAGGATCCTTCCAGATCCAGTCCCGGAAGGCGTCCTTAATAGCCTGCTGCTTCTGCTGCGCCAGTGTGGTTGCCTTCTGATTCAGCACGCGCTTTTCCTTACCATCGGCATCCTCGATGGTATCGTAGATGCGGACATCACGGAGATTCAGTGTATCTTCCAGGATTCGCAGACCGCTGGCCCGATCCGTACCGTAGGTCAGATTGTTTGGAACGTTGTTGTACGAGAGGACATTTTTTCCGTTGATGCGCCATTCTGAGGTGAAGTTGGAATACTGCACCTGAACCGCACGTCGCTGATAGAACGGGATCTCGAAGAGTTCCTCCATAAACTGCTGGATGTACTTCTTGTCAACCCAGGTCGCGCCAAGGCGTACATCAATCTCGGAGGCATCCAGATCCTTGGGCTGTGCCTTTTCCAGAGCATTGACGTTTGGCTCAAAGATGGGTGAAATCCCTGCTGCCGCACGGGCATCCCGAAGCTTCTGACGCACATTCCCGGACAGGTACTCGTCTGCCGTGACATAACGGGGACTCCCGTTTTCATCTACCGGCGCAGGCAGCCTGAAGATTACCCCGGTCAGCTCAGAGGCGATCTCATCTTCGCTCTTTCCAGTCAGCTCCGCCATGAAGGGCAGATCTACAGCAGCCTTTTCCGCAATGGAAACCGCCAGCGCTTCCACCGATGTGTCCACATGCTCCACGGTCCGTTGCTGACGGATCGTGCGCTTGCTGAACATATCCGCCTTGCGCTCAAGCTCTCCGTTTTCCGTCAGTATTTCCAGCGAGGAGAGCAGATAGTACGAGGAATCATCTGAGAAAGCCTGCGCATTGGGACGGCTGTTGATCAGACCAAACCGGGCCGTAAAGCTGTCATACAGCGTATTCAGCTCTGCCTGAAGCTCATGGATCGTGAAGTCATCCGATTCCTGAAGCTGAGCGTCCATCAGACGGTGTACGCAGTCCCGAAGGCTGACCATGCCCTTGATGCGCGCTTCTGCTGTCGCGTTCAGATCCGGATGCACCATCGCAGAGTTTTCCCGGTAATACACCTTGTCATCGACAACGGTATAGGAATAGTTCCGCACATTGGGATCAGCGGGAATGCTGTCCCGGATGGCTTCGCCCTCTGACAGCTCCGGTGCTTCCTCGGCCCGATATGTGCCGGAGATCTTTGTGACCGCTTCCGCCAGCTGCTGAGACAGGTCTGCGCCTTCCAGTGCCTGACAGGCCGTCTCCTGATGCGCTCCATACATGGAATCGTCCCAGACCATCTTGCCGAGGATCATGTCCGGGTGATCCGCGAAGTAGCTGTTGACAGGTACGCCATCTTCCGTCTGACCCAGATGCACCCAGTCCGGCTCAATGTCGATGGCACGGTCACGCTTCTGCAGGAAGATGATGTCTGAGGTGACTTCCGTGCCGGCATTGGCCTTGAAAGCATTATTGGGCAGGCGGATCGCTCCCAGCAGCTCAGCCCGCTGAGCGATATACTTCCGTACCTCCGACGACTGCTTGTCCATGGTGCCCTTGGAGGTAATGAAAGCAACGATACCGCCAGGCCGCACCTGATCCAGCGCCTTGGCAAAGAAGTAATCGTGAATCAGGAAGTTGTAGCGGTCAAACTGCCGGTCGGCAACCTTGTACGCGCCGAAGGGCACGTTGCCGATGGCCAGGTCGAAGAAATCCTTTCGATCCGTCTTCTCAAAGCCGGTGACGGCGATGTCCGCCTGTGGGTACAGATACTGCGCAATCCTGCCGGTGATGCTGTCCAGCTCTACGCCGTACAGCCTGCTGTTCTGCATGGTTTCCGGCAAAAGACCGAAGAAATTGCCGACACCGCATGACGGCTCCAGAATGTTGCCGGTATGGAAGCCCATCTGCTCCACGGCGGAGTAGATCGCACGAATTACGGTCGGAGAAGTGTAATGCGCGTTCAGCGTGGATGCTCGCGCCATTTCGTATTCTTCCGGGGTAAGCGTATATTTCAGCTCCCGGTATTCATCAGCCCAGGCCGCGTTTCGCTCATCAAACGCCTGCGGAATGCCACCCCAGCCCACATACTGAGAAAGCACCTCCTGATCTTCAGGAGATGCCGGCCGGTTTTCCTTTTCCAGTGTTTTCAGCGTGCGGATCGCGCGCATATTGTTTTCAAACTTGGTCTTCTGACCGCCTTCACCCAGGTGGTCATCCGTAATCCGATAATTGACTGCAGGCTCAGAAGCAGTCTCCTGCACCGGCGGTAGCTCCGTTTCCTGGCCTTCTTCTGTCTGCGCCTGCCCCAGCGGTTCTGTCCTGAAGGGCAAGTTACGCTCATCACGGTCCAAAAGCGGCCCCAGAATGCTTTTGCTTTCTGCGCGGAAAATCGGGTAAACCATTTCCGGATCGCGGAAGGTGACATCATAGAAGCGGACACCGTCCACCGTGAAGGGGCGTCCATCCATATAGATCGTATCGCCTGGATGCAGATCATAGGCAAAGGGCGGCTCCTGCGGCGGTCTCTGGGGATGGCGGGGCGGCGGCAGCGGCTCATCCAGCGTCAAGTCAATGGTGACTTCCCTCATAGCGGGAATGCCATCATGTTCAGGAATGCGGCGTTCACCAGGACGAAGGGGCGGAATATCCGGCTCTGCCTGCGGCTCCTGCTCATCTGCGGACGATTCCTCAGCCGCGATCACAGCCGCATCCGTCTCCACCTGCTGAATGAACGGATTCCGGGAAAGCGCTTCCGGATCGACCACTTCACCGTTCACAATGCCGTTTCGTGCAAGCTCTTCACGGATCGCGGTGGGATCAATATCATCCAGAGGATCCTCTGCTTCTGGCGCTTCCTCCAGTGCATCGGTCGTTTCAGACGCTTCAGGCGCTGTTTCCGCTTCCGGATTTGCTACAGGCTGATATGCAAAACGAGGGACAGGCACAGGCAGCTCCTGTCCGGCCAGAGCGCTGCGCATCTCATCCAGCTGCTGTCTTTCCGCATCATCCAGATAGTTTCCGCTTTCAACCAGCCTGCGAACATGCTGCTCCACAGCAGGCCAGCGCAGCTTCATTTCCTCCTGAAAGCCCCGACGGCTCAGGCGAAGACCCTGACCGTTGTAATCCACAAAGCCGGAGGAGCCATCCAGGTAGGTGTGACTGTGCCCGCCAATTCCGTATTCCTCTTTCAGGAATTCCTGCGCTGCCTTGGGTGAAGGATGGCTGTCGTACAGAGCGGCAATCCGAAGCCTGCCCCCGGAAAAGCCGGAACCTCGGCTCAGTACATGATCAATTTCCTCGTCAGAAAATGAAAATGCAGAGGGCTCAGCCTCTGCATGGGGTGGATTATTGGGGACATTCTGTTCCTGCCGGTCGATCTTTTCAATCTGTTCCGCTTCGGTCGGAAGCTCAAAGGCAATCTGAACGGCTTCCGGTTCCGGATTGCTCAGGCGTAGATCAGTTCCGTCAGGATCATTTCTTCGGCCTGATTCTTCAGGGAGTTCATCGTCCCGACCCATTTCATCTGGTCTCGGGCTTTCAGCTCCTCCGTCACGCCCGCCTGTTTCGTCAGCAGGCTCATCAGGTTCTCCAGACGGCTGTGGGCCATCGTGTCGATCTCCTGGAGATGCTCCATCAGCTTTCCGCTCAGGATCAGCCTCGTGTACAGGCCGGGGCGGTTCTGCTCCAGGTACTGCTGCCTCATGATCCCGTACTTGCCCAGGGGTCTGCGCTCCGCTTCGGTCAATCCCATCTCCGGCAGCAGGTAGTCTCCGTTCCTCTTGTAAATCAGTTCGCTCATGGCTCATGCTCCTTTCAGTCATTCTGACAGTCGTTTCAATCTGACGCAGCACCTGGCCGCTGATCTCACTGACAGCCTTGCCAAGCTCTGCGACTGTGGCTGGGGTGTTCCAGTCCAGCACCTCTGTGAAATCCTCCCGGAACAGCTCCGGATCCAGTCCGCACCGGGTCTGGATGCTGTAGGAGATGCTGGCGGCAGCGGCCTTCCGGAAGGAAGCTCCGATGCTGAAATCATCATACTCGGCCAGTTGGGATCCGTCCACGCTGTCGCGGATGTCACGGGCATGATTCCGCCAGTATTCCAGTGCCTGCTGCTGTGCGATCTGATCGATCTGCTGCTCCAGACCCATCGCGGCATCCGCATAATACTGATCCTCAAGCATCTGCTGAACCGGCTCCCTGGCTGCATCCGACAACGCCCACGGCTCAACGTTTCTGGAGTTCCTGCGCGTGCCGGTATCGGATACATCAAATACATACCGGATATCCATGCCATAGGGTCCGGGCGTCAGAAGCGCAATGCCCTTGGAGCCGCGCCGGATATACCGCCGCATGGTGTCGTTCCAAAGATCATAGGTCGCGCAGGCTGTGGCATCCGGACGCTGAGCATAGATCATCAGCTGATCATGGAATGGATACTTGTACAGCCTTGAAGAAGTGTTCAGAAAAGCTGCCCAGTCCAGATAATCCCCGGTGATTTTTCGGGCGGTATCATCCGCCATCTGTGCATAGAGCTGTGTTTTGTTGGGCATCGGGTATTACCTCCTCTCGGGTTATTCAATCTCCGCGTCCGGATCGATCTCATCCCATGCAGGATTGTCTGTCCACCCGAATGCGGAATCTTCGTCCGAATAGGCCTCATCCTCCAGCGGATAAAATGGATTCAGCGCCTCCGCGACCTCAATGTATTCAGCGTCTGTCATGCGCTCCAGCTTTGCCAGCACACTGCGGGTCAGGGCTTCCAGATCTTCCTCGTCGGGCATCAGATCCTTCTGCATTTCACGCAGCTCATGGATCAGACCTTTCCGGCTGCCAGGATCGTAAAGGCAGATCAGGTTCTGTTCTTCAGTCGTAAACGTAGTCATCGCTATACCTCCATGTTTGATTTACAGAGCCAAATTGAGGCAGGATGACCTCTTGGTCGTCCTGCCTCAAAACCGGGGAATTGGCTATCGAAGAAGTGTTGATATATAAGGCTTTGGGGAATGCGGAGAAGAGGCTAAATCAAACATTTGACTGCCTTCTCACGAGTTATGCCGCTGTTCGTACATGCGTGTTCTTGTCTTTTTCCGATTCGCTGTCTCGGCGCAGCCCTTACAGTATTTCTGTTTGGCATGCGTTGGAACAAAGGGATTCTGACAGATTTCACAGCGTTTCATGCCGTGAGGAAGGGGGTCCTCATCCTCCTCGTCATACCAGAGTGCATAGGACACCAGGTCATTCAGATTCCACTCCGCGGGAAGCACACAATCCAGAAAATAGTCGCAGTCAATCGCTCCGTCATGGATGCTTTCATAGTTGGGGTTCACCAGATGACACCTTTCATCTGTCAGGAGACAGTTTCCGCGATCATAGTTTGCACACTCACCCCTGGCCAGTGCCTTGATGCTTTTCAAAATCTGCTTATCAGTCATGGAACCTCGTTTCTTCTGCGGGGAACATCCCCGGCAGAGAAAAAGGCATCAGTCATCAGGGCTGATGTCTTCCTCGGTCATGAAGATATTGAAAGCGGCAAGCTCAGGAATGGCATGTACTTCCGCGTA
>JAEEGK010018110.1_pt1 | contig 15269 bp, 8 predicted proteins | sample 8958771 | NCBI WGS metagenome assembly JAEEGK01 (sample SAMN16246547, study PRJNA631951) | gut metagenome | biome: gut microbiome; feature: rumen; material: SC-attached | host: Bos | place: Iran: Karaj | collected 2018-10 | reverse complement strand
GCCACCTGTACGGTGACATAGCCGATGCAGGAGATTTCAAGCGTAGCACCCTGGCGTACGGCAAGGGAGAATGCACCCTGCACGTTGGTCATAGTTCCAGTGGTAGTACCCTTGACGATGACACTGGCGCCCGGGATAGGCTGTCCCTGTGCATCTACAACGACGCCCTTAGCCGTTTGGCCAAAAGCAGTCGCACTGACACCCACCCAAAGGAGTAATGTCAGCAAAACTAACTGTAGTTTTTTGAACATAGGTAATAATTGGTTAATGAATAGGAATGAAGTGTTGCTTCAATTGGTCGTTAGGTTTAGTTTCAGTCGTTTCGCGGGGCAAATTTATTACTTTTTTTATAGATATAAAAGGATTTACTAAAAAAGATACCCTATCTGGTTGAATTTCGGTCGCGCCCTTGCAAAACTACTATGAATCAAACAGTTAACTTTTTCTCTTTAGGCTGTTCGGCCTAAAGAGAAAAAGTTAGAACATTGATAGTTAGGGTTTTACAAGGATTCGAGTTTGAAGTAGATGGGAGCGCCGGAGCGGGAGAGGCCCTCAACGACAAGCACGAGGTCTTCGTCGGTGTCGAAAAGCGGGAGAGAATAGGGCTCACCGGCCTTCAGTTCCACGAGGGGGTGCCAGAGCAGGGTTTCGCGCACATCGGGATAACGGTCATCGTGCGTGGGGCCAAAAGATACAGGAAATGCAGGGCCGTCATATTCCAGAATCTTCACATTGTCTCCAAAGCGCAGACCACCCATGTCGCCCTTGAAAGTGATGAAATTGGCTATGCCGCTGTAAACGGACCCGCCCAGGGCACAGATACGGGGATACACATCCACTCTCGTGACAAGCGTCGGATCCAGTTGAGTAATCAGCCGATGCTGCAGGACGGGAACGCCATCCAGCAAAATCAAGGAAGGCTCATCCCGGAAAGAAAGCGTCCCTTTTGTCCGTTCCCGGCAACGCACCTGCAATTGAAGGTTCTCTTCACGTCCCCGGATCCTGATATCTGAGAGGAACTCCACAAACACCTCCTGGAAAGTAGCAAAACGCGTGTAATCATCCAGATTATACCGGACACACTCATCGGGGAGGAACGCAAGCGACCGCGTGGGCAGGTGGGTATAGAGCGTATCAGCGTCAAAGGCCGATGTAAGCTGCATCCGGACATTCAAAGCACTCAGCGGCTCCGCAAAAGACGGATTCAGGAGCAGCGGAGGAATAGAATCCGGGACGACGCCCACAAACGGGTCAACCACCTCCACATTAAAAGGGAGGGCCGATGCGTCCAAAGCGACCACCAGGTCTCCGTGTCCAAAGAGATTGTCCGTATAGAAGCGGGCAAGTCCGTCCCGCCCAAGACTGGAGGCATAAATATCCTCCACATTTCCCGGATGGGCGACAAATACAGAAGCGCCCTCTGCATCCAGCGGAGCTCCTTCGGCGTCAGTAAACCGAAGCGTCAGAATCTCACCATCGTACTCAGGTACTTCCCGCTTTGCTCCAGGGCCCGCAGGTGAGCGCAGCACACCTTTGATTCCCCAATTGTTATACGAAGGAAAAGGTTCTTTCCTGAAAACAGAGACCGAGACATTGCAATCCTCCGGCGCTGTCAGCAGAACCCTTTCTCCAGTCCTCTCTACCGACAATTTCGCGGTGGACGGGACGGAGAGAGACTCCGGAAGCTCTCCATAGACAACGCCATCGGCAACACGAGCCGTGGAAAGCGTATTGAAAATGGATATCACCTTTGATTCCGGGACTTTCTCCTTCCCCAGTGACGTATAAGCGCGAAGACTGTAATTGCCCGTAGGAAGAGAACGTGGAAGAGTGAGCATGCCCGCACCGCGCCCTTCTATCAAGGAAACTTTCGTACCCGCAACCCTTCCACTTTTTGACGCCAACTCTACATAGGCAACGGCACTTACCGGAGAAAAAGCAGCTGCATCGGCATCCATATCCACGCAAAACGCCGACAGGAAGACCGTTTCGCCGGCTGCATACCAGTCCCTGTCAGAAGAGACATAGACCCGCTCCGACTGCTGCGCAAAGGCAGAGACACTGACAAATAGAAGAGAAAGAAATAAGTAGCGAAAATTCATAATCATTCTTCAAAAAGATCATCCCACCCTTCCGGCTTAACATCGACCCCGCCCAAAGACCGGCAATCCAGACAGGTTTCCTTAATCCACATGTAATACTCCGGAGCAGCTTCATTCGCTCCATAAATCGCCCGATAGGGATAATACCCGGTATAAAAAAGATTGTACTTATTTTGCCCAGCGTCAGACACCTGCGAGGCAAGGACAATGGCCTTTTCCGTTTCTGATGTCCGGTAAAACTTCTCACGGGCATTGTCATAGCGTAATTCTCCCACCGCCACCTCTGATGCCGAAATATACCCGACAACCCACTCATCCGGCTTATTGACGTTATGCAGATTCCCCCGGACGTCACTGGGGATGGGACGGAACAAATCTCCTCCATCGTAAGAAATCTTATCCAGATTATCCCAGTACTTAAATGCTTCTTCCGAAATGAGAGACGCCTTGATCCGAAGTTGATACCGAACAGATATAGCCCTGTCATAACGAGAGATGCTGCGGACGGGATAATCTACAAGGCGGTCATCTTTCATGGTGCCGGTAGATACCACTTCCATCACATTACTGGCTTTCGTCATCCAGCAAGTGCGGTTTTGATAGGGTACGCCGACATCCGTAATCTTACCATAATCCCATCTGAGATTGGTTGTAGCCAGGGAACGATATTCGTAAACCTCGTCATAGGCAACGGAATAGTATGGAGATACTCCGTTCCCGTGCATGGAAAAAGAAAAATCAATAGCCCCCTTATCCTCATCTATGCGATAACAGGCATCATCCATAACCGGCTTCTTTACTACAGAGAGCCACTCAGACGCATAATCCTCCCCTGTTTCCTCCATATGGACCAATAGACGATAGCGCTGATCGACGGGGAAGGAACGGGTGTCCAGATAACACATGGTCCAACCCGAAGCTGTTACCCTTGTTCCGTCTTCTCCTTCCACAGCGGCCGAAAAGGTGAAATTCGGACGACCATCGGCCTTCGTCTCACCCAGACCATTACTGACTCGGGACACCTTGACCGTGGTTACATCCCCAATCAGAATGGATCCTTCTATGACTAATGGCATTTCCGTCCCGGAATAGTCGACCTCAAACGGATAGATGCAAGCCTTTGTCGCGACCAGGACGACCAGGGTCAGTACAGCAGCAGTGAAACGTTTCATTAGAATTTCAGATTGAGGTTGACATAGGGAACGGGGGTCGCAAAGACTGACACCATGTGTCCGGAGGGCAAAGAGAACATGTCCGGAGAGGAGAAAAACACAGAATACACATTCTTGCGTCCAGTCACATTGTATACACCAATGGTGACAGACATGTGCGTGAGTTTCTTCAAGTAATGGCTCGGTTCAATATTCACGGCCATATCCAAACGGAAGTAATCGGGAACCCGATACATATTACGGGCCGAATAGGCCAGCCGCATCTTCCCGCCATATTGATAATAGCCGACGGGAATGGTAATGGGGCGCCCGGTAGAATAGTCCAGATTGACGGACAGGCTATACCGGTGAGTAAACTTGTAATTCGCGGCCAATTTCAATGTATGGGGCTTGTCATGCGGCGTATTATACCAATTCCCGTCATTGATGGGATAAGGGTCATCGGCCTGCGTTTCCTTCATCTGGGACCTGGAAAAAGTATAGGATATCCAGCCATTGAGGCGGCCCGTCGTCTTTCTTACCATAAGCTCGGCCCCATAATAACGGCCTGTAGTCGTAAGAAGGTCGGCCGGAAGGTTATCGTTCATCGCAAGCATGGCACCCGAGCGGTAATCCAGGCTGTTGTAACCCCGTTTATAATATCCTTCAAGCGATATGTCCAGTCCAGCGGCCGTCCAGTAGATACCCGTTGCCGCCTGCCAACCGTCCTGAGGCCGGACACGGTCCGAAGCCAGCACCCAGAGATCCATCGGGGATACCGTAGACGAGTTGGTGAGCATGTGCATGTTTTGCCGAAGACTGTTGACTCCGGCTTTCAACGTAAGATTCTGGGTTATTGAATACTTGGCCGAAAGACGCAGCTCCGGCATCATGTAGAAAGAAGTGTTGCCAATACCTTTGAACAATCCTAGTCTGACGCCACCATCCAATGCGAAACGTTCATTCGGCGCCCAGTTGTCACTAAGATACAGCGCTGCCTCTGCCCCCTGCTGCAACGGGAGCTGCTTTTCCTTGATGCCGGACGCTTCGCCAAGAGGAGACATCCTGCCCGACAAGAAGTTGAGCAGATTACCCTGCAGGCCATATGACAGAGAATGTCCGCCCGAGAGTGAAGACCTGAATTTCAGTTTCAGGAAGGCCTGGCCAACCGCATGCTGATAGCGATAAGCCCCATATGGATAGTTTAAGTCTGCATCAACCCTGCTGTTATACGAGTCATAACCCGCCGACATTTCCATGCTGTTTCCGGAATCCATCATGTGCCGCCATTTGAGAGATGCATTCAGATTGAAATAGCGGAAAGTAGTGTCAGACTCAAAAGAAAACGCATCCCGGGACCAATACCCATAAGCCTGAATGACATTTTTGCCATCCAGCTTATGAGTGACGGAAGCATTGACATCTTGAAACGAGGTCTTTCCTCCATGATAATTGCTGTTTGGCGGGAGCAGTTTCAGCATCCAGTTGGAGTAGGTGGTACGTGCGCCCAGCAAGAAGGTTGTTCTGTCCTTGACAAGGGGTCCTTCCAGATGGAGACGGCTGGTCAGAAGGCCCAGGCCCAGGGACCCGGACAGCTTCTTCGCATTCCCTTCACGGGTTCGAAGATCCAGCACCGAGGATATACGGCCGCCGTATTCGGCCGGAATGGAGCTCTTATACAATTCTGTCTCGGACAGAAGGTCTGCATTGAAGGAGGAAAGGATGCCGAAAAGATGATTGGGATTGAAAACCGTCCCTTCATTGTAAAGAATGAGGTTTTGGTCCACAGAGCCGCCACGCACATTGAATCCCGAAGACGCCTCACCGACAGACTGGACACCGGGAAGAGACAGGACGGCCTTAATGACATCGGCCTCGCCAAATGCCGTGGGAATCTTCCTGATTCTGTCGGCCTGGATTTTTTCCACGCCCATGCTGGCCGTCCGGTGAAGGGAAAGACTCTCTGCCGATATGGACGCGGCTTTCAAGGCCACTACCTTCTCGCTCATTTCCACATCCAGTCCGCCCTCTCCGAAAACGCGCACATCCAGTTGGATCTCCTCCATGGGGTATCCGCTGAAATGAAGATGGTTGTCTCCGGTAGGGACAGACATTCGCCAGAAACCATATTTGTCGGTCATGGCATAGCTGCCGGACTTGTCATCCGACACCGTAATCCCCACAAGGGGTTCCATGGTACTGCGGTCCCTGACATAGCCGTGAATCACAGCACTCTTGCCCACCCGGGAGCGTTCTGTCCCAATTTCATAAACCTTGTTAAGGTAAGTTGCCGACAGGTTTTCTTCGAGCTGAGGACCCGTTTTCTCCTCCTGATGCCCATAAGAAGCAAACCACCCGGAAGGTAGGGAAGAAACGATTGCTTTTTCACGGACGATAAAAAGGGTTCCATTCCACTCTGCGGCGGTATACCCTCCTTCTTTCAGTTTCCGAAGCGCAAGACTCAGAAACTGATGGCGGGGAGCCGAAACCGTATAAACGGCGGGATCCTGTTTGGCCTGCGCTATATATATACTGCTTCCGGAGGCCATTCGCATGACCTGAACCAGGGAATCGGCAGACACCATCCTCACACGCACGGTATCGGACTGTGCGCGGGCAATAAACGGAATGAGCGCGGACAGTAGCAGGATGAGAAAACAACTAATTCGTCTCATGGCGCTGGATATACTGATAGGCTTTATTGATCTGTCGTTTATTCCTCAACCGCTGTACGCCGCCATCCTCGCGGATGAGATACCACACCTCTGCATATTCAAAATAATCCAGCAGAAGGGGTCTGTAATGAGGGTCTTCATAGCCGATGAGTCCACGGGCAGAAACCTCCAGGGTTGAAAGATGCCTGAGTGTTTTGCTGACCTTCCGATAGATAGTTCCCCTTCCCTGCCCCATCTGCTCATAAAATCCGGGCTGCACATTCAAACCCATGGCAAGCAGGTTGACGTAGATAACGCCTCCGCGCGAGAAAGACCCGATTTGCTTCTGTCCGACATCCAGTACAACGGGAGAGCCGGGCAACTGCACCAGGACATGTTGTTCCACGGCATCCAGGTCCAACATCAAACCGGGATATTTCTTCCCTGCATATACCAACGCACCTTCACGGAATCCCAGGGTATCGGCCCGCGGGGTACCATTATAAAGAAAAGGATAAGAAGGAGCCAATGCAGCGCGAAGGAAGGGAATATTCACTCCTGCCTCCCTGACATAGGACGCAGCAGCATCCTGCGCCAGGACATGGAGCGGCAAGAATAGCAATAGGAAAAGTAGAGGTAGCTTTTTCATAAGAAAAAGGCCGTCTGATGCCTGGCACCAGACGGCCTGAAAGAAAATTTATTTCTGGTCCCACCACACAGGGATGGTCCACATGTCGGGTTCGGTTTGCCAGAGTTCCGACTCAGTCTTAGCACCGGGAACCTTTTCACCGATAGCCTTCAGGTTTTCGGCATTGTAGTTCACCTCATGGCTGCACTGACGCCATCTGCGCCATGTCTGTCCTTCCGGGATAGCCTTTGTCGCAGCAGCCACCTGGCTATGACGATAGGGGATATCCCAACCAAAGAACAGCGTTTTGTCGTAGTCGTAGCGGCGCATATCGTTCCAGGTCTCCAGGGAGAACATCAGGGCAACACGCTTCTGGGTAAGGATACGGCCCAGCGTGAGGTCTGCTGCGGTACCGATACCGTTAGACATAAAGCTGCCAATCTCAGCGTCGGTCCAAGGAGTGAAGGAAGGGCAGCCGGCAGTGGTAGCCTCGGCGGCAGTCCAAGCCTTGAGCTGAGTGTTCATCAGCTCCAGGCTGGCCTTGATACCGTTGGAATAAGCGGTAAAGGCTCCGGGTTTGTCACCCTTGTTGAACAGGACCTCAGCCTTGATGAAGCAGGCTTCCATGTAAGTACCCAGCAGGCTGGGAACGTCGGGACGGTTGTAGAAGGTTCCGGAAAGACGGGAATTATCATCCCCCTTCTTGCGGCGGGCATAGAAGTCAGGATCCTTGGCATAGCCCTTGGAACCAGCCCAGTTCTCCACGTAAAGGGTATCTCCCTTACGGGCATCCGACTCGGTGGCAATGTACCAACCGCCCTTTGCGGGATCAAAGTCGGAGCGGATGGGGCCGCTGTTAGCAAGCGGAGTGGCAGGAGTAGTCATATCCACACCGATGGAACGACGCCAGATTCCCTTGAACACGACATTGGCAGGAGTGGTAGCGCTCTTACGGGAAACAGCCCAGGGGAGAATCTTGTCTGCACGGGGATCCTCAACACCCAGACCAGCGAAGTTGGTAAGGTTGTTCACCAGCATCTCGGTGGGGATGTAACCGGCATTCATGCCGCAGACAGAATAGAAAGGAGAGTAATCCGTAGGCTCGGACCAGAGCGGGTCGGTATAAGACATACCGGTATCCTGCTGGGCCTGAACGGTATTGTCGGAGTTGCTCTGCTGGGCAGCGGCGAGTTCGGCCAGGATAGCACTTTCATCGTACTTGCCTTCCTCGTAGGAACCGGCATCCTTCTTTGTAAGGTGAATCATGGCACGGGCGCGGAGCAGGTGGCCCAGTTTGATCCACTTGTCCGTGTTACCACCGTTCCAGATATCGCCCTCGGCAAGAGAAGGTGCGTCGGGACCCTGCGTCTTACCCATGAGTTCGATACCCTCTTCCAGTTCCTTGAGGACGCCCATATAAATGGTCTGTCCATCGTCATAGGAAGGAGTTGCATCCGGGCCAAGGGCCTCCGTGTAAGGCATTTCACCGTACAGGTCTACCAGCATCATGAAACCGAGGCCGCGGATGATGCGGGCAGCACCGGCATAATGATAGGCTTCCTGGGCCATACCCTTGTCATACATGTCCTGGATATTGGCACCTGCGCCAACGAAGAACAGCTGATAAGGAGTGGTGGTAATACCCACTACAGGATTCCAGATGGAGGAATTGAAATAGTTACCGCCGTTATTGGAGTTACGGGTCCAGTCTCCACACTGCATGGTGGTACGCCATGAAGCGACCTGATAGGCGTAGTTGGTATAGAATTCGATCCAGGGAAGACGGTTCTGCAGCGTAGCGCTGGCAGAGGTCGGGTTGTCAGGATCGGTGTTGACATCCAGCCACTTGCTGCAGGAAGTGACAGACACAGCCACGGCAGCAAATGCGCACAATACAATATTTTTTACAGTATTTTTCATGGGGATAAGTCCTTTTTCCATTCTTTAGAAAGTAATGTTCAAGCCGATGGAGAAACCTCTGGTAGCAGGAACGCCAAGATAGTCGAAGCCCACAGAAGAGGAACCGCCGACACCGGCGCCAGAAGCCGCAGCCTCAGGATCTCCCTGATAATTGGTAAAGAGGAGCAGGTTGGTGGCGGCAGCCGTGATGGAAGCGCGCTGGATAACCTGGGTCTTCTTCAGAAGAGACTTGGGCAGATCGTAGGTGAGGGAAATGGAACGCAGACGCAGCGCATTTACCTTGGTAATATAGTTCGCTGTTTCCTTCGGGTAGTAAGAGCCATAATAGCTCTCTATGATATACTCACCGCTATGCGTCTGACCGCTGAAGTCATAGGACTGACCAGGGCTGTAAGTCTTGGATTTTTCCTCATAAACAGGTTTGAGATCGTGACCGGCGGCATCCTTTGCAGCCGTTCCTTCAGTGCCGTCAGGCTGATAATAAAGCGGCTTATTACTGCCGTCTTTTTTCTGCATGACACCATTGATGGTCAGATCCTTCTGGCGGAAGTCGGCAGAGAACTGGCTCACGCCGGCTGCATCCATGGCATACCTGGTACCATTGATTACATCACCGCCCAGACGGAACTCCCACAGCATATTGAAGGTGAGGTTCTTCCAGGTGAGGGTATTGTTGATACCACCGCTGAGGGTAGCCTCACGATTACCCACCTCTACGAGAGCGGTGTTGTAAGTAGGCATATAGTTGTCATCCAGGATGACTCTTCCCTGGTCGTCGCGGTTCCACTTGGTACCGGCGATGGCCATGAAGTTACCATTGTTGAACGAGGCAGCCTGTGCACCGGCATACTGAACGTCGGTCACATACATCACATTCTGTCCGGTAGGAAGGCCTTCCAGACGGCCACGGTTGCCAGCCATATTGACACCGACATTCCAACTGAAGTTACGGGTCTCGACGGGAGTACCGCTGATGGTGAGTTCCATACCCTTATTCAGCACATTACCTGCATTGATGGAGCAGAAAATGTAACCGGTGGACTGAGGGCCGCGGGGGCTCAGGATCTGGTTGTAGGAGTTGTTGGTATAGAAAGCATAGTCAATGTGCAGGCGGTTCTTCAGGAAGCTGAGTTCGATACCCAGTTCCGTGGACTCGGTCATCTCAGGCTTGATGTAGGGGTTACCACGGGACCAGCTGTTACCGACGCCGACAGCGCCGCTGGGCATGGTGCCCACAGGCCACAGGGCCGTTGCCGTCTCGTATGCGCCGGTGTCCTTACCCACGCGGGCCCAGGAAGCACGGATCTTACCGAAAGAGAAGATGTTGTCGTCCATGACATTGAGGTCCTGGAGAAGCTGCGAGAACACGAAGGCGCCGCTCACGGAAGGATAGAAGTAGCTGCGGTTCTCAATGGGGAGAGTAGAAGTCCAGTCACGACGGCCGGTAACGGTGAAGAAGAGGGTGTTCTTCCAGTCGGCGCGGAACTCACCGAATACACTCACCAGACGGCGTCTGATGTTGGAGTGGCTCATGGAACGGTTCTCGGAAGCCGTGTTCAGGAAGGAGTAGAACTCAGGTACCTCGAAGCCGTAGGCCATCATATAACGGCGGACCGTGTGGAAAGAGTCGGTGGAAGTACCCAGCATGAGGTTAAAGTTGAAATCACCGAAGCTCTTGTTGAAGTTGGTAAGGATATTGGTGGAAAGGTAGTCGTAGTTGAGCGTATTCTCACTCATCATACCTTTCTCCCAAATCTGCTTGATGGCAGAACCGGCTGCAATGGTGTTGCCGGCAGTCTGGGTGTACGTATCCAGACCCAGACGGGCCTGAATCCACCACCAGGGAGTGATGTCTGCCTTTACGGTGATACCACCGGTGAAACGGTTGGTCTGGTCATAGAGCTTATCCTTATTGATGATCCAGTAAGGATTGTCACGCTCATCCCAGGGATCGAGCTGGGTTCCGAACATGCGAAGACGGGTACCGTCAGCGTTCAGGTAGTTCGTCATGTCGTCGGAAGGAGACCAAAGGTAAGCGGCTGCAAGGGAGCCGGTACCGTTGGAGCCCCAAAGGCCGCCGCTGGTGAGCGTTTTGTCGGTGTGGGCCTGGGAATAGGCGGCATTGGCGGTGATGGTGAAGATCTTCCACTTCTGCTCGCCGTTGAAACGGAAGGCATACTTGTCATAACCCGTGGTAGGCACTACGCCATCCTGGTTGTAGGCCGATGCAGAGAGGTAGAAGTTACCGGTCTTGGTACCGCCGGCCACGCTGATGGTGTTATCAAGAATGTTACCGGTACGGAAGAAATCGCGCAGGTTGTTGTACCAGGGTCCGTCATAAGCAGCTCCCCAGGAATTGTAGGAAGTGGATTCACGGAATTCATTACGGCCGAGGTAATTACCGGCAGTGTCATAGGTATCCTGCATGGAGCCACGTTTGAAGGTGTTCTGGACAGCGGGCAGGTCCTTCACCATGGAAGCGGTATATTTGGAACTGAGGGTAACCTCAACCGTACCTTCCTTACCCTTCTTGGTGGTGATGAGGATAACGCCGTTAGCTGCGCGGGAACCGTACAGAGCAGATGCTGCAGGGCCCTTCAGGATGGACATGTTCTCGATATCCTCGGGGTTGATATCCATCACACGGTTGGACGTTGTGGTATAGGCATTGCCGCTGCCGTCGAAACCGGAGTTTCCTACAACCGTGGAAGAGTTATCATAGATGATGCCGTCCACGATGAACAGAGGCTGGTTGTCACGGCTCTCGGAACCGGAGGTACCACCACGGAGGATGATCTGGGCGCCGGATCCGGCAGCACCGGAAGACTGGGTGATGTTGACACCGGCAATCTTACCGGAAAGTGAGTTGATCGCATTGGCGCTCTTGTTCCGCATCAGTTCCTGAGAATTGATATCTTCAATGGCATAGCCCAGGGACTTACGTTCACGCTTGATACCCAGCGCCGTCACAACCGACTCCTCCAGGAACTCGTTGTCTTCCTTGAGGACGATGCGAAGGCCGGTACCGGCATTCACATCCTGGCCAGCATAGCCGATGCAGGAAATTTCGAGAACGGCACCGGAACGGGCTGCGATGGAGAAAGTACCATCGGCAGCGGTCATGGTTCCCGTGGTGGTTCCCTTGACGATGACGCCGGCGCCCGGGATGGGCTGGCCCTGCGCATCAACTACTACGCCATTGGCTGTCTGGCCAAAGGCTACCGCGCTGACACCGAGCCAGAGGGTCAATGTCAGCAAAACATTTTGTAGTTTTTTGAACATAGGTGATATTGGTTAATAAATAGTTGGAAAGTCTTCTTTCCTAGTTGGTTATAGTTTCAGCCAGCAAATATAACATTTTGAGCGTAACGCTCCAACACTTTTTTGTCAAAACTTTGTACCTTTGTACCCACAAAATCCAACATATGCATCCTCTTAAATTCAAACCCATCCTAAAGACCCTTGTATGGGGCACGGAGAGCTGGGAGCTTTCCGGCGTAATGAACAACGAAAGCGTAGTGACCGAAGGCCCCCTCGCGGGAAAGACCATCGCAGAGCTCACGAAGGAATATAAAGGCCAGCTCATCGGCAAGCACGTGTACGAGAACACCGGAGACGAGTTCCCCATGCTGGTCAAATACATCGACGCCAAGCAGGACCTTTCCATCCAGGTGCACCCCAACGACGAACTGGCCGCCAAACGCCACAACGGCAGCAAGGGCAAGACCGAGATGTGGTACGTGGTAGACGCCACCCCCGACGCCCACCTCCTGGTAGGTCTCAAGGACCAGCTCACCCCCGACGAGTACGCTGCGAAGGTGGCCGATGGTACCATCACCGACGCCCTCTGCCGCTATAACGTGAAGCCCGGAGACGTCTTCTTCCTCCCGGCCGGCCGCATCCACGCCATCTGCGGCGGCTGCTACATCGCCGAGATCCAGCAGACCTCCGACATCACCTACCGCATCTTCGACTACAACCGCCCCGGCCTGGACGGCAAACCCCGCCAGCTGCACACCGAGTGGGCCAAGGATGCCATCGACTACACCGTATACAAAGACTACCGCACGGAGTACACCCCCGCCCAGGACGAGGAAATGGAAGTAGTGAACTGCCCCTACTTCACCACCAGCATCTACGACCTCACCCTCCCCTACGCCAAAGACCTCAGCGGCATTGACTCCTTCATGGTGGTCATGTGCCTCAAGGGAAACGGGACCCTGGAAGTAGACGGCGAGGAAATGAGCATCGGCCAGGGTGAGACAGTGCTCATCCCGGCCGATGCCGATGACATTTGCTTTATTCCCGAAGAAGGAATGAAGGTCTTGACTTCTTACATCCGCTAGTTCAGTCCGCGGGCACGCATCAGGGCAGAGGGGTCGGGATCGGCTCCTCTGAACTGTTTGTAGAGGACCATGGGCTCCTCGCTGCCGCCCTTCTCGAGGAAGGTCTTGCGGAAGGACTGTGCCGTCTCCTTGTTGAAGATGCCGTCTTCCTTGAACTTCTCCCAGGCATCCACGGCCAGCACCTCGCTCCAGAGGTAGCTGTAGTAACCGGCGCTGTAGCCGCTGGCGATGATGTGGTTGAAGTAGGAGGTGCGGTAACGGGGAATGATTTCATCAATCAGGCCCATCTCCTTGCACACTTTATCCTCGAAGGCGCGGATGTCCTCGGGGCCCTTGAAGGTAGCCAGCTGGTCTACGGAGAGCTCGTGCCACTTCATGTCCAGGATGGAGGCGGCGCAGGTTTCGCCGGCGGCAAAGCCCTGGTTGAACTGCAGGGACTTGCGGATTTTCTCCACGAGGGAAGCCGGGATGGGCTCACCGGTGTAGCAGTTGTTGGCATACTGGGAGAGGATTTCCGGCACAAAGGCGAAGTTCTCGTTGAACTGGGAGAACATCTCCACAAAGTCGCGGGCCACGTTGGTACCGCTCACGCTGGCATAGTTGCACTGGGTAAGGAAACCGTGCAGGGCATGGCCGAACTCGTGGAAGGCGGTGGTCACGTTGTCAATGGTGAGGAGGCTGGGTGCCGCAGCGGTGGGATCCTCGTTGGGAGCCGGGAAGTTGCACACGTTCACAATGATGGGACGAACACCGGTAGACTGCTCGCGGAAGTTGTTCATCCAGGCACCGCCCCGCTTGGTGGGACGCACATAGTAGTCGCGGTAGAAAATGCCGATGAGGCTGCCGTCGGGCTCGGAGAGCTTGTAGGCACGCACCTCGGGGTTGTACACCTCCACCTCGGGAGCTTCCTCAATGCAGATGCCATAAATCTTCTCGGCGGCGGTGAACACGCCCTTGAGGACGCTGTCGGCCTGGAAATAAGGCTTGGTGAGGTTCTCATCCAGGGCATACTTCTGCGCACGGAGTTTCTCGGCATAGTACATCCAGTCCCAGGCCTCGATCTTGTGGCCGGCGATCTTCTGCATTTCCTTCATCTGGGCCTTCGCGCTGCGCATGCAGGCGTCCATGATGGGCTGCAGGAAGTTATCTACGGTAGCGGGGTCTCCGGCCATCTTGTCGGAGAGCTGGAAGGCGGCAAAGTTGGGATAGCCGAGGAGGCGGGCCATCTCGGCGCGAAGCTTCAGGACCTCCAGCACAATGGCGTTGGTGTCGTTCTCATTGCCGTTGTTGCCACGGGAAGAGTAGGCCTTGAACACCTGCTCGCGTTTGGCGCGGTCGTCGCAGGAAGCCATGAAGTCGTAATAGTCGCTCACGAGGATGCCGGTAGCCTCCTTGAAGGCGTTGTTCTCGGCCAGGAGCTTCTGGCCAAACTGCTGGGTAAGGGCGGCCAGGCGGTTGGAGATTTCGCCAAAGCGCTTCTTGCCGGCCTCGTCCAGGCCCACGCCATTGCGCTCGAAGCTCTGATAGAGTTTCTTCGTGGCCATCTGCTGCTCGCGGGTGAGGCCGTCCATATTCTCGTACACAGCCTTGACACGGGCGAACAGGGCCTCGTTCATGAGGATTTCGTTGGAGGCGTCGGTCAGGAGCGGGGTAATCTCCTCCTCGATAGCCTGCATCTCGGGAGTGGAGTCACTCTCGGAGAGGTTGAAGAAGACGCCCTGCACCTTGTCCAGGATGGGGCTGGCTTTTTCCATGGCCAGGACCGTGTTCTCGAAAGAAGGTTCCTCGGTGCAGGCCAGGATGGCCTCAACGTTTTTCTTCTGTTCCTCGATGCCCGCCTTAAAGGCAGGCACGTACTGGTCCAGGGTAATCTGAGAGAACGGAGCGGTGCCATAAGGGGTGTCCCACTCCTGAAGGAAGATGTTTTTGGGGGTGTTGTTGCAAGCGCTTACTGTCATAAGCAAAGCCAGGCACAGGGGCCTGGCAATTTTTTTGGTTCGTTTCATTTATTGTAGGATAACAGAGATTTCGGGATCGTCCACCAGGGAAATCTGGGCCGCGCCGTCATACAGGGTAATGATACCCGTGATGGTTACCGGCTTCTTCTCCAGGATGCCGGAAGAGAGCTTGGTGTCGGCAAACTTGGCATAACCGCTGGTTCTCACCTGCACATCCGTCCCGCCCAGCTTGAAGTAGTGCGAGATGTAGTTGGCGGCGGCATACTTAACCATGATTTCCTTATAGGTAAGGAAGGCGTCGGCTCCGAACTTGTCGGCGTCCTCGCCCAGATACTTGGCAGGGGTGCCCAGGATGGAGCCGTAACGGGTGGCGCCGGAGCCGACCTCGGCCTTATCCCAAACGCCGCTTTGCAGATAGCCGATGTAACCGGCCTTGGTGCAGGCCCAGGTGTCAACGCCCCAGGTTCCGTTGTCGGAGAGGAACACGCGGTTCTCGGGGTTGCCGCTCTT
>JAEEGK010018108.1_pt1 | contig 15269 bp, 7 predicted proteins | sample 8958771 | NCBI WGS metagenome assembly JAEEGK01 (sample SAMN16246547, study PRJNA631951) | gut metagenome | biome: gut microbiome; feature: rumen; material: SC-attached | host: Bos | place: Iran: Karaj | collected 2018-10 | reverse complement strand
ATAGTTTCATATATTTTAACAAATATTTCAAACGAAGATTATTTTATAAAGAATTTTATATCAAAAACATTAGGTTTTATAGCAGGAAAAGAATTTCCTAATTGTTATGAAAGTTTTATAAAAATATTATTAAATAAACTAAATGAAAATAAAGAAGGAAAAATAAATGAAAATGAAATAGATACAATATTAAGAATATTTATAAATGTATTAAAAGAATGTGATGATACATGTTCAATTATAACTGGAGAAGTATTACCAGTAATAATTAATATATTTAAAATATCAAAAAATAATCAAAAAAATAGAGAAAAGTGTTTAATTATAATTTCTCTTTTATTAAATAAATTATCTTTTGCAGATGGAAATGATTTTGATTTATTATCAAAAGCTTTAGATTCAAATTGTTTAATGGAGAATTCAATAAGTTTATTTACATCAATTTTAATAAGTAATCCAAAAATGTTATTAGATATAAAAAAATGGACAATTAGAATATTAGATATAATGATAAGAGATATGCCAATTTATTCAAGTAAATTCTTTAATGTTTTAATAGAACCAACATGGCGTTTAATAGTTTTAGAATTATCACTTTATGGAAATAATATAGTTTTTAATAAAGAAATTGAATATACTGATGAAGAAGAAATTACAATGGAAGAAGAAAATCATATTTATGAACATGGATATGAAAGTGATGATGATGAAGAAATAAATGGAATGGAAGGTTTAATTATTGAATTAATTGATTTTACTATTGATTTATTAAAAAGAAATTCAGTTATTGATTCATTGAGACCTGTTTTATTTACTTTTTTACTTTGTATTAAAGGTTATTTATTAATGCCTTATAATAGTATTTTATTATGGAAAAATAATCCTAATTTATATATTAGTGAAGAATATGATGAAGAAAATATTAATAGTGTTAGAAGTAAAACTTTAGGTTTAATTAGAGAAATTTCTAAAGAAATTGAAGATGATGCTTTAATTAATTTTGTTCATTTATTAATTGATGAAGTTACTAATGGAATTAATTTAGATAATTATAAAGAAGTTATTAAATTAGATGATTATAATTTAATGACTCCATATTTAGAAATGTTAAATACTGATAAATTATATTTACAAACAAGACAAGAGAGTAATTTATTAATTTTAGGTACAATATCAGATGATTTACTTCGTTTGAAAGAAAAAGAATTAATATCAAAAAATGAAATCGATGACTTATTAAATTATTTAATTTGTATTTTTGAAAATTCAGGGAAAGAAAATAGTATTTTAGTAGGAAGGGCAGTTTGGACTTTAAGTAAATTATTAAGTTTAATAAGAAATGATTTTGATTTCTTAATAAAAATTTTTGAATCAGTAAGTAAAACAATGTGTAATGAATTAAATGATTTATCAGTTCAATTAGTATGTGCTCAATGTATTAGTATAATTTGTCAAAGATTAATTGCTTCAAAAAAAATGATTGAAAGTGATATAATTATTAAAGATTATGATAAATTAATTGATTTATTAGATAAAGTTAATGAAGAAACAATTTTTATTCCAGTTGAAAATTTATTATATTTAACTAAATTAAATAAGGAAAAAAGTTTATATGTTCCATTAAAACATTTAAATAGAGTTTTACAAATTTATGCAGATAATTTTAATGATTCTTATTTAGGAAATAAAATGTTAGAATTAATTAAAATTTGGTGTGATGAACAATCATCAGCAAAGGCTTTATTAGATAAATTTATACCAATTGCAATAAAAGTTTTTGAAAATTATTATAAAAATAATTTAGGTAATATTGATTCTCATTTTGAAGAAGTGAAAAAAACAGTAATGACAGAACATTCAAATCCAGATATTAAAACTTCTAGTGAAATGTTACCTAACTTAATTGATATTATTACAATGTTAATTAAATATTGTAATGAAAAAAATGATTATCAAAATTTAATTTGGATTTCTCTTATTGTAAAAGCACTTTGTGATATATTAATAAAAACAAATGATGTAACAATATTACAAAGAGGCTCATCTTTATTAAGATTTTATATATCATTATGTAAAGATGTTATAATAAAACAAAACCAAAAAGATTTATTATTAAAAGTAATTAAAAAATATTTTGATCCAACATTATTAGAAAGTTCAATATTATTTTTAGGTAATGTAATAAGTCAATTTTTTTATAATTTAGAAGATAAAATAATACCAGATTTATTAGAAAGTATAGTAAAGAGAATATATAAAGCGAAAATGCCATCAATAGTACAGAGTTTAATATTAGTTTACAGTAGATTTTTAGTTAAATTTCCAATAGATACTTTAAATTTTTTAATTAAAATTCAAGTTGAAAATAGAGTTGGTTTAAAAGTTTTAATTGATAAATGGTTACTTCATCAACCTTTATTTAGAGGTAAATATTTTAAAAATATATCAATTAAAGCTTTAAGTAATTTATATTCAATGAAAAATTCAATTGTAGAAAGTTTAATGGTAATTGGATATAATCCTTCACATAGTACAGCAAGTGTTGAAGTAAATGCACCTTGTAAAATATTATCTGTATTAATTAGATGTTTAAATAATGAAATAATGCAAGAAAAAATAAAAAAAGAAAAAACAAATTATGATGATTTAGATTATAATGATAATGAATCAAATGATGATTATTATAATGATAAGAATGAAGAAGATAAATCAAATAATGAAGAAAATGAAGATAAAATGGATATTGGAGAAGAAGAATTTAAAGATATTCAAGATGAACCAAGAGATTTTTCTTCAAAATTACCTTTTTTAAATAATCAAGGTAAAAGTGGTGGTTTAAATAATATTGAACAAGGTTCAGAAATTTATTTAACTGAAATGTTAGGTTTTGACTATAATGATATTGAAAATGATGATGATGATACTACTGAAGATGATTTAATTTATTTAAAAGATATTGATTTTAATTTTATTCTTAAAGATTTTTTAATGGATTTTTTTAAAAGTTTTTATAAAAGTGATGAATTATATTTAACTGAATGTCTAAAATTATTACCAAGAGATGATCAAAAAATGTTTAAAGGTTTTGGGATTTTAAATGAAGGAAGTGATATTAATTTTTCTACTGCAAATTCTATTGGTTCTGCTAATAATAGTGATACTACTTCTAAAACTAAATAATATTTTGTAATATTTTTTTTATCTTTTTTACTTTTTTTTTTTTAATATTTTTAATAATAATATTTTTATTAATTTTTTTAAATATAATTAATTTAAATGGAAAAAAATAGTTCTTGGATTGATGACGTTATAAAAGAACATCAAAATCGTAAAGTTTATTTTTAATATTTATATTAGAATTAAATAATTTTTCAAAGAGTAAATGTACAAAAGAGATTATGGAATGTAGTAATATTAATAAATCTAATATTATTGAAAATGATTTAAGACTTTCTGATTATAATCCAAGAAAAAATCAAAAAATAACTGATAAAAATAATATTAGTCAAAATATTTCAAGTTTTAAAGATACAAATAGTACAATTAATACAAATTTTCAAACTAAAACTAAAAATAACTCATTTATAAATAATTTAACAATGTCAAATAATTCTTCATCAAATAATAAAAATTATTCAAATAATATATCAATGAAAAAAGAAAATATTATTCAAGGAATGAATAATTTAACTACATTTTCAAATTTTGATAACGATTTAACAAATTATCAAGATATTCAAATTAAAAATTTCCAAGAACAAATTAATCAACTCAAAAAAGAAAATGAATTACTTAAAAAAAATATTGAAGAAAATGAAAATAAAGAAGTATCAGAAGATTTAACGCATCAATTAATGGATTTAAAAAAAAAATTAGGAGAATATAATTCATCAATAGAAATAACTAAATCAAAATATAATGAAGAAATTGGAAAATTAAAATATCAAATTAGAGATTATAATTCTTATATTCATTTAACTTACTTATTTTTTCATAATATAACAAATAATGCTTTATCTTCTTTAGGATTTAATATTGAAAAACAAAATAATATATTGATTTCTATTGAAGAATTTCAACAAAAATTAATTCAAATAGAAAATTTTATTTATGATATTTTAAAAGAAAATTCAAATTTAAAAATTAAATATCATAAATTATTAGAATCAAATAATAATAAATTATTTAAGGAAGATAATATAGAAGAAGTAATTAATAATAATTTTGAAAAAAATAATATAAGTAATAATATTGTAAATGATTCATATAATACATCTGGAAGTAATTTTATGCCAAAAGGACCAGAAAATGTATTTGAAAATAATTATGAAAATTTTTCAAATAATAAAAATCAAAATCAAGAATTAAATAATGTTGATATAAAAACACATAATTATTGTGATAGTCAAGGCACAATAGAAATATATAAAACACTTGAACAAAGATTAAATATATTAGAAAAGGAATTAAATATTCAAAAAAATTTTCAAAATAATTATAATAATCAAAATCAAGTTTTTCATACTGTAAATGCAAAAAACGATACAATTATAGGGAGAATTCGTTCTAAATCAGGAAATAAAATATCAAATAATAATCAAAATGAAAGTGAGTATTTACAAAATGAAATTCCTTTTATTGAAAAACCTAAAAAGAAAAAAAGAAAGAAAGTTCATAATGGAAAAATTAGTATTAATGGAAGTAATAATGGAAATAATAATAAAAATCAAAGACCAAATTCAAAAATGATTAATAGATGTATAACTCCAATTCAAAATAGAAAATCAAATTCAAATGTTAGAAATGTAAAATATAAAAAATAATTAAATTTTTTTAATATATATATTATATATTTAATATAGCAAAATATTTATTTTAAAATTATTTTTATTATTCAAAATAATATTAAATGGAAAAAAAATTTCAAAGTCACTTATTTGGTTTTCATACTCCAAAAAAAATTAATGATAATTATTCAAAAAATAAATTGTTATATCAATCTAATAATGAGAGAGTAGAAATAAAAAAAATAATAAGAGTTAAAATTGATAAAAATATTTTAAATAAAAAAGTAAATGATTCAAAAAATAATAATTCATTAACGGAAAATTCAGCAAAGATAAATAAAGAAAACATATTAAATGAAAACAATGAAAATGTTATTAAAAATAAAAATGAATTTTCTTCACAAAAATTAAGAAATATTTATAAAATAAAAAAACTTATTAAAGAAAGACCAATTTCAGTTAATTTAGATTACAATTTCAAACAAAAAGGAAGAAATATTAAATCAGAATTTGATTTTTATGGTTCAAAAACAGAAATATCAAAAAATAATTATAAAACCAAAATAGCTTCAATAAAAAATTTTGATAAATTAATTAATTTTAAAACAATTGATAATTCATATAAAAATAACTATTTACTATTATCAAAAACAACATGTAAAACTCCAATTAATAAAAAAGAAAAATTTAAATTTTTTTCACCTTATTGTATTAAAAATACAATTCATAGAAAAAAAAATCAATCAAATCTTATTTATTTAATATTAAATAATATTCTTACAGATAAAAATGAAATAGATAATTATAGAAAAAATCAATTTCTTAATTTAAAAAAACAACTTAAACTTGGTCAAAATAAGATATTTGAAGTTTTTAATGAATTAAAAAAAGTTCAATTATATAGTGATGTGTGTATTAAACAGAAAAATTATCTTTTAAGAAATATGAATGATATAAATGAAAAATATGGTTTTTAATCTATATTAATATTTAGTAAATTAATTTATATTTTATTGTTTAATTTTCACTCAGAAATTTTTATTATAAATCTTAAATAAAGATAATATAATTATAATAGAAATTGAAAATAATTATAAATTCAATTTTTTTTTATTTTGGAATAAAATAAATTATTTTATTTTATTTTCATATAATGTATGCTTAATATTTTTTATATTATTTCACGATTATATAAAATGAATATAATATTTTGAACAATTATCCAAAAATATCTATTGTTTAATATAAAATTTAAAAGTTATATATTAATTAAAAATTAATTTTGGGTTTATCATTCTAAACATTATAACATTTTTAATAAATTAATTAACAAAAACTTCTTTTATTGAATGATCAAAAAGAAAGAAAAGCTAAGTCAATTTTATAAATATAAGAAACATATTTATAGATAATAACAAAGAAGAATTATTTATATTTAAAAAATTATTCAAAAATAATTTATTTTTTTATAAATATACATTTTATCTTACAAAACTTCAAATTAAATTTATAAAGAATATAAATTTATTATAACTTAATTAAAAAATAAATTTTTAAAATAAAAAACATTAAATAATCCTTAATACATCAAAATATATTATCTAACCACAAAAAAAACTATAAAAAACCCTTTTTACTCCCTTATAAAGACTATTATAAAAAATAACAAATTAATATTAAAAAAAAACAAATAAATCTCAAAAAAAAAAATATAAAACGCTCAAAATAAAAATTAATTAATTTATAAAAAACCAATGAACAGTAAAATCAACTGTTTATTTATATGTTTATTACTCATAATCCAAACCTGCTCTCTTTCATTAAGAAAGAAAGTACAATCACTTGATGTGACTCCACAACAAAGAGTCGTAGCTAAATTCATTAAAAGCTTAGTAAAAGATAATGTTGAATTCCACAAAAGAGAAACTGATGAAGCTTACATTTATGAAATTTGGATTTATCATGATAAATCCACTGATGTTCCTGAAGAAGCTCATGAAAAATTAGATGATATTGTTGAAGACTTAACTGAAGAACTTGTTGAAAAATTAACAAATCCTGAAACTGTTGAAGATGTTATTGAACAATTACCTGTTACACCTGAACAAGGTATTAAAGAAGAAGAATTACCACCTGCTCAAGAAGAAATTAATGATGTTGCTGAAGAATTAACTCCTCAACAAGAAGAAAAAGTTGAACAATTATTACAAGAAGAAGATTTATCTCCTAAACAAGAAGAAGAATTAAAAGAAATTTTAGAAGAAGAATTACCACCTAAACAAGCTGAACAATTAGTTGAAGAATTAGTTGAAGAAAAAGAAGAAGAAAGACCTTTACCTAATCATCAAGAACCAGAATTAACACCAGAACAAGAAGAATTAGCTGAATTATTAGCTGAAGAAGATTTAACACCAAAACAAGAAGAAAAAGCTGCTGAACTCTTAGAAGAATTAGGTGTACCAGAACAAGATGTTGAACAAATAATTGAACAATTACCTCAACTTGAAGAAAAACAAGCAGAAGAATTAGTTGAACAAATTGCACAAGAAGAATTAAAACCAGAAGAAATAGTAGAACAAGCTGAACAAATTGTTGAAGAACATCATGATGAAGAAGTTGCTGAACAATTAACTGAATTATTAGCTGAAGAGGATTTAACACCAAAACAAGAAGAAAAAGCTGCTGAACTCTTAGAAGAATTAGGTGTACCAGAACAAGATGTTGAACAAATAATTGAACAATTACCTCAACTTGAACAACAACAAGCAGAAGAATTAGTTGAACAAATTGTTCAAGAAGAAGTTAAACCAGAAGATATAGTACAACAAGCAGAACAAATTGCTGAACAAACTCCAGTTCAACAACCAGAATTATCCCCAGAACAAGAAGAATTAGCTGAATTATTAGCAGAAGAAGATTTAACACCAAAACAAGAAGAAAAAGCTGCTGAACTCTTAGAAGAACTTGGAGTACCTGAACAAGATGTTGAACAAATAATTGAACAATTACCCCAACTTGAACAACAACAAGCTGAAGAATTAGTTGAACAAATTGCACAAGAAGAAATTGAACCAGAAGATATAGTACAACAAGCAGAACAAATTGCTGAACAAAAAGAAGATGACGAATGTGCTGATGCTGATCTTGTTAGAGAAGCTCTCAAAGAAGTTAAAGATAAACTTGATAACTTAATTAATACTGTTGGAGATAGTGGTGATGAAAATGCACCTAAAAAAGTCAAAGAAGATGTAATTGAAGATGTAAATGACATTTCTAAAGATTTAGATGAAATAAATGATAAAATTAAAGATGGAAAATGTAATTCAATTAAAGAAGAAGCTTCTCAAGTTGAACAATCATTCTTACAACTTAAAAAAGCTTTTATCAGTTTTGATTAGAGTAATCATATATAATTGAATTGCATAAATTATTTCTATTAAATTTATTTTTAATTTTTTTTCATTTTTTATATACATTTAAGTTTAATTTGATTAATAATTAAATTTATTTTGAATATTTCAAATTATATATAAACAAATGAAAATATAGTAAGTAATCATTTTATTCTTAATTATTTAATTCTATTAAAGAAGGAAAATAAATGTAATTAATAATTAAGGTTATTTAATATTTGATTAAAATGGATATATAATATTATATATTTTACGATAGTCAATAATAAACTTTTAAAATTTAATTAAAATTATTATAAGTAATAATTAATATATTTATTTATTGTAATTAAAGATTAAAAATTTAATTAATTATTTATATATAAATATAAATTTATAAATTTAATTCATAATAAAAAGTAAAATAAAATAAAAAAAAATAAAACCCTAACATAAAATAATAACAAAATAAAAATAAAAAAAAATTTGACAGTAAATGTCATTATCCCCTGAGCCAAAATACAAATTAGTCCTAGTTCGTCACGGTCAAAGTGAATATAACAAAGGTAATTTTTTCACAGGATGGACAGATGTAGAGTTAACAGAAACAGGTTTAAAAGAAGCTTATAACGCAGGAAAAATATTAAAAGAACATAATATGGATTTTGATAAATGTTACACATCAACATTAAAAAGATGCATAACAACAGCATTTGCAATTTTAGACGAATTAGACATACTTTACATTCCAGTAATAAAAGATTTTCATTTAAATGAAAGACATTATGGTGCAATTCAAGGTTTAAATAAAGAAGAAACTTCATTAAAATATGGTAAAGAAATAGTACATAAATGGAGAAGAAGTTATGATGTTCAACCTCCAAAATTAAGTGAAGATGATATTAGAAATCCTGCTAATATTGAACAATATAAAAATATTAATAAAAATGAATTACCTTTAACTGAATCACTTAAAGATACTGTTCATAGAGTTGTTCCTTATTTTAATAATGTTATTGTACCTGATGTTAAAAGTGGAAAAAAAATTATTGTTGTTGCTCATGGTAATTCTATTAGAGCTTTAGTTAAATATTTAGATAAGTTAACTGATGAAGAAATTGTTGATGTTGATATTCCTAATGCTGTTCCTCTTGTTTATGAATTTAATGAAAATTTTGAAGCTATTAAAAATTATTATTTAGGTGATCCTGATGTTATTCATGAAAAAATTCAGAAAATTAAAAAAATGGAAAGTATTCATCATTATGATTCATTTGATTTAAATATAAATAATTAATATTTATTAAGTAATTTGGTTTTTTTTTATTTTTAGTTTAATAAAAATGAGTATTAGATTATTATGTAATATTTATTATCATATTATTTTTTTACCCTATAATTCAATATTTTTAAATATTAAATAATTCCAAATATATATTATATTATTTTATTATTCGATTATAATTATTAATTTAAAATTATTTTTTTTTTAATAATAAAGGAGTTGGTTGTTGTAAAATTTCATTATTATTATTATTGGCATTATTATCAATATTATTTGTATCATAATTTTCGTATTCAGTTACAAAAGAATTATTTGGATTATTATTATCTTTTTTTATTTTTTCATTTATTCTATTTAGCATAAAATTCATTTCTATTATATTTTCTTCACTTATTATTCCTTCTCTTTTATCTTGTAAATTTTCAATATAATTAAATTTTCTTAATTTAGTTGTTGTTGTCAAATAATGAATCCATTTTGTTTTTTTTGGAATTTTAAAATCTTTTTTATTTTGAATAGTACTTGTTCTTGAAAAAGTTCCAGAATTATTATTAACATTTGTAATAAAAGCATTTTTCTTACTTATAATACTCTTTTTCGAATTTATATTATTAGTTATTGAAAGAACTTTTTGATCAACATTATCTTTATCTTTCTTCCCTAAATTACTAAGTTTACCAATACTTATATAAGAACTATTTAATTTAACTTTACTTCCTTTATTTTTAGAATCAATTTGAAGTTCTTTATGAAAATCAATAATTTCTTGATAACCAGTAAATAGAAAAGAATTAATAAATCTAACAATTAACATAACAATTTCAAGTATACCATCAATACCTCCTGCAATATCTTGAATTTTTTTATAAGCTCTATCATAAGTATCAATAGTATTTTGCATCCAAAAATTAAATGAACCTAAAATATTATAATCATTATTATTATGAGTAATTTTTTCATTATAATCAAAATTATATGAAATTTGAGTTTTTAAATTATCAAAAAATAAAGCATCATTAGTTCTAACAACAACAGGATGAAAATTTAAATGATTTAAAACAAAAGAAGCAGAATTTAATTCACTGGTAATTCTATGTATAGAATAAATAATAGGTTGATGATATAATTCAACATCAATACTATGATCAATAAAATAAATTTCATAACCAATAGCTTTTCTAATATAAATATCTTGTTCACTTTTACTATAACAATTATTCCCATTAATAATACTATTATTTTGACATCTTTGAAAATAAAGTCCATATTCAAAATTATTATGTTGTGAAGCACCATGTGCTAAAGTAGGCCAAAAAAATCCTTCATCATATTTACTAATAACAGTCTGAGTATCTTTATCATAATATTTAGAAATACAAAGAGAATTAGTTAAATTATCAATTTGAGCATGTGTATAAGTTGAATTAAATTGACCTAAATCATTAAATTCACAATATTCATAAATCCAATGTGAATATTTTGATATATCATTATCTTCTGTGAAGACTCCATCGTTAATACTTACTCCAACTACATTAATTGCTTTTGTGTCAATTCCTATTTCGTGATTGTCACTATTATATAAGGAAACGTAATGAAAAAGGGCTGAGGAATTTAAAGGATAATCATCTATTTCTTCTATAAATTTTGTAAAGTAAAATGATGTTGGATGCTGCTTTGCTATCACATCTATTGATAAGTAACCTATTAAGAAAAATACTAATATTGCCATTAGTATTGATAAGATTCCTGATAATATTGAAGAATGGTTTTCTTTACCATGGTAGAATAAAGTTATTTCTGATGATAGAAAATCAAATTTTTTGAAGAACATTTTTTTATTTTATTTTGTATTATTTTTTAAAATTATATATGAAAAATATTATAGATTATTTTTATTTATATTGAATAAAAATTTAATGAAGTAATTTCTTAAGTTTTTATATTTAAATTAATGAATAAGTTAATAAATATAAAATAAATATAAGATAAAAATATAATAAATATAAAATAAAAATGGATAAAAATATTTAAATATTAATCTAAATCAATCAAATTTTAAAAAATATTATTTTAAATACTAATAATGTTTTAAAATTTGCACAACTATAATTAATTTTATTAATATTTGTTTATTTATTTAAAAATTAAATTATAAAAAACAATTATGAATAATTCAAATAAATCAGAAAATCTTGAAGAATTAGAATCAAAAATAGAAAAAATATATATTGAAGAATATAATGAAAATTTTGAAGATATATTATTAAAAAAAGAAGGTGAATTTTTACATAACATAAGTGAAAATGTAAAGTTTTTCATAGAAGATAAATATTCAAAAGAAATATATAAAATACCTAATTTTATAAATAAGTTAAAGTCAATAGAAAGAAAATTATATTATAATATGTATTTAATTGACAAAGAAAAAATAATTAATAATTTAAAAAACAAAAATATAGATTACATAAATAATGGAGAAAATTTTTTTTATTTAAAACATTGCAAATATCAAAATGACATTCCAATTCATAATTGTAATAAAAAAAACAATTTCATATTAATAACAAATGAAGATAAAAATTCAAATGAAAAAATATATATATTAACATGTACAAATTGTCTTCGTTCATATAAAATAAATTATATAAAATTATATTGTAATTTTTGTCAAATAGAATATTTTACAAAATTAATAAATTCAGATGATAATGAATCATTTTTACAACCAGCAACATGGGAAAAATATCATTGTCGCCTAATAATAAATCAACAAATGGGTTGTATAAAATGTAAAAAAGGATATTTTTATTTAAATATAAAAGAAAATAAAGTAATATGTAAATTATGTGGTTTTTCAACAGATCCAAATGATATTCTTTGGAGATGTATAAAATGTGGATTAGATTTTAGATCTAATGCAAAAGTATATAATCCATATAATTATAAATCTATTTCTTTAGCTATTAAAAAAGGTATTATTAATAAAATTTCTGCAGTTCCTAATCAAATTCCTTGTCATCATAATAGAAATAATATACATCATAAAAGAGATTGTAATGGAAATATTTATTTAAGTGATTTAAATGGAAGTAAAATTGTTGTTTGTTCTAAATGTAATGCTATTGTTAAATATGAAAAATTTATTTTTGAATGTGGAGAATGTTTTATGAGATTTAGAGCAGAAATTCATGAAGAAGATATTTTAAAGGAAAAAGAATTAGAATTTAGTAAAATGAATCAAGAAAGAAAATATATAAATGATTTTTATAAGAATGTTCTTAAGAAAGATTTTAATTTTGATTTAAAGAATAATACAAATGAAAATAATAATAATCCATATGAAATTTCTACAATTGAAAATACTATTAATAATGATAATAATAGTAAAGATAATAATGAGTTTTTGAAAAAGGTTAAATCATTTAAAAATGATTATGATGATATATTAGAATATAAAATTAATTCTGTTGAAGAAAAGAATTTGGAAAATCAAAAAATAGAAGATAGAAAAATTGATAATTTGTTCTCTAATAATAATAAAAATAATAATCGATTTAATAAAGAAATAATTATAAATGATTTCAATTTTTTTTATAAAAATGAAAAAAATATGATTCCATTATTTAATTTAGAAGACTATGAAATTATTTCACAAATTGGAGAAAGTAAAAAAAGTAAAATATATTGTGTTAAAAAAATGAATGATAATTTATTTTATACATTAAAAAAAAGATATATTACATCAAAAAAAGATTTAGATAATTATATTCATTTATATAAAATACAATATTCTTTATCAAATATATTATATATTACAAAAGTATATGGAATATATTATAATGAAAATGAAATAAATATATTAACAGAATGTGGAATGAAAAATTGGGAAAGTGAAATATATACATATAAAAAAATGAAAAAATTATATAGTGAAATTGATTTAATTAATATTATTTATCAAATAAGTTTTGCATTAAATATTTTGGAAGAAAAAAAATTGTCTCATTTTTGTATTAATCCAAATAATATAACTGTATTTAATGATCAATTATATAAAATAACAGATTTTGAACATTTAACTTATTCGTTTCCAAAAAATATTTGGAGGAATGAAAATAAATTTATTGGTCCAAATTTAAATTATTTATATAAAAAAAAAGACCCTAATTATAAAGTTAATTTAATAAAAAATGATGTTTTTTCATTAGGACTTTGTTGTATCTTTACAATGAATCAAAATAATGATATTAATTTTCTTTATAATGAATTTGTAAATTTAGATATATTAACTAATATAAATAGAAAAATAAAAAATTATATTTATAAAGTAATTCAAATGGAGAAAGATGAAAATTTATATTCAGAAAAATTTATTAATTTAATATGTAATATGATGACTATTTCTGAAGAAGAAAGATTTAATTTTAAAGATATTCTTAATTATATTTCCAAAGAATATAAAATTGAATCAGACATTTAATTTTGTTACTTTTTAGTTTAAAATATTTTATCTTATTTAAGAAAAGTTTTATATTTTATAAAGTTAATTTAAATATAAATTTTTAAATAAAATGTATTTTAAAAAATTTAAAAATAATAATTTATTTATAAAAAGAAGTAGGTCTTGTCTTAATATTTGGAGTTCTTGAGGATTTTAAAAGTTCATTAACATCTAACATAAAATTAGAATTTTTTTCAAATTGTTTATTTATTTTATTTCTTGCAATATCTTTTTGTTTATTTACAGAGTTTAATTGTTTCATAATATTATCTTTTTCTTTTTTTAATTTAGAAATAGAATTATTTAATTTTTGAACTTGTTTATTTAATTCATTAAGATTATTATTTTCTAAAATAATTTGTTCTTTTAAAATTCTAGTTTCTTCTTTAATTTTTTCTTTTTCATTTATTATATTTTGTTTCTCAGATTTCATTTGATTTATTGAACTTTTTTGATTTTTAAACTCGTCTTTATTTCCCATTAATCTTTTCATATTTCTATTAATTTCATCATTATATTTTAATCTTTTTGATTGTAATTTTTCATTTAATTTATTAGAATTAAAAATTTGCTTTTTATAATTATTTACATTTTTATTTAATTTTTTAGATATATTTCTTTTTTTATTTATTATTTTCTCTTTATTAGTATTTTCTTTTATTTCATTAATCCAACCTTCTAAAGTTTTCATATTATCTGTATAATATTTTGATGCTTTAGATTTTTCATATTCTAATTTTTTTATATTTGAACAATGTTCATTTTCAACACTCTCTATATATTCATTTTTATATCTATTTACATTTGAATTTGATCCTCTTGTTGAATTATAATTTTTTGAATTTGTTGTTGTTAATATCATATTTTGTAAATTATTACTATCTTCTTCTATTTTATTATTATTACTTTGAGTTTCTGTATATAATTCATTTAATGGTACTGGCTTTAAGTCATTTTCTTTAATTAATTTTTCTTCATCAACTTCTTTTTGAAGAATAATTTCTTCTTTATTTAATTTTTTTTCAATATTTGTTTCTTTAGTTTCTTCTTTTTTTATTTCATTATTATTATTATCTTCATTTGTTTGTTTTTCATTATTATTATCTACATTTAAATTATTCAACTTTTCATTATTATTATCATCATTTAAATTATTTTCAACTTTTTCAATATTAGTTTCTTCAACTAATTCTTTTTCATTATTATTTTCATTCAAATTATTAACTTTATTATTATTTTCTTCATTTAAATTATTATTATTATTTTCTTCTTTTAAATTATTATTATTATTTTCTTCTTTT
>JAEEGK010018103.1_pt1 | contig 15271 bp, 8 predicted proteins | sample 8958771 | NCBI WGS metagenome assembly JAEEGK01 (sample SAMN16246547, study PRJNA631951) | gut metagenome | biome: gut microbiome; feature: rumen; material: SC-attached | host: Bos | place: Iran: Karaj | collected 2018-10 | reverse complement strand
GTGAAGGAAGAATACGACAAGCAGTTGGAAATCCAGCGTTTGGAAAGCGAGCAGCAGTTGAAGCGTTACCGACTGTTCCTTTGGATTGCCCTGTTGGTCATTGTGCTGATGGCGGTGCTTTGGACGGCGTTCCGCTACCGCAAAAACAAGGAATTGGAGACCCTGAAACTCCGCGAGGCGCAACGCCAACTGCAAGCGGAATTGGAGCAACTCACCGCGCAGCAAAAGGAAATGCTCAACCAACAAGTCATGGCGATTTACCAGACAGGGCAAAAAGACCGCTTGCAGCATATCATGGAAGCGTTTGAATCGGCTTATCCCAAAGGCATCGAAAAGATGAAGTCGGCCTACCCTGACCTCAGCAAGACGGAGTTGAACCTCGTCGTTTTGTCCTTCCTCCAGTTCCGCACGAAGGAAGAAGCCGACCTCCTTGGCCTGAGCGAAAACACGGTGATGAAATACCGCTCCAACCTCAAGAAAAAGGCTGACTTCGACTTGATTTCGGCTTTGATAGGGTGAAAAAAACCTGTACTTTTTTCTCGCAACTTATTGATTATCAAAACGAGTTTCAGAAAAAAACCTGTATTTGGCCTCCGTCGTTGATTTTTTTCTTGACTTTTTATATAATTTTGGGGGCACGAACAAAAAAGTATCATCAAAACTGTTTCAAGCCATGAAAAAAGGTTTGTTTTTTGCATTTTGGATGGCCTTGATAGCGGCTCCGCTTGCGGCACAGACCATCGAGGTGTCTGGCGAATACCACGGCCACGTGCTTTGGGATGCCGACACAGTCAGGGTTATGGGCGATGTCGTCATTGAGCCGGATGAAGGAGGCCGGGCTTGCCTCACCATTGAGCGCGGGACTTGGGTGATTGCCGAGGGCTATTACCGCATCACCGTCCACAACGGCTCGTTGTATGCCTTGGGCGTGGAAAAGGTCCCCGTCACCTTCACCGCCCGCGACACCACCGACTTCGAGAACCCCGATGTCGTTTCAGGCTGGCGCGGCTTGCACGTCCTTTCCGACCAAAGCAATGCCCCTGACTCTGTGATTATGGAGTATTGCGTCCTCCGCTACGGCAAGGTGCTCAATTCGGCCCCGGAGGAGGAATGGAATGGGGCTGGCTTGAAGGTGGTGAACAAGAAATACTGCCAGATTAGCGACTGCCATTTCACTGATAACTACGCCTACAAAGCCAATCCTTATCTCTCGCCGGGCATGGGCGGTGGCGCGGTCTATGTCGACAACCCGACGCGTTGCTTCGTCGAGCGCTGCCTGTTTGAGCGCAACTATGCCTGTTGGGGCGCAAGTCTGTTGCTGCGAGGGTTGCGTTATTTCACGGTGAACGACTGCGAGTTTCGCGAAAACAGCGGCACATACGGTACGGCCATGTACATGTGGTTGGGTGAGGTGGGATTCAACTCGATTGGCCCTCGGGTTTACAACAACTACATTCACGCCAACCACGGCAATGCGCTTTACCTCTCTTGGGATTGGTCGGTGGGGCGCTTGCACGACAACATCATCGTGAACAACGAAGGCTATGCTCCCGTTATCGGCGGCACAGCCCCCAACTATTCCTTGTACTACAACAACACCATTGCCAACAACCAGAGCGATGGCTTCATAGGCGGCTCGGGCAAAGGCATCTGGACTTGTGGGCAGCAGAAGATTTTCAACAATATCTTCTATGGCAACATGGGCGTTTGCTTTGAACGGATGGACCCGACACACGAGGATCCCACGTTGTTTAACAACAACTTGGCCTTCAATGACGGCTATAGCGGCACAGACCCCGTTTTCGGTGACCCTGAGTTTGTGCGTCCCACCTTGGGTTTAGGTCCTGAGTACGATTTCAATCCACAGCAGGAACACGCCGACTGGTCGCTGCAAGAAACCTCGCTTTGCCGTGGCGCAGGCGCGGCCAACATGAGCCAATATTATCCCGACACTGACTTCTTGGGCAATCCACGTGTGGTATATGGCCGCATTGATTTGGGTGCCATCGAGTTTCAAGATTTGGATGCCGTGGAAGAACAGGCCACCCAAAGTTGCGTTTATCCCAATCCTGGCGGCAACACGCTCAATATCCGCACTGCGTTGCCAAATGCTCATGTTGAGGTATATGATTTGAACGGAAAACTGATTCACTATCAAGTAATTACCGATGAAACGACCTCGATTAATGCTGAGGATTGGGCTTCGGGAGTTTATGTTTGGAAGGTGTATACGGGCGTTTCGACAGGCTCAACGACCCTTGCTGAAACAGGGAAGTGGATTAAGGAATAAAATACCCTTTGAGGAATGCAAATGGGATGCATGTTGTCAAAAAAGATAGGGACAAATATTGTATGTGAAAAATTGTAAATAATTGAATTTAAATGATTTACATTTTTATCAATTCAAAATAATATGGACATCGGGTGAGCGGTTGTTTTTTTCTTGGTTTTTTGTTATAGTTTTGCAGAAAAGAAAACCAATGTATTACTACTAAAAACACAATACGATGAAAAACATTAGACTTTACACTCTGCTTGCGTTCCTGCTGTTGGCGAGAGAGGTGATGGCACAAAACAATTGCTGGGACGGATCGGTGGCCGAAGCCTACGCTGGCGGCGACGGAACTCCCGAAAATCCCTATCAAATCGCCACAGCCGAACAATTGGCCTTGCTCGCCCAACAAACCAATAACGGCACTGGCGGTGATGCCTGCTACATTCTGACAGACAACATTTGTTTGAACGAGAATCCCGATGTCAACCCAGTGCTTTGGACACCCATCGGGCATGTCGTCGGAAACGAGCCCCCCTATTTCACGGGGCGTTTCGACGGCAACAAAATGAATATCTCCGGCTTGGTCTGCCAGTCAAATACCGGTCATGGAATTGCTGGGTTGTTCGGCTGCACAAACGGTGCTGTAATTCAGAATGTTACACTTCAAAATTGCAGATTGAACGGAACGCAGTATACGGGTGCGTTGGTGGGATATGCAGGATTGACCGACATTTCGGGTTGTTATATTGACGATGTTTCCGTCACTTGCGAGGTAAGGTCGGCGGGCGGCTTGGCGGGTTTCTTCGGCTTGCCTTACGGCGTGAGCCAAAACTCATACGACACCTGTCACATCGTCGATTGTCACGTAAACCAAGGCGTGACCGTGTATGGCAAGCTGTCGGGCGGACTGGTGGGTGAAATCACCGAATACTTGCTTTGGGGGCCGTCGGTACCTACCATCGTGTCGAATTGCACAGGCAATGCCGTCATGATGGGTACGGAGTGCGTTGGCGGTCTCGTCGGTTTCATGCGTAACGGCGAAATGGAGTCATGCCGTTGCTGGAACGAGGTGCATAGCCCCCAATATGCCGGTGGCATGGTGGGTATGGGAATCAGTATCAACTTCACCGACTGCCAGAATGGTGCCAACGTAACCGGAAATTACCAAAGTGGCGGAATGGTCGGCAAGTTGTATGGAGGAAATATCTTAAACTGCGAGAATTACGGCTGGATTTATGGTGGTGGAGCAGGCGGCATCTCGAAAATTGGGGGCATGGTTGGAAGATATGAGCCTGACCCGCTCCTTGCCGGGTCGCCGTGCGAAAACTTCATTCGCAATTGCCATAACTACGGGGACATTACAGGCTCCAGCGATGAGGCGGGAGGCATTATAGGATATGCAGAAGGTAGTTGCATCGAGGAGCTGTTCATTGTGGATTGCAGCAATAGCGGCGTGGTGGTCGATAATGCATATCTCGCAGGTGGCATTATAGGCCATAATGGTTATATTGTGAGAATACTGAATGTGTACAACACGGCAAGCGTAGGGGCGCGCATTGGTGTTGGCGGCATCGTGGGCGAATTGTCGCTTTCGCAAGACAGGGTCATCAATGCTTACAGCACCGGTGAACTCATCCATGAAATTGACAATTATGTCTGTCCGAGAGGAGCCATTGTCGGATATTCTTCTACAAACGACCAATTCAGCAGTTGCTATTGGTTGGCCTCTGACGAATACGGTAGCAACGGCCAAGGCCCCGAACTCGAGTATTCGAGTGCTTTCTACCCAACGACCTCGCCTTCGGCTTGGCAGCTCGAGACCCCGATGCACAATACCGACGATTTGCTTTCAGCCTTGAACGCTGGCGTGGACGACATTGAATCCAGTTTCCCACAACTCGGAACGGTGAGCCGCTGGCATGAGGATTTCGGTATGGAGAATGGCGGTTTCCCCATGTTTGGAATTTACGATGCCCTCAATGAGTTGCCCTCAGCCCTATCAGTGACGGTTTATCCCAACCCCGCAAAGGAAAAGATAACGATGGACGGTATCCATCCCGCCGAGGTGCAGGTCTACAATGCGCTTGGGCAGGTGGTGAAGACCGTGCGTGATGCGAATGAAATCAGTGTGGCAGACTTGTCGCAAGGTGTTTACCTGCTGCGGATTACGGATGCGGAGGGCAGGGTTTATACGAACAAAATGATGATACAATAAAAAAGATTCTTTGAAAGTAGCAGTAGCGACCGAATTGGGGCGAGGTGGGCTGCGGTTGATGCTGGAGGACGAACTGAGGGAGTTTATGTTTGGAAGGTGATTTCAAACGTCGAGGAAACGGAAACGGGGAAATGAATTAAGGAATTGGAGTCCCCCCGCAGGGGAATCTATCGTGAATCGTGCTACTTTTACCCCTCAATGGGTACAGATCCCCCAACAAAAATCTGTACTTTTTTCTTGTAACTTGTTGGTTCTCAGAATAAGTAAAAAAGAAAAATCTGTAATTGGGCTTCGGCGCGGTTTCTTCCTTTGTTTTTTGGTTAAATTTGCGCCCGAAAGAATCTTAAAGCTGTTTTTGACCCATGAAATTCAATCGTTGCATACCGTTTTTGTTTTTGCTGCTCATGGCTGCTTGCACCCAGCTCGAGGATGCATTCTTGTCTGAGCCCGACAATCTCGGGGATGTGGCCTATTCCCGTCTGCTTGACTCGGTGGAGTACGCCTTGGACTATACCCTTTACAACGACTTCGATGTGACGACAATCCAGCCTGTCATGGAGCATTACCAGTCCGACAGTACGCAATTTGGGTTTTGGATGCAGGCCCGCTGCCACCATCTTTTAGGGCGACTCGGTTTTTTCAGCGATTACTATTCCGAAGAGGTGGCTCAACACTACGTTGACGCCTTGACCCTCCTCGACGAACATTTCAGCACCGCGCAACCCCAAGTATGCATACTTTACGGAAAGACCTTCCGCATGATGTCGCGATTAATCAGCAACTTCAAGGACGAAGCGCTTTGCAAGCAATTGGGCAAGTTGGCCTTGGAATACGACCTGATGGCGAATGACACTTCAGCCATTGCCCGTTCATACGCCAACCTCGCTAAACTCTATGAACTTATTGGCCCATTTGAAGAGGAGGCCGACACCGCATACGGTTTTTGTTTTGATGGTCTCCGTTATGCGGCTCCCGAACATTTTTCCTACGAAAAAGCCATATTATATAATGCTATGGGAAACTGCTATCGCCATCAGGTCAAATTGGACTCCGCCTTGTATTGTTTCAAGCAGGGCAAGACTTTAGTGGATAGTGGCAACATGTTTTATGACCAAATTTGCATTGAGGAAGGTTATGTGTATTGGTGGATGAAAGACTACGTTTCTGGAATTCGGGTGCTGGAACCTATCCTTCAATCAAAGAATCCTATCTTCCGCGTCAATGCATCGTTTGGGTTGTCCATGTGTTATGAGAACCTTGGCGACACTTTGACAGCCAGCCGCTATTTTTTCAATGTGAAGGAACACCGCCAAAAAGAGAATGTCGAAACCATGCAAAACACCAAAGTGGTGCCGATGATTAGGGAATATGTTGATGGAATGAAAACCGCTGAAAACAAGGGTGTTATGCCATGGTTATTTGTCGTCGTAAGTTTGGTTGTGGCTTTGGCATTGTTCCTGCTGGTGCAGCGCAGTTATAGGAAGCAAGCCGACACGCAGCGTGAGAAGGCCGACCGCCAAATCGTGGAAGCAAACGATGCGCTGAAGGAGAAGTCGCTGCAAGTGTTGGTGGAGAAATCGAAGGCCCTTTATGCTTCCAAGCCCCGAACGGCATGGGTGGAGATTTTGGCCGAGTTTCAATCAGCCTATCCCGACATCCTTACCCAATTGGAAAAAACCTATCCCGACCTCTCCGAAGGCGAGCGCAACGTGGCTCTGCTTTCCTTCTTGGGCTTTCGCATCAAGGAGGAGGCTGTTTTACTGCATTTGAGCGAAAACACGGTGATGAAATATCGCTCTAACCTCAACAAAAAGGCTGGTTCTGACCCGATTCTGGCCTTGATGGGCTGAACAAGACGAATAATAGAATACAATGAAAAACTTAAGACTTTACACTTTGCTTACCCTTCTGCTGATGGCGGGAATGGTGAGAATGCAAGCGCAAATTACATGTTGGGACGGCTCGGTGGCAGAAGCCTATGCTGGCGGTGACGGCACCTCCGGGAATCCTTATCAAATTGCCACGGCGGAGCAATTGGCATTGCTCGCGCAGCAGACCAATGATGGCTCGGGCGGCAACGCCTGTTACATCCTCACCGACAGCATCTGCCTCAACGGTTCGGAAGGTTACTCGTGGCAACCCATTGGCACGGAAGAATTTGCCTTTACGGGTTATTTTGATGGCAATCAGTTCACCATCAGGGATATGTACATAACAAATGTTGGTTTTTCAGGACTGTTTGGCAATACACTGAATGCCACGGTTTGCAATGCTCAAGTGGTGGATGCCCTGGATAACAATGTCAATCCACAGGGTGCAGATGGTCTCATTGTCGGCAAGGCCATCAATACGAATATCATCAACTGCACATCCGATGGCTTCATGAACGGCATTGCGAACAAACAAGGAGGCATTGTGGGCCATTATATCGTGGACACATCCGAGACCGACACCGTATTCCTCAAAAATTGTGTGAATTTTGTCAGCTTTTCTGGGATGATTTATGCGGGCGGCATTGTGGGTTACTCGGAAATAATGAACGGCATCATGAGTATCGAGCATTGTGTGAATCTTGGCAATATTACGAATGGTGTTATGTGTGGCGGTATCGTAGGTGCCGGTAGCTTCTCCATTCGCCATTGCGACAATTACGGTATGGTTTCTTCCTACAGCATAGCAGGAGGCATCGTCGGGCAGCGGGATGATTTCGGTGAAATTGTGTTTTGCACTAACCACGACAAGGCATCGGTGCAAGGCGAAATTGCTGGCGGCATCATAGGTACCGCTATGCAAACCAAGATTGGGATGTGCGCCAATCGGGCAAAGGTGACGGCTCAAGGTTCGGCCAATGACTTGATTTGCGCAGGTGGCATAGCCGGTGCCGACGGTTCAATTTCAAATTGTTACAATCGCGGCGATGTGGAATGTATAGTGCTTTCGGGCCAGCCCGATGTCGTGCAGATGGGTGGCGTTACAGGAACAGGAGCCAATATTGTTAATGTGTATAACACGGGAGCCATCATCCCGCCCGAAAACCCACATACCAACAATGCTTGGTACGGAATTATCGCGGCTGGAATGACGAACAATCATACTATCCGCAATTGGTATTGGTTCGGTGAGTATGATGTGAATCCCTACGGTTTTGATTGGCCCTACTATTCGGTTCCAAACTCATGTGCCTTCAACGAAGGAGCCTCGGCCACAACATGGATTCTTGATGAAGCCCAATATGGCACCACCGACTTGACCGAAGCCTTGAATCTAGGTGCCATGAACGAATGTCTTTGGAAGGAAGACGAGGACAATATGAACGACGGATTCCCCGTCTTTGGCGTCGCGCCTCCCGAGGGTCTTGCAGAACAGGAAACGGCACAATTTGATGTCTATCCCAACCCGACCGATGGCGTTTTGTTCGTTGAGACACACAGCCGTGCATCTCTATCGAACCAAACTTATCGCATCACCAACCTCATGGGCCAAACCCTTCAATCGGGCAACCTCATGGGCGACAATCCATCATTGGATGTGTCGACTTTGCCTGCTGGAATGTATTTGCTCACCATGGATGGCGCGACGGTGAAGTTTATTGTAAAGTAAATAGTATAAAAACAACAAGGTATGAAAATACACAGATTAAACACCCTGCTTGCGCTCCTGCTGATGGCGGGATGGGTGACGATGCAAGCGCAGGAAACTTTGGAAGTGGAACTCATTAGCGATGGTAAGGGCTATAATTTTATGCTTCCCATAAGCGAAGATGAGTTTTTGGTGCACATGCGCGGAGACGAAAGCGGCCATGTGGCCTTGTGCCGAATGAAAACCGACGGCACGGAATTAGAGTACGTCGCACAGAACCACCTCAACGAAGGAGGCTACGATATGTATGGTGCATCCCTTTTGTACTATGGGAAAAACGGCCAACCTTTAATCGTTTATCATAAACGCAAGGCCGATTCCTTGTGGATATGCGCAGGTGACATCAGTGAAGACCTGAAGATAACAGAAACGGGGGCTGCTTTAATTAGCGGCACAGGCGTGGACATCTATCATTATGACGAGCCACAATACGTCATCGAAAACGACAGCACTTTTGCGGTGAGTTTTCTCACATACGGCCCTGCCAAAATCGTCAGGTTCCATATCATCCGTTTCGACAAATGGGGCCATGTGCTTGCCGAGAGAACTTTCGATTCCGTCATCGTGGATTTCGACCGACTTTTTGCCCTCAATGCGGATTCGACGGGTTATCTTGTGGGTGGTATTGACTACAACAACCAGCCCATCGTCAGCACGCCTTGCTACAATTTGGATTTCAACCTCGACACGACCCGTCTGCACGATGAAATCTATTGGGATTTCCCATTACCGGGATGGCGTGGATGCATTGTCTATCCTTACATTGCCAAACATCCCACATCGGGCTGCCTCTATGTGGTGGGCAGTGTGGGGTATGATACCAATGGGAATGGAGTGTATCAGGATGCCATGATAGCCAAGTTCGACCCCAACATGTCGCACATCGACAAGTGGAATATGACCATTGACTCCCCAGGACCCGACCAACGCGCTTATTCCAAGTCCATCGACTTTTTCCCTGACGGTAGCATAGCCATGTGTGCCATGGTCAATTATGGCTTTTATGTTGCCCGTTTTGATGAAGATTTGAACAAGATCAGCGAAGTCTATCACCCAAATACTGGTTCATGTCAGGGACCCATGGAAATCTGCGCTATGCCCAACGGGGATTGTCTTGTCACTGTTGAGGATGACAAAATCTACCATATTCTTGCCGATTCTTTTTGGAGTGTGGATGAGGCGCATAACAACGGACTAATGCTCGCCACAGCCTATCCCAATCCTGGCGGCAACACGCTCAACATCCGCACAGCTCTGCCAAATGCCCGTGTGGAAGTGTATGACATGAACGGAAGACTCATCCATAGCCAAGCCCTCACGGATAACGTAACAGCGATTGATGCAACGGATTGGGCCGAGGGAGTTTATGTTTGGAAGGTAAGTTCAAACGGCATGGAAGCTGAAATGGGGAAGTGGGTGAAAAACTAAATTACTCTACCACAATCCGGCAATTCTTTTCTCCTGGCTTTGTAGTTACTTTCACCACATACATTCCCCTTGGCAACAGGCTGATGTCAAGCGTTACAGCATTAATGGAATTGTAATTCTGGTCTAACACCGTTTGTCCTTGGCTGCTGATGAGGCGGATACGAGTGATTTGCTGCCCCTCCACTGTGATTTGTGATTGTGCAGGATTAGGGAACACGTTGGCTTTCCGTGCTTCATGATCTTCCACGCCATACCCCGTCGCATTGATTGCGATGCTGTAAACCGAGTCGCATTCCACGCCTGTTCGCGCGGTCAGTATGCTTTGGCCTAGGTTGGTTGCTGATAGGTCACAATGATAGCCGTTTTCTGAAGGCGTGATAGTCCATTTAGGATTATTGCACGACCATGTCAGGGTGTTGGGTGCGATGGTCAAAGAGTCGGGTACAGCATATCGGTAGGTGCCTTCGATAGCCACCCATTCCGGACCATGCAAAGCCGAATCATAGCGGTGTTTGATGGTTAAGTTCAAAAAAACAAGGCTGTCGCAGCCGTGGACGCTTTGTCCATGGTATTCGTAAACGCCCGTCTCGATGTAGGTTTGTCCGTTCCAGTCAAACTTCTCGCAGTGCGTTTCGCTGATTTCGGTTGCATAATCCTCATGCACGGTGAGATGCAGCGTAACGATACTATCACAGCCCGTTACAGATGCCAAAGTGTCGGAATATGCACCTGTTTGTTCCAACATTTGCCCGTGCCAAAAATAAGGCTCGTTTTGGCAGATGGCAGCCTCCTCCGACGAGGAAAACGACCTTGTTTCAATTGTAGTGGTCAGGAAAAGCGAGTCCAAAGTCCGATGGGGATTGTGCAGCACATTGACGACCTCATAAACGCCATCTTCAGCGTAGGTGTGCAGGACATCTGCGCCATGGGCTGAGGCGCCGTCGCCGAAATACCAAACCACATCGTCGTAATTCCATTCCGTGATGGTGCTGAACTCAATGCTATGGTTGGTGCAAAAATATTGGTTTTCAGGGATTTCCTGATAAGGAACCTTGTCAATGGACATATCGTAGGCGAAATTCGACATGAAACTGTGTGCTTCAAGAAACACGCCCGAGTCCCAGTCGGGGTCGCCCACGTCGCAGATGCCCAACTTGATGTGATATTCCGTGAATGGTTCCACCCTGAAGTTCACGGTCAATACCGTCGTAAAACCATCAAACTGAATGGTTTCTCCGTTAGCATTGTTGACATAATACTGGGAATTGTGCTGGGTATAGACGCTGTTGATGCTGACCGTCTCGTCGGTGCCTGGGATGAGGGCCATATTCTGGTTGTCGTAGTAGCCGCCTTCGGGATTGGGGCCACTGACGAAGAAACCGAAGACATCGTTATAGAACGTCCCGACCCATTCCAAATACTCCTCGGAGGCAAACACATAATTGAACGATACTTCTTTGTCCCAAGGCACGAAATCGAACTCCAGCACCGACATGTCATAGACCGAATCCGGGTCAAGGGTGAGGGCCGCGAGGCTTTCGTCAAAATATTCGTCGCAGGTGGTGCGCACGATTTTGCCTTCATCGTTATTAGGTCCCACTGCCACCGAAACACCACCCGTGGCGAGGATGAGTCCCGACTCGATACCCAAATTGGTTGGGCTATTGCCCGTTTCAAAATAGCCGATGCTATTGCAGTCGATGACCTTGGACGAGCCGTTGAACTTCACATTGGAGACCGTCACGCCGCTTTCGAGCAGCACATGCTTGACGAGCCATTCGGGGGTGCATTCTTGGATGGAATCGGCAGAGGTGACGATGAGTTGGGCTTGGGCGGAGGTTGCGCATAGGGCGATGAAAAGTAAGATAGAAAGTTTGTGTTTAAGGTTATTCATATCATATAGTTTTTGAATTTCAGACGGAGGTTCCCCATTGGGGAATGGAGAAGCATTTGTTTTGTAAATTGCGGTGGCAAAACCTGTTACCAATTTTGTGATGCTTCTAACCGCCGCCCTTTGACTTCATGTTTTCAACTCCATTCCCCGAAGGGGAACCTTGTTTTAGTATTTCACCAATCGTTTCACCATTTGTTCTTTTTCTGTAATCACTTCCACTAAATAAACACCTTGCGGTAAATCCGACAAGTCAAGCTTCACATGATTAACGGATTCGTAAGTCTTTTCCAAGACCACTTGTCCGTAGCTGTTCATCAAGCGAATGTTGAGGATGTCGATTCCTTCAATGGTTACCTGCGTGTTGGCAGGATTTGGGTATAGCTTGTTTCTTTCAAGTTCAACAAGGCTCTCCAACCCTTCGTAACCCGCATGGATGATAGTGCTCACATAACCCGCCAACACCTGCCTGCCTTGTGCATCGGTGCGGAATACCTCGCAAGTCACAGGATAGTTGCCTTGGACGGAATAGCTGTGCCAAGCCTCTGCGCCAGTGAGGACCTCCATCACGCCGTCACCATAGTCCCAATGGGCTTCCGCCAACTCATAGTTCAACTGCAAGCCAAAGTCTATTGGCTCATTCAATTCGGCATAGAAGCCCTCGGGATGCAGCCATTCGCTCGTGTCGTTCACCGTCAGGGCTGTTGTGAGCATCGCCGCGTCGGGGAAATAGGCATAAGCTTCGGCACAACCTGTGCCATGAACGTGGGCGACGAAACTGCCCAAACTATTGTATAAGGAATGGGTCGTGTCCGTAATCTGAAGACTTGCGTAGGAATATTCAGGATGACTTTCCACTACGTGAAACAGGTCGCCTATCGCCTCGTCGTCCAACAACATTCCTGCCACCGTGGCGGTTTCCGTAACCATTTGGACGAAATGATAATGTGAAATGTTGGTCTCGAAGATGCAGAACGAAGCGCTATCGGAGGCTTGCTCCAGCGGTAATATCGTGACCATGGCTGGGTCGCCGATGTGATTAGGAACATAGTCATCGTAGCCATGATAGAACTTGCAAACCAAGGCGGGTTCAGTGGTTTCGAGGTAGATAGCTGGTTGCTCCCCGGTAAGTTCAAAATGGAACGATTGGCTTGCATTGAGGGTGCGTAGCAAGGTGCCATCCCTGCGCACCTCACAGTGGTCTTTCAAAGCGGTCACGCGTACATAGTCGGGGAAGGGAAGCGTCGAGTGTGTCACCACAAAATGCCGCCCTAGGGTAGTTGCGGGCAGCATTATATCCTCTGCATGATCGATGTAAGGGGTGTTATAATAAGGTACACCCAAGCCTCGGTTTCCGGCAAACACGGCGATGGGTTTTCCGTCGCGAGCGGTCACTCGAGTTCCTGAAAAGTTACACAAATGTGCTGATTGCAACTGATAAACCTGCCCCGCATCCAAAGTCACCGATAGAGGCTGGTTGGCCAAGTGCCCGTTCATCGTTTCGCAGCTCAACTGAAAGTCGACAGTGGTGTTGTCCTCTGTGGCGACGATGGATAACACAGAGCGCATGTGTTCGTATGTGCCAAAGGCTTCATAGGTCTGTACCAAATATTCACTCCCCAACACATGGGTCGGCAAGGCTTTGGATGTGTCAAATGTGGCGTTTCGATAGTTCGCAACACAAACCGAAACAGGATGCTTGGCCGTTACATGCAAGCCGATGTTGAGCACTGTGTCCGACAGGTGCATCTCGACAGCCTCCTCAAGCGGAACGGGGACATAGACGGTCTGTCCTGCCTCCACGGAAAAGTTTTCACTCCAGCCCGTGTTGGGGTTCGACACGCTGCCCGTAGTGAAACTGCTGTTTCCAGTGATGCTAATCATCGGTTCCGAGGTTTCGCCTTGCCTGCCGTTGGGCAACAGCGTCACCCAAAAATCGCGGCCAGCTGTGGTTTGGGCGGGAATCGGCGATGTGCCAAGCAAAAGGAGCAACAAAAGGTAGAGGTTTCTTTTCATATCGTAACGCATTAGGTTATTGCCACAAAATTATACAAAAAAAAGGTCAAAAAAGCGAGGTGAAAAGCCATGTCCATATTATTTTTTGCAACCACCTTTATGTATCAGCAAGTTACGGATAATCTATCCATATTTTTGTCCCTATGATTTTTGGTTGCCGTTATGGTTTTATTTCCTATTTTTGCGCCCATGAAACGTGTCTTGTCCATAGGTTTTCTGATTTTTCTTATAGTGACAGCTTGCAATAGGCAAGGAAATGACTATTTGTCGCCAGCCGATGTTCAGGATTCGGAATACACGTTGCTAATCGACTCGGTGGAAGCGGTATATGACGGAGTCAAGTATCATGACTTTACGGATTCTCTTGTAAGTCCCGCCTTGGCTTTCTACGAAAAGAGCCACAAGTCGCGCGATTATTGGATGCAGGCGCGTTGCCATTATCTGATGGGGTGTCTGGTTTTTGACAAAAACCATCGTTCCGAGACGGCAACGGCACATTTTATTGAAGCCTTGAAAATATTGGATTCTCATTTCGATGCAAACCAGGTTCCCGTCGGGCGGCTTTACAGTAAGGTTTGCTTTGTTTTGTCGCGCATAGCGCATAATTTCTCCGACGAGTCATGCAGCACACGTTTTGCCCGGTATGGTTTGGATTGTGCCTCTGCCGTCGGCGACACGGCATGGATGCTCCGCTCAATGGCCAACCTCGGCCTGCTTTACGAGCGTTTCGGAAAGGCAGGCGAAGGCGACACGGCCTTTTTCTATTGCGACGAAGGGCTCCGCTTGGCCAATGCTGACCGTTTCCCATACGAAACAGCATTGCTGGAAAACTCGCTCGCCAATAGTTTGCGCCACAGCCATCAATACGATTCTGCCATTTTCTATTTTGAACAGAGTTTTGCCTTGGTTGACAGTTCTTGCCTCTTGTTTCACAAGAATGCGATTGAAAAGGCCTTTGTCCATTATCAGGCGCATGACTATGCGACAGCTTTGGCCGATTTGAAAGTTGCTTACCAGTCGAAGGATGAAAATCTCAAAACACAAGCGGCATACGGCCTTGCCGACTGTTACGAGGCGTTGGGCGACACCTTGAATGCCATGCCTTATTACGCTTTCGTGAAGACCCAAGAGGAAATGAAAGTGGTGGCAAGCAATCACAACGCCGAGGTCATGCCGATGTTGAACGCCTATCTGAAGGAGAAGGAACCGCAGAAAGGCGGGAAAACACTGCTTTGGGTGTTGGTGCTTCTTGTTGTGGCCGCGGCTTTTGTCGTCTATCACCGGTGTTACAAGAAAAAATCGGCAGAGCAGCAAGAGGCCATTCGTCGTGATTTGCAGGAAGCGCGAGGCACCATCGAGGCCAAGGAATTGGAAGCCTTGCGTTTGAAGGTGGATGCCATTTATAATGACCGATTGAACAACAAGGCCAAACGCATCATCGAGGTGTTCAACGAGGCTTATCCCGAGGCTTTGGCCAAACTGAAAGCCGCTTATCCCGACTTGAGCGACACCGAACTCGACATCTGTGTGCTTTCGTTCTTTCCCTTCCGCATGAAGGAAATTGCCGATATCCTTGACCTGCGCGAAAACACCGTGTCGAAATACCGCATCGCCATCAAGAAAAAGACCCAATCCAAGACGATAGAAAGGCTTTGGGGACAGTTTATTGGGTGATTTCGTCTGGATTTTCTCTAACTTTTTTATGGATAAATATTTTGTAATCCATTGATTACCAATGCTAATTTTTGGAAAAAACATGGATTGGCCGTTGGAATTGGCTTTTTTGGTGATTTTTTGCTATAGTTTT
>JAEEGK010018102.1_pt1 | contig 15271 bp, 12 predicted proteins | sample 8958771 | NCBI WGS metagenome assembly JAEEGK01 (sample SAMN16246547, study PRJNA631951) | gut metagenome | biome: gut microbiome; feature: rumen; material: SC-attached | host: Bos | place: Iran: Karaj | collected 2018-10 | reverse complement strand
CGAGGATATTATCTGCCTTCTTGTCGGCTTTCATGATGAAAAGTGAATACTGAAGGTTTACAAGATCCTGAGTGGTGTTCCACTGGCTCGCAAACTCGCAGTATGTGAATGCTGAGAGATTTCTGGGTTTGTCTGACTTATTCTCGACATCCAGTCTCCAATACTCAAAAGTCTGTCCCAAGGGAACAAAGTAAGTAGCATCGGTGTGGATATCAGCATAGTCAGAGCTGATGATGGTGTATGCCGTACCGTGACGACAAACGTTCTTGTAAGTATCGAGAGGTTTTCCTACGGGCTGCCATGAAGCTGACCAGTAATCCTTGGAATCATTGTCTCTCAGATAGAAGTATCTTCCGGGCTGATCCATGGGAATAGAGTTAAAGCGAAGACGCATAAATCTTCCCTGAGCACCGGAACGGTAGAATCCGTATCCTCCGGCATTGTTGGTGATGATGGCACCGTACTGGGTGGTACCGAGATAGTTACTCCAGGAAGTAGGAGTATCCGGCCTGTCAACAACGTATTCGTAAGCTTCGTCGTCAAAATGTCCGTACTGCATATTTTTTCCCCTTTGATATATTTTGTTTTTATCCCTGTAAAAACGGGAATCACCTAGACAGTATAGCAAAACGGGCATTAAAAAAATAGGTAAGAAAATACGGTTTTCTCCCGTTTAGCCACGAAGCGGGAAGTCTCAGGTACCCGCCATCGAACCCCTCGCGCCGGTATCTTTGACTTCCCGCTTCTGTTGTAAGTAATCCCTACAACCTCACAATAAATATTAGAGTAAAATAAAACAAACAAAATGTAACTCAAATGTGATACTATAGTATTGTGCGAGGGGAAAACACACTTTTTTTACCGGACTTCGGATCAAAGAGGCTCATCAAATGAAAGACAGATCTACAGAAGAAAAAAGACATCACTCAAATGCGCGTGTCCCCTACACCTGCTACAAAGGGATCATTCCCGACTGGTTTCCCTCAGTGCCTCTTCATTGGCACAGAGAATTTGAACTTGCCTACATCTACGACGGCAAGGGCATTTTCAGGATTGAAGAACAGATTATTCCCGTTGAAACCGGCGACATTGTAATCATCAAGCCCGGCGCTCTTCACTCAACGGATAAGACGGACTGCAAAAAGTTCGATTATGATACTATCGTATTTGACGACTCTTTTCTTTTCGGCAACCACGCAGAAAGATGTTTTACGGATCTTCTGAGCATTTTCGAAAGAGAGGATTCTTTCATCAGACTCCCCATAAATTCCGAAAATATGTACTATGAAGAGATCAGGGAAAACACCCTGAAGCTTTTTGATGCGGCAAGACTTTTTTCGGGAAGCGGCGACCTGAAAGTCAAGATATCTCTTCTGGAAATCTTCAGACTCATCATTGACAGCGGGGCAGTCGAAACAGGCTATAAATCCGAGATTTCATCGGATTCTATTAAGCCCGCCGTAGATTATATAAGGGAAAACTACAGTGACCATATCACCGTTGACATGCTGGCAGATAAATGTCATTTAAGTAAGAGTTATTTCATGAACCTGTTTAAGAAAGTTACGGGAAATACGGTTATCGGATACCTGATGCAGGTAAGAGTCGACAACGCATGCAGACTTCTGGCCAACGAAAACATGTCGGCCTCCGAAGCCGCACTCAGCGTAGGATATACCAACATCTCAAACTTCAACAGACAGTTCAAGGAATTGACGGGGTGCACACCCAAGGAATATAAAAAGAGAAAATAAAAAGTCATATCCGGGGGTTATATGGAAAAAGAAAGAATAGATAATCTGAAAGCTGCAATGGAGCGTTCGGTTTCTTGGGGAGAAACTGCAGGATCACTCCTTCTTGTCATCAAAGACGGTAAAGAAGAATGCTATCTCGAAACGGGATATGCTGATATTCCCAATAAAATGCCTTTAAAAAGAGATTCACTCTTCAGGCTTTATTCAATGACAAAACCCATCACAGCAGTTGCTGCCATGATCCTCGTTGAAAGAGGATTGATCGAACTTACGGATCAGATTCAGTATATCTTTCCTTCATTTAAAAACATGAAGGTTCTGGAAAACGGAAAAGCATCCCGTGCCACAAGAGATCTGAATCTCTTCGATATCTTCAACATGACAAGCGGACTTTCATATCCCGGACCTGACGGTGCAGCATACGAAGCCGGACTTATCTTCGACGATATCATCAAGGGTCTTTCTGAAGTCCCCGGCGGTAATATGACCACTATGGAGTACGCTAACCGCACAGGCAGTGCTCCTCTCCTCTTCAATCCCGGATCACACTGGGCATACGGAACAGGCGCTGATATCATGGGCGCGGTCATAGAAAAAGTTTCGGGCATGTCTTTCGGAGAATTCCTTAAGAAAGAAATCTTCGAGCCTCTTGGAATGAATGATACGGATTTTTATGTACCTGCAGAAAAAGCAGACAGACTTGCGAAAGTTTATGAGACGGTTCCCGGCTCCGAGATGATCGAATATACCGGAGAAAACCTCGGAATAGAAAATCCTCCCATTCACAAGCCTGCATTTGAATCAGGTGGAGCGGGACTTATATCATGCATCGATGATTACGCTGCATTTGTAACCATGTTGCTTGGCGGCGGTGAATATAAGGGCAAGAGAATCTTAAGTGAAAACAGTGTAAAGTTTTTGACATCGGGAGCACTTACCCCGGAGCAGCAGACAGATTTTAACTGGGAAGGATTGCAGGGATTTTCATACTCCCATTTCCTCAGGATCATGAACGAGCCTGAGAAAGCAGTCACCATCTCCAGAAAAGGCGAGTACGGATGGGACGGATGGCTGGGATGCTACATGGCTAACATTCCATCCGATAACATGTCCATCCTCATCATGACTCAGAAAAAAGATTCCGGAACCTTCGGACTGACGAGAAGAATCAGAAATATCATACTGGCTTAGTGCTGTGGAAGAGCCATTGCGGACGGTTCTTGCTGACTCATATCTACTACTAAAAAAGGCATGAGCGCATCTGTTTATTTTTGCTCATGATCACTTCGTTAAGCTGTTCTAAGGGATGTATGTTAAGCAATGACTCCGCACCGCCGGCATTCGACATCCTGTCTCAGTGCCGGCTAATTTCGCCATCCGGGCGAAATTGTGCTCACTTAGATACATCCCTAAGAACAGCTAAACTCGTTCAAAATCGCATAAATAAACAGATGCGTTCATGCCTTTAAATTACATTACAAGTGAGTCAGCAAGAACCGTACCTATTGACTCTTAACTAAATCCTGAATCCTATGCCCCATACAGCTTTGATGTATTCGTTGTCCGAATACTCTCTTATCTTCTTGCGGATGTTGCTGATGTGGACATTAACCGTATTATCTTCACCGATATACTCTTCTTCCCAGGCAAGTTCAAAAAGCTCGCGCTTGGAATAAACTTTCTCGGGATGGAGAACAAGTAATCTCAGAAGATTGAATTCGTGTTTGGTGAGTGAGATCTCATTTCCGTTAACAGCGCATACATGTGATTCGTCATTGATTGAGATCTCATTATATGTAAGTACGTTTGAAGACGTTTTAGTATTTGCATTCTTGAGATGAAGATCTATTCTTGCAAGAACTTCCCGTACATCAAAAGGCTTTGTAATATAATCCGATGCACCCTGTCTTAGAAGATTAACTTTACCTTCAATATCAGTCTTGGCCGATAATACAAGAACCGGAATATCTGATTTTTCTTTTATCTTCTGAAGAACCTCTTCTCCCTTAATACCGGGAAGCATAAGGTCAAGAAGTACCATGTCAAAATCTTCGGATGAAAATCTAAGTAATCCTTCGGAGCCGGAAAAAGACTGAACAGCTTCGTATCCTGCGCCGTTCACCGCTTCTTTCAAAATATCATTTATTTCTTCGTTATCTTCGATTATTAAAATTCTCACGATCTGTCCTTCTTACTGCAATTTCTTAAATGTTACCGCGATGCCGAAGACTCCGGGAGCACCGAAAGCTTCTGCTGTTCCGCCCATAATGACCATCAGCTCTTTTACAATGCAAAGACCGAGGCCCGTACTCTTAACTTCGCTTCTGGAATCATCACCGATAAATGTTCTGTCAAATACTCTGTTTATATCTTCAGGAAGCTCATCCTTTGTAGAATTCCTGAATGTAACTATTACATGCTTTTCGTCCGATTCAAGATTTACCCTGAAATCCCCGTCTCCATGAACAAGAGCATTCTTGATTATGTTCTGAAACACTCTCATCACATTAGCCCGGTCGGCATAACAGTACGATTCTTTTTCTTCGAAGTCTATCCTTGGTGTCCCCAGTTTTCCTTCTATATCATCTACATACAGAAAAAGCGTCTCACTTAGCACACTCTTTATATCGATCTTCTCGGGATTGTTTTTGTAATCATCACTCGATATTTTGGAATACTCAAAGAAATTCTCCAGCATATCCGAAAAATAATTCAGTCTTGCATTTATCTTGTCGGCATACTGCTGCTTCTTAACGGGATCGTCGGTATTCATAAGAAGTGTAAAATATCCGGACACACTGGTAATGGGAGTTCTGATATCATGCGAAACATTCGTGACCAGTTCTTTCCATTTATTCTCAAGTGTCAGGTGTCTTCTTCTCTCCGCAGTTCTGGACTCCAGAAAGCGATTCAACTTATCACGCAGTTTTCTGAAAGGACCGACCAGTATATCCAGTCTTATATCAGCCGTAGTATCGGGTTTTTCGTGTAAATCCAATTGGCGACAGATGGAATCCACCTGTCGCTTGCATAATAAGATATATATCAAAGATAAGATCAGACAAATTGTAAGGATCGCTATTATGATTTCCATACTTATGAATTATATAACATCGCGTTTCTTGTATATAAGTGAACCAATGATAACATAGATCAAAACAGAAATTAAACCTACAACCCATGTTGAACCGTGTACCATATTATCGCTTCCAACTGAAAGTGCGGCGGATCGTGTAGTGATCATATACTGGGAATATGCGATGAGATCCATACATTTCTCACTTACGATATTCTTATAAACAAGGAATGCCTCAAAAAGATTCACGCAGTTCGCCAGTGCCATCGATGTAAGGAAGGTAAGTATTATGGCAACAACACCTTTTCTGAAAATCTCGAATAAAACCATCATGGCTGTTCCGAATGTTGTAAACAGAAGAACCTGTTTGAACATATACTCAAAATAGAGCGAAGGCGCATATTCAAGCGCTGATCCGTATTTTACGGAAAGCAGGAAAGCTGCAAGTACTAATGCTGCGACAAGGAGAAGTGTATAAAAAGCAACCACAAATACCTTGGTAATGAAGATCCCGGCTTTTTTACGCGAAGGTCTGGGAAGGTTTTTAAGGAATCCGCTCTTTCTTTCTTCATCGGTATAGATACAGGAAAAGATTCCGATCATTAGGATCACAAATCCGGATGACATCATATCAATAAGCATTTCATAGGGATTGAGCGAAGCAGGTTCATAGTCCTCGGAAAATGAGACCGTTACAACCGAATTCTCATCTACTCTTCCGCTCTCTACAGCATTCATTATGGCAAAAGAGAACAGATATATTGAAACGGTGATTATAAGAATGATATAAGTTGCCTTAGTGTGAAAAAGTCTGAATATATTAGCTTTAAAAAGATTTATCATTTGTTTGAGCCATCCTTTCCGATAAGATCAAGGTAATAGTCTTCGATTGAAATGCCTACGATCCTGCATGATGAAATAAACACATCCGACCTTACCAGATTTGTGATCATCTCTTCGGTTCTGTCGAGTCCTTCAAAAACATAGATCGTATCATCGGAAATGATCGAGTACTTGATTATTCCCATATTCTCGAGAACAACGCTTGCACCCTGAGGATTGTGTGTTTGTATCTCAACCTTCGAATCGCATTTATCCTTAAGTTCTTCTGCGGATACTTCGCAGATCATATGACCGAAATTGATAACTCCGAATCTGTCTGCAACCTTTCCGAGTTCTTCAAGAATATGGCTCGATATAAGGATGGACATTCCACGTTCTTCTTTTAATCTGATGAAAAGATTACGAAGTTCGGAAATCCCCTGAGGATCAAGTCCGTTAATGGGCTCATCGAGAACAAGGAATTCGGGATTGCCTATGATTGCAAGTGCAATACCGAGGCGCTGCTTCATTCCGAGTGAAAATGCCTTGGTCTTCTTACGTGATTCGGGTGAGAGACCGACGAATTCAAGAATCTCTTTAATCTTTTCGGGATTGTAAAGACCGAGTGCAATGGCTTTGATCTTCATATTTTCGAATGCGGTAAGATTGTCATACAATCCGGGAGCTTCGATCAGAACTCCTATTCTGGAAGGATCGAAATCTCCGTCTTCGAATACGATCGATCCGCCGGTGGGGGATGCAAAACCCGTTATCATCTTCATGATCGTTGTCTTGCCGGCACCGTTAGGTCCTATAAGTCCGTATATGGTTCCTTTCTCTATATGGATATTTACATTGTCTACGGCATATTTTTTTCCGTATTTTTTTGACAGGTTTACAGTTTCAAGTAACATCTTGTTTCTCCTTTCGTTTACATATGTGATGATATATGCAAACGATTAATCTATCCTTTAGAGACCATAAAGAAATCATAAAGATTTAGGTGACAGTGATGACATTGGGGACGCTACTGTTTTGTCATCTTTGACGAGCCGGTCAAAGATGACAAAACAGTAGCGTCCCCAGTGTCATCACAAGGTATATCATTCACACGTTCTTAAGATCTATTCCCAGCATATTTCCGATAAGGTCATACAGCTCCGCAGTAACTTCAATGGTGGAGATACTCTCTCCCGTAAGTCCGAAGACAGCGAAAAGAACCGATGACGCACGTGCTCTGGTATTTACGATTCTCAGTACACCTTCTTCATTTCCTCTTTCAAGAAGTGCTTCGAAAGAATCAAGAAGTTTGTAATAGGTTCCGATGCGCACACAGTCAAGCTGATATCTCATAGCCTCATCGCCGAAACATCTGTCGGTGTCTTCTTTATCTTCTTTGAACTGCCTCATGCAGAAATATACGAAAGTCTTCAGGATTTCCTGAACGGACTGATCCTTATTTACCATCAGAGCGATCAAAAGATCCGCAGACTTCTGAGCTCTTCTGTCCAGTACGCATTTGAAAAGATTTTCTTTGGAATCAAAATAATGAAGTACGGTTCCCCTTACTACGGAAGCTTCTTTAGCAATGTCATCAAGATTCACCCCGTAATAACCATGCTTTAGAAACAGTTCCTCGGCTATATCAAGTATCTGCTTCTTACGTTCCTCGGTATTGTTCATTCTTTTTGCCATGGAATCACCCCTTTTTATAAATCCCACAGATTCGTTACAGTACCCTTTGTAGTTCAGTATATGCCTATTATTGACGCATAGTCAATCGCCTGTCGTTTCCGGGACGTTTCCATATTATTAAAATTCCTTTATTTTCCGCGTGTTTCCTATGACAGAAGCCCTTTTTGGTGGTAATATAAAGGCACTTTACGGAGGTAATAAAATTGCGTAACTATATTAAAAAAATTACAGTTATGGCATCCGCCTGCTGCCTTCTTTTATCCGGATGTTCCCATACTTATGCGGGAATTCCCGGAATTATATATGACTATGTTGAAGAAGTTGCCGAATCCGAAGAAGAATATGAGGATGCGGATATATGGTCATGGCCTGATACAGACGAGCACGAAGAAAGCTATGACTGGGATGATAACGACTACGAAGTATCGGACAGCGATGCAGAACCCGGAACCGTAACCATCTATATCTATATGAACGGATCCAATCTTGAGACCGATTCCGGATTTGCTACTGAAGATATTCTCGAGATGCTGGATGCAGGTTATTCGGAGGACGTAAACATACTGATCCAGACCATGGGTACCAAGTACTGGTCCAAAAAACTGGGTATCAAATCCGACAGATCTCAGACCTATCGTGTAGGTGAAGACGGACTTGAACTTGTCCGCGATAATCTGGGTCAGCTCGACTGCACCATTCCCGAAACTTTAAGAGATTTTGTAAGATACGGAGCTCAGGAATATCCCGCTTCGAGAAATATCCTTATTCTCTGGGATCACGGCGGCGGCCCCGCTTACGGATTCGGTTGGGATGAATTCCAGGATGACTGGGAGAACTTAAGCGTAGATGAAATGGTAAAGGCTCTCAACGGTTGCGGAGTCCATTTTGATTTTATCGGAATGGATGCCTGCATCATGTCGTGCCTTGAAGTAGCATACCCTCTCAGAGATTATTGCGATTACATGATACTTTCCGAAGACTTCGAAAGCTGTCTCGGATGGTATTACACAGACTGGCTCGAAGCACTTTACGATAACCCTTCTATATCAACTTATGATCTGGGCAAGATCATAATCGATGACATGGTAAGCGAGAATGAGCATAACAGATTATACGGTGACAGATCCATACTTGCTCTTATCGATGAAAGCAAAGTAGAGAAACTCTGGAATGTATGGACCGAGTTTGCATATGCCAATGAAGAAGAACTTCTTTCAACAAACTTCAGTCAGGATATGGAAGAAACCGGTAAAGGACTCGGACTTTCCGGAAGATTCCGTACCGGAACCGGCAATAAAGTATTCGATTTTCTGTTGGATGAAATGATCGATTATCTGGAAGATTATGATCTTGATGAATTCTATGACGACGGGGAAGTATATATCTCCGATTACTGCATCACAGATCTGATGGGCCTTGCGCACATAATAGATTCGGATATGTCCGAAAAGCTTGCAATTGCAGCAGACAAAGCACTTCTCTATGTCAGTGCCACATCAGATAATTTAAGCCTTACAGGAATATCCGTCACTCTCCCTTACAACGATCGCATGCTTTACAACGATCTGGCAGATGTATTGGAGAAATGCGATTTCGACGAAGAATATATTGAGTGGCTTGAAAAGTTCTGTGAGATCAGAAACGACCGCGAAACCGTAGATTGGGGTTCATGGGGCCATGAACTCTGGAGTGAATGGGGCAGCCATGACAGTTCTGATGTCTGGGGTGAATGGGAAGATGATGATGACACAGAAGAATCCGAAGAAACTTCCGACTTCTGGGGCGATTGGGAAGATGATGAACTGAGTTTTTCCGATTTATGGGGTGATTGGTAAAATAAACCGCCCTCTCACCTTGACTATTATCCTCTTATAGGGGATAATTATACTGCTAATTGATAATTTTTTAACAAAATTATTTGAAAGGAATGTATTAGGGATGAAAAATTATTTTGATCTGACAGGACAGGTTGCCATCGTTACAGGTTGTTCTACCGGACTTGGGGTTCAGATGGCAAAGGCACTCGCAAACCAGGGATGTAACATCGCTGCTCTCGCACGCCGTAAGGAAATGATCGACTCTGTTGCAGCAGAGATCGAAAAAGAATTCGGCGTGAAAGCTATCGGCGTTCAGTGTGACATCACCGACACCGCAAGAGTCGAGGAAGCAGTTGACGAAGTTTATAAGACTTTCGGAAGAATCGATATCCTCATCAACAACGCAGGTACCGGTGCAGTAGCTCCCGCTGAAGATATTACCGATGATCAGTTCAAGGGCGAGATGGACATCGACCTTTTCGGAACCTTCAAGGTTGCACGTGCTGTAGCAAAGAAAGCCATGATTCCCGCAGGATACGGACGTATCATCAACATCGCATCCATGTACGGACTCGTAGGAAACAAGATTGCAGGAAGTGCTCCTTACCACGCAGCAAAGGGCGGAGTCGTAAACCTTACCAGAGCTCTCGCATCAGAGTGGGGCGTTAAGGGAATCACCGTTAACTCCATCTGCCCCGGATATTTCTACACCGATCTTACCACCGATACTCTCAATTCCGATTTCTTCCAGGCTAATGCGAAGACCATGATCCCTCTTGAGAGATACGGAAAAGAAGGCGAGCTCGACTCTACCGCCATCTTCCTTGCTTCTCCCGCAAGCTCTTATGTTACCGGTGTAATGATCCCCGTTGACGGCGGATACACCTGTATGTAATCCCAAAAACGAGTTTATAATTTCAGGCAGAAATCGAAGGATTTCTGCCTGTTTTTTTGTGTGCAAATCTAATATTTGCGGTGCATGTATTATTGGTAAGTATATGTTGTGGTTTTCAATACTATTTAGTTTATAAAAATTTAAGTTTTTTTTAAGAAACTCCTTGATATAAAACAGTACTTACGCTATTATGAGCAATCGAGGGGACTTATGTAAAGGAGGAATAACTAAATGAATACCAAGATCTTAAAACTTTTCACGGGCATATCTGTCCTCGCAGCAGCAGGGCTGCTTTGCCTCGTTCCCGCAAATACATGCAGGGCTTCGGTGCCTTCATCAGCACCTTCGTCAGTACCTTCAAGCCGTACTTCACATTCGGGAACTATTACATCCGAAAGTCTTTATGTTGCTGATCATAGAATAGATACAAGTGCCAGTCCTGTATATACATCCGGTTCCATAAATTGGACATTCGATGTTGAAACTTCAAATTATCCACACAGATCTCAAGATCCTCATATAGAAATCGAAATCAACTCGGATAGTTCTCAAACTATCAGTGCTTATATACCATTTGTTTATTCATTGGTGTCAGAGGACAGCGGAACAGCATCATTTAATGTTACATTTGATAATGTAGAGTATTCAGGGTCAGTAGATTTAGCACATATTAACCCTTCTTCTTCACCCGATCTTGCCTACGGCGAATACTGGAAACGATTGCATGGAGTGATAACCGGAGATTTTCGTACCGTAATACCTCCCGCTACTTCAGGCACCACAACTTCCGGAACCACTACTTCCGGAACCACTACTTCCGGCACTACTACTCCGGAAACTACTACTCCCGGATCCACCACCCCCGAAACCACTACTCCCGGAACCACTACTCCCGATCCTGCAACTTTTACCATTCCTTCAGGAGCTCCACTGAGCGATGATGAAGCTTCCGCAAGAGCATTTGCTAAGGCAATCGATGAAATTGTCAATCAGATTAAGAATGCATCGGAAGGACAGGTTATCTTCTGCAAAGGTTCCGGCGCATTATCATACAAAATCCTGGCAGCACTGGCCAAGACCAAGGGTGTAACCTTTATTTATACTTATGAGTATGAAGGAATCATTTTCCAGTCAACCATTACATCCGAACTTGCAGCTGCCGCATACTCACCCGAGATCGAATGGTACGGTCCCTGCTTCCTTGCAGAGCACTTCCCTACCGGCATCGTCGGTGTCCGTCTGTAATTAATTAAAACACGGCAATTAAAAATTCCTGCAGAATCATCTGCAGGAATTTTTTTATTTCTTCTTAAATACCTTCTTCAGCGCCCACTTCATTCCGAAGATGGGATTCTTAATGGCGCGTTTCATTTTATCTATATGCGCCTGCTGCATAGCTACTATCTTTTCAAGCTCGGCTATCTTTGCAGCATCCTTATCTCTTTCTTCAAGAACTTCCTCTATTCTTTCGTACTTCTTTCCGTACTTGGTAAGTGTAGCTCTTCCGAGTCCACCGCCGGTCACCATTGCCTGAAACTTATCTTCCATCTCATCAAAGGCATCAACAAGAAGTGTATCGATTCCGAGGAATACGGCAAATTCCTGTCTGGTCTTTATTTTAGTCGAGATATTTGCATAGCTTTCAAATATGCATCTTGCTACTCTGTATCTTAGAAAATCCTTCGGAACAGGGAAATCAAAGAACCATTCGTAGTCTATGCAGACAAGTCCTTCATCAGTTCTGATGAAATTTCCGAATATCATATCCGCATTTGCAGCTTTAAGTCCTGCCAGATCTTCGGGAAGTTTTATATCTCCGAATACCTTTTTAAATTTATCCGTAACTTCAAATGAGCACTCATATGAATCAGAGATATCATCCATGAGCATATCAAGCTTTTGGTTAATGTCATCTCTTATAGCATCAAGTTCCGCACTTGAATAATCGATGCATTCCGAATACAGTGAAGTACCGTTTATAAAATCAAAATACAGATTATCTCCGCGTCTTGTTACATCAGCGATCTTGATGGTCTTATAGAAATCTTTTGCAAGATCTTTATTGCGTACTATCTCGTCGATATGAGGAACAGCTTCTTTACATGCGGGAGTTTTAACTGCATAAAGTTTACCGCCCTCTGCCATCATCTTAGTATCCACGCGGTAAGGCTTGTCACGAAGTGTGTTGAACTTGGCATATATGCATCCGCTGTCTGCAGGTTCATTTCCGTTATATGCTGTGATGAGAAAAGAATTCGCAAAGTCGGGGAACATTCCGTCCGCACACACCTGATCAGTAACTTTAATCTCATCAAATGAATCACATCTTTCACGGTCATAATTGGGAGATCTGTAAGTGATATCTCCGGGTGCGGGAAGTCTTAAGTCGGAATAGATTTCCATGGGAAGTTTATAATCGGGAACTGGATATCTGAACTCAAGTCCGGTGAATCCCGCCGCCTTAAGCATAGCATTGAGTGCATATCCTGAGAATGTCCTTACTCTTTCTACACCGTGATATCCTTCGATACCGTCATAGGCTCTTCCGGTATGGTCTTCTTTTGCGCCCGCAAAATACTTCATACCGTATTTATTCTCGATTGCAATATAGAGTCTTCCGCCCTCTTTAAGAAGTGATCTGCATTTTTTCAGCATATCAACAAAAGGATCGTCCGAAGAAATGTAATAGATCGAATATTCAAATACTCCGATAAGAGTTATGACATCATACTTCTCCGAGAATTTAACATCCTCGAAATTGCCGACCATGATACGGAGATTATCGTAAGCCTGATTTCTGTAAGCATTAATTGAAGAACGCTTTTTAGACAGATCGACCGCAGTTACGGAACCGAACTTCTCGCAAAGCACGCCTGTAACGGCACCGCATCCGGAACCGATCTCAAGTACGGATGCTTTCTTATCCGCATCTGTCCAGGAGAGGATATTTTTTCTGATATCGGATAAATGGTAAAGTTCAGCCCAGTCATCGCCTGTGGCAAGTCTCTCACCTATATCTTCTCCGTCACGAACTATCTCAAGAAGTCTGTCCTCAACGGATTCTCCATCCGAGTATGCATCACTTCCCTTGTAGTAAGTCAGATCAAGTATTACATTTCCGATTTTTTCTTCACTCATCTTATAAGTTCTTTCCCTGTTTCAAACTTTCCGATCTTGGACCAAAGGCATAATTTATATCTGCCCTCTTCTATCAGTTCATGATCAAACTGTGCTATGAATCCGCAAAATTCCGTATTGGGTATTCTTTTGATCTTATAGGCATCGGGCCTGTACCAGCTCTGAAGTTCTGCAAGGTAGTAATTCTTATCATCGTAGATTACCATTTTACGGTCTGTCTTATGATTGAATTTATAATCCGATGCATAACTCCATCCGAAGATGTGGACATACTTGAAAGCATCGATCTCGTCAAATGCAATCTCAGTATCCTCTCTTACCGGTGCTTCCTGCCATGCTTTGATCTCTGCGGGAGTCATCTTTCTGACTTTTGTTTTAACCTTATACATCCATCTGGTATAGTCGGGACCCGTTCCCGCATATCTCATGGCAAGGTTGATATTGTAATACGGGTGAGGTGAATCCTTCAAAGAATGCTTCGCATACAGACGGGTATGTTCCTTGATAAGACGTCTGTATTTGGTTTCATTTACTTCATCGGTTCCGCGGCTTACGGATTCTTTATGTATCAGACGTATGTCGCCTCTTACGCAGTTTACGTACCCTGCATTAATAAGGTCATAGCATAATGCCACGTCGTTATAGCAAACGGACATATCTTCATCAAAGCCGCCCACCGAATCAAACTTACCCTTTTCAACAGCAAGGCATGCTGCGGTAACGCCGTTCACATCCATGGGAAATATTGCATCGGGACATCCCTCGTCTCCGGGGTGATATCCCTGATATATATGGTTGGGTCCGTCCACGCAGTCTTTGGTTCCGCAATGCTGGATCATGTTTCCCTCGGGATAAAGGAGCATACATCCGACCGCACCGGCATAGGGAATACGCGCCTGTCCCGCCATGCTTCCCAGCCACTTTGGTTCCGTTATCTTAATATCATCGTTTAAAAATACAAGTACATCTCCCTTTGCATTTTTTGCACCGAGATTACACATATATGAGAAATTAAATTCCTTTTTCTCATAGATGTATTTTGCGTTGTATTTACGGCAAAGCTCTTCATAGATATGTCTGTTTTCATCCGAGCTCCCGTTATCTACGAGAATGATCTCATAATCTCTGTACAGAGTAACTTCATCAAGAGAGGTCAGACAATCCTTCAGGTAATCCGGATTATCCTTGGAAGGAATAATGATACTGACAAGGCCTTCCGTATCATGATCTATGATGCATCTGTCTTCTACAACGCTTACAGTGCCTTTAAGATTTCTTCTTGCAAGTGCTCTTCTTACTGCCTCGGGATCTGCTTTGGAAGATTCCTGATCCACGGTTCTGTGGAACAGAACTTTATCGATGTGTGCGACTTTTTCGTGCTCTGAAATTCTGAGCCAGAGATCGTAGTAGGGATCTTCGGAGCTACCCTCTTCTAATCCGCCGGCATCTATGTAAGCTTTACGGGATACAAATACAAATCCGCCGTAATAGTTATGAGACATAAGCTGATCCGGAGCATAATCTGATTTAAATGAAGGCTTTGATCTTACCCCTTCATCATCAATAAAATCCTCATCGGAATATATAAGCGCAGGCTTATCCTCGGATAAAAGAACTTTTCCGCACTCATAAAAGGCCCTGTTTTGAAGAACCACTCCGCTCTTTACAAAAGCTATATATTCACTTTCAGACTTTCTTACAAGAGAATCTGTCTCTTTGATATTTTCACCGCATACATTTACGGATTCGATCTTAGCGCATGCCTGGTCTTCAAGCGACATAAGCGTCTTCTTAAGTCCCGCTTCTCCTCCGATTACCATTACGGATACGGAAGGTTTTCTGCGAAGCCAGAGAGGCTTTTCGTATTCACTGTCCAGAAGCTTTAAATACAGATCGGGTGTATTGGTGTAATACTTACAAAGTTTCCACAGTTTATATGCTCCTACAGTTCCTGTATGAACATAATTGTACTGAGCTTCCTCAGGCAAACGCGCCCATATATGATCGGTGATCTTTTTCTTGAGATTTAAAGTAGACATACAAGGTTATTTTATCATATACGCAGTAATTCTAA
>JAEEGK010018100.1_pt1 | contig 15272 bp, 14 predicted proteins | sample 8958771 | NCBI WGS metagenome assembly JAEEGK01 (sample SAMN16246547, study PRJNA631951) | gut metagenome | biome: gut microbiome; feature: rumen; material: SC-attached | host: Bos | place: Iran: Karaj | collected 2018-10 | reverse complement strand
GTGCGAGACCTGTAAATTACGGGCGCATTATGATCGCAATCCTAAGTCGCTCACCGGGAGGGTCTGGCGGTGGCACATCAATTTCTGTCCGGGGTGGAAGGAGTATTTCACACACCAGGAGCCCGAGGTGCAGGCAGGATTGCGGGAGCGGTACGGGTTCGAGAAGTATCGGTAGGCGGCCTGCTGGTCTGGAGGCGTCTTTTGAGACGATGGTCATCGAGGCTTACGGAATGGACGAAGTATACGGTCCAGCTTGACTTTTGAAGTGTGGTGCACTGCTAAGAAGAATTCACGATTCGAGTCACCACCTACAAGGGCAACGTCCGCACCGACAAGATCCAACCCAAGTGGGAACTCGTCGGTACCCACACCGGTCGCCGCACCTTCATCGTCAATGCCCTCTCCCTGGGCATCACCCCGAACATCGTGATGAAATGGACCGGCCACTCCGACTACAAGGCCATGAAGCCCTATATCGACATCGTGGACTCCATCAAAGCAAGTTCGATGACGAAGTTTGATGGGCTGATTTAATGGACTCGTTCCAAAAAATGCGTTATTACTGCGAAAACTCGTTGGAAAAAGTGCGAAACAAGGGACTTTTCCTGCTCTTATCTATCTGAATAATAACCGATTCGCTAGGTGGTCAAGACATTTGCCGACAATAGGCCGATTAGCTTTTCTAAAAGTGCCGTTGTGGCCACAATTCACTTTTTCAAAAGTGTTTTTTCTTAATAATTTCGCTTTTCCAAAAGTGTTTTGTATATTTGCGTCCAGAAAGATACTGATATGGAATTGACAGATATTCGCCCCATTGTTGAGTTTTACCACAGTAAACTCGCCCAGGTTACGCTGGATTTCAAGCGCTACCTTTATCCCCAGATTAACTGGGACTCCCGCGTCATCGGCATCAAAGGAGAGCGTGGCGTAGGTAAAACCACCATGCTCTTGCAGCGGATCAAGGAGAAATACAGCAATCCGGATGATACGTTCTACATCTCCCTAGACCACTACTGGTTCGGGACGCATCAGTTGCAGGATCTGATTGAATTCCTTTACAAGAGGGGGATAACAGAGTTTTATATTGACGAAGTCCACAAATATAAGGAGTGGAGTACCATTCTCAAGAATCTCGTTGATCAGTATAATGATCTCCGGATAGTCTATACGGGATCCTCCTTGCTGGAGATCGATAATGCCAAGGTGGATATGTCCCGCCGTCAAACCTCCTATACGCTTAAAGGAATGTCCTTCAGGGAATACCTGGCCTATGGGGATATCCTTCACGTGGAAGCGATCTCTTTGGAGGAACTCCTGAAAAAACATCTTACCATCGCCATAGATATTACCGCCAAAACCAAGATTCTGGTGGCATTCGAGGCCTATTTGCGCTCGGGAGTATATCCCTTCTACAAAGAAGCCGGCTCGGACTTCCTGGTCCGCTTGAAGGAGGTGGTAGATACCGTGATTGAAAGCGACCTTCCCGCTGTGGAGAAGATCACCTACGATACCATCGAGAAATGCAAGAAGCTGCTGATGATCATCGCGGAGAATGTTCCTTTGCAGCCCAATGTGAATCGGCTCTCCACCTCTCTCGGTACGACACGGGATTCCCTGTTAAAACTTTTGTACAATTTAGATAAAGCCGAGATTCTGGAGCTTCTTACCGTAGAACTCAAGAGCTATAAAAAGTTGGTTAATCCAGAGAAGATTTACCTTGGCAACACCAATCTTATGTACGCCCTTTCGCCCAAGATTGACGTTGGCACACTCCGAGAGACTTTCTTCATCGACCAACTTTCCGCTATCGGTACCGTTCAGATGCCGTTAAAAGGAGATTTCCTGGTAAACGGGAAATACCTGTTTGAGGTGGGTGGAGAAAGCAAGGAATTCGAGCAGATTGCCGGCATCCCCGACAGCTACTTGGCTATTGCAGGCATCGAAACTGGTTATAGCGCTCGTATCCCTTTGTGGATGTTTGGACTACTCTATTAACACAAGAAGATACCAGCGACAATCTTTCCCTCGGACATCGCCCGGGGGATTTCTTTTTCCTTATTTTAAGTCTTTAATGGCTTTTTTCCACTGGCCGTCTAAGTCTTCTTCCGGAATCTTCTTCGCTTTATATGCATCTAAAAAAAGGCGCCGAAGTTCAATTACGTTGTAGTAAATGTAATTCTTAGCATCCTTAATCAACCCATGAATGTACTCTGATAAAAAACCTTGTTCCCAAATACTTTTTACAACAATATTTGTGTGCTCCTTTTTCATCAGAGCGAATCTTGTGTCTCCATCTTGAGGGTCAAAAGAAAGGTTCCAATTATATGATGAAGATAAATCCGCCGGATTAAGAAAAACCATATATAGTTCTTCAATCTTGTCTCTTGACATAGCTATGGCAAGAGCAATATTATCAACATCTGCTTGATTGCAGATGTTTTCGATTTTCCAAACAGACAGTTGATGATTTGAAGTTCCTAATTCAGAGATCGAATCAGAATCTAAATCATCTTTCCCAAACCATCCGTCTTCGCTTATCTTTCTAGCATAAAGCATTGTTCTTCAAGTGAATGCTTGATTTTGTAATACTTCATTCTTATCCATTCTTCTGTTGGCGGCTCTATTGAGAGCAATAACTCCAAAGCTTGTTTGTTACCCCAATGAGCAAAAAGGTTAAACGCGGCGGATTTAACCCGTGAAGCTTTATTCGATAGACAAGCTAATGCCATTGTTTGAGAGAAAGGAAACAATTCCTCGTATGAATAATCATTTAGAATAGAAAGGATTTTAACACATGTGAGTTCTTCGGAAAAACTCTCAATAAAAAGAGAATTAATAATGCTCATTGCGGCATCTCTATTCTCTTTTACCATTTTTGAAAACAACGCTGTTGCTAAATTATCCTCCCCAAGTTCAAGATTAGTAGCCCTAAGAACCCCAGCAAATGCCTCTTTATACTTTTTATCGAAAGAATCCGTTGAGATGGGACGGATATTTCTAACCGAACAGAATGAGGGTTGATCAAATAAAGCTGAAAGTTGAGTACTCGCAAAATCCTCTGCGACTCCTAAACTAATCCAATTTAAGTATTTTTGGCGTTTAGCGTCGTAATTCTGAAAATAGTTATCTGATTTTGATGAACTTCTTTCAAGGAAGAAACTCTCAAAATCGGAAGCAAGTCCAATATAATCGATCCCTTGTTCTAATTCAATTGCGCCCATGATTCAAAAATCGCCTTATAGTTGGATATCCCCTCTTCAATTTGCTCTTTCGCATAATCCCAAAACACATCTTCAATAGTATCAAGAACAATAACAGGTGTTCCCACCATCGTGTTGAAATCAAATTCGATCACAATTGAATCTTTTGAATTTGGAAGATTGATTAAGGAGTCGTTACGCGATAAGGAATATACAAGATTTATCAACGCCTCACTTTTTTTATCAGACGTAGTTAACGGAACTCGATTTACCTTTCTAATTTGCCACTCAACAGGATCCGAGTCATCCGATTTCGTGAGAAGATTATATGACTTTTGGCATAATACCGGACTCATTTGAAATCGAACATTAGCACCAAAAGCAAGACGATTATAACTGCCACATACCTGTTTTATAACAGTGGAGAGTTCGGTTACCCTACTCTTAAAGACATCCAACGATTCATCATTCTTTGTGCTCAATACATCAACTCTATCCGGCCCAAAGGAGACCTTAAGGGTATTATCCAGTTTTTTAAGATCCAGGGAAATGATATCTTGGGGCTCAACACCATTAGGTGTGATCTTAATACCAAACCCTTTGTTCACAGATGGAAGCAGCCCCAGATTTGAGAACTTTTGGATATAAATAGATAATAGATCCTCATTAAAACTAATCGGATTGGACACAAAAAAAGTGGCTCTCCGTTGTAAGATAACAGCATTCATAAGATAAGGGGGTGGATTGTAATATGTTGTTATGTCCTTATGCAAATATACCGCAATAATTCAAAACGCACAATAATGTCAGAATAATAAGAACAAACTCTAGGCCATTCCTCAAGTGTACAGAATATATCTCTACTAGTGGCACCAAGGAAAAACGATAGAATAACAGTGGGCGTTGGTGTATTTGCAAAATCAAATAGTCAATTCACGAAAACTACAAAAGGGAGGCCACTCCTCTTTGTTTATAAAAGAGACCGTGGCTGGCCGGTCGAATCCTTTTCTCATCATTCCTACTTAAACTCAGGTTGTTTAGTAAACAACTAGGCGGATAGAGGCAATTTCCACTTTTGCCGGATATTGCCACCCGTCTCCACACCCCAAACAAGCGTGGTTTAAGGGGTGACTCAAGGGAGAAATCCTCCTTTCCGAATTGTCTCAATCCGACCGAAAAAGAGGGTTTTCGAAGGGACCGAGTACCATTTTGTAGTACCATTTTATACTCGACCCTCTTTTTTCGGGAAAAATCGAACAAAGTCACTCAAAGGCTTTGGGGTATCTGTCCATATATCTAACTTGATTTCGGGAAGTGACCCATGGTTCCCCGTTGTACGGCTCTATGCGGCTTTGAGATCGACAGCAAGGTGCACATTCTGATGGTCGAAGAAAACGCAAAAGTGCCAGAGTTTAACCCTTTAATAAACTTGTTTAAACAAGCACATGCGATGAAAACAAACATAGACATTCAGGGCCTCCTCGAGAAGCCCATCTGGCAGATGACCGGAGAGGAATACTGCCAGCTTACCCACTATGCGCTTTCTCTTACTCCCAGCGCTGGATCCTCCCAGGCTCCAGCTGGCCAGAAAGCACTCGGAGTCCACGCCCTGGCAATCGAACTCGGCTGCTCCGAATCCACTATTTATGCGCTCATGCGCACGCCGCGCGAAGAGGATGGTTCGGCGATAGGGGGCGGCGTCCTCAAGGAAGCCATCGTCTCCCGAATCGGACGCCGCATCGTGTTCGATGTCGACAAGGCGCGCGACCTGGCTACGCAGTACCAGCAGCGATAGTCGGCCTTATGCAATTCACGAACGTCAGATACAGCATCACCTTTAATGATGCGCAGCTCGAATATCTCACGGACGAACAGCAGGACATCCTCCGGATGAAGTGCCTCAAGACCTTCATCCGAATGGCTGTCCGGGAGGAGACGACGGTCTCCGGAAAGAACTATTCAGCTGTCCTACAACCAGGGCAGTTCGTAGCCTCAAAGGTTGACCTGGCCCGTATGTGGGAATGTGATCGGAAGACGGCAACCCGAATCGTGCACGAGTTCAACCAACTTGGCATTCTCCGGTCGAAAGCATCCAATCGGACCACCATCCACACGCTGATTTGTCTGTCTGCCTGGTTCTCCAGTCAAGGGATGAAAAGAAGTCGATTCTTTGACAGTAATCCTGTCGTCAAGCCGATCGAAAAACCGGCCAGGAAGGCCAAGCGTGTCCCACCAGAAACTGCTGTCGATACCCCAAAATTCGACGGAGCAATTCCGGCGGATCCTGGTGGGGCACAGTAGACTCATCCCCACATCTTTTCCTTTTCCCTTTGTTTCCAAACCGACGGGAAAGGAGATGCGGGAGGTGGAGACCCTCCGACGACAGGTCCAGAGACCTGGGCACATCCATCCAGACACCCCGGCTTCCTCCCTTCCTTTTCACCAGGACCCATATAAGGGTCCGAAACTAAGGGAAAGAAATAAGGAAGGAAGCCGGTCCGGAGGGTGGCACTTTTAACATCAGGGCTTGCCCTGTTATAGCCCACTATAACTACACGCTCCGCTTCTGTAGTTGTGGGCTCTCCCGAGGGGTAGGGCAAGGGACGCCGCCCCTTGTATCCCCGGACAGGGAGTGACCCTCTCCCTGCACCCTCCGATCAGGGCGCCGCCCCGATACCCCGTTCAACAATTCAAATACATAAAACGTAAACGTCATGAGCACAAACGCAAAAGCATCCATCCATATCAAACCGTGCAACATCGCCCAGAGCGAGGCACACAACAGGCGGGACAAGGACTACCTTAAAGCCCTTGACCCGAAGAAGGTTTACATACGCACAGACCTGACTCACAAGAACGAATCCTATGTCTCACCTATCATGAACGGGAAAACTCTTCAGGAATACTATGTTTCGCAAAAAGCCGTTGTGAAGGAAATGACCGGCAGGGCGATGCAGGAGAAGGACGTGGAATATACAGACAAGAATGGTAAAAAGCGTGTCCGTCATGGTAGCAGTCCCCTTCGCGAAGGAGTGGCAGTCGTAGAAGAAAACACGACGATGGATGACCTGAAGAAATTCACCGATGCCGTTCAGGAGAGGTGGGGCATAAGGGCGATCCAGATACACATCCACCGGGACGAGGGGCACTATGAAGACAGTGAAGAAAAGGCCGGATGGAAACCTAACTATCACGCCCATATCGTCTGGGATTGGATTAACCCTTTCACCGGCAAGTCGTATAAACTGAGTAAGGCAGATATGTCGAAGATGCAGGATCTTCTTGCCGAGATCTTGAAGATGCAGCGCGGACAGAAGAAGTCCGAGACAGGACTTGAGCATCTGGAACGGAACGAATTCATACAGAAGAAACAGGAGGCGAAGAATCAAGCGCTCAAGGAAGAGACAGACAAATTAGTCGATACCCTAAATTCTATCTGCAAAGCAATGGATATCAAAGAGGAGGAATTACTCGTTCATGAGCTTGCGACGGATCCGCTGGTCAACGAAGCCAGGGAAGCCATAAAGAAAGAACTCGATATTCCAATCCCTATGTTAGGAAAGGATGAGTGGAAGGCGGAACGGAAGAAGGCGGTTAAAAAGATCCTGACGGATTTGCAGACCAAACTCATGGAAGCGAAGGCCACGCAGAAAGAGGAGATTCTGCGTGCGGGCAAAGCCCTTTACAAACAGACGAAAAAGGATATCGCAGACAAGATTGAGCAAAACCGGATACTCCATGAGGCCAATGAGAAACTGACTGCGGAGAACACCCGACTGAAGGAAAAGCTAGCGTCAGTTGACGAAACAGCTGTCCGGAAACTTCAGGCTGAGTGTGAATCAGCCAATAGGCGGGCAGAGAGAGCGGATCGAATCGCAACTGGAGAAAGGCGCAGGGCAAGCGATGCGGAAGAAAAGGTCCACGATATGCTCGCCATCCCCGAGATCAAAGAGATTTGGGAAACCATCCGACGGAACAAGGAGTCTTTCCAAAGGCAGATAAACCAGTGGATAACTGACGCGACAAAAGCCATATCCGACTTCGCCAAAGACTACGATAAATATCTCTTCTCCCAGGATGATGAGAGTGTTATCGGCAGCGGCATTATCGCCGAGGCGTATATGTGCGGTCTGGATCCGACAGATAAAGACCAGCGAACGCAGGCAACAGAAAGCCTGCTCGGAAAAGTTAATTGGAAAGGGACAACCCCTTTCATGAGTGATCTCGCGGCAACCCGCACAAAGCAACTCAGCGAGGAAATGAGTGTCCCCAGGGAGATCATGGAAGGGCTGATGCTCGCAGCCGGAGGCAGGGGAGGTGCCAACATAGGCGGTGGTAGTTCTAACAATGAACTCACCAACTGGGACGGCACGAAGAGAAACAATGGTTGGGGTAGAAACAGGTAGGTCAAATCGAATAGGAAAAGAAACTGCCGCCACCCAACAGTGACGGCAGTTTTGTCATATCAAGGCAAAAAACCGAAGAATCTACTTGATATATAGCCCCATCCTCCGGAACGTCACATCGCCCTCCAGCAGATTCGGCCCGTCCGTATTTACCTCAAAGCGCTCAAGCACCAGCTTGTCCTTACTGCACTCCTTAACCCAGTAACCAACAGTAGGCGTATACGCGGCCTTCCGGTCCTCTTGCTTGAAGTCATGATCCAACTCAAAGAGATAAAGAGCCGGAGTGGAACCGCCCACGCCTGGATAGCCGTTCTGATGCTGCTCGTAGATATATTTCGCCTCCGAATCACCGGTAAACACATCTGAGACATAGATGCTTAGAATCCACGTTTGAGGATCAGCGTCGCCTGCTTTGAAATCCCATATCACCAGCCCTGCATCCTGCACTCCTTCCGGATATACCTTCTCCCAACTTCCTTCCAGATTGTTAGCCAAGTCAATCTCAGGAAACAGATTCTTCTCACACCCGCACAGTCCTGCCACCAGCAGCGCCGCGCAAAGAACATTTCTCAATATCTTCATCATTGTTCACGTTTTCTTATTAAACGCACGAACGGCCGAAATCTTGCTTCAAAAAATAGTTTTATCGGATAATCTCTATTGTCAATGCCGTCTGGTGCCCCTCGCGGTCCCGGAATGTCCAGGAGGCCGTTTCCGTTCCCACCGTGACGACAAAAGTGTCGCAGACGAAGTCGTCGTGAACGCTGTCAGTATGATAGACAAACATTTCCGGACCAGTTTCACCCTCTGTGACTTTCCATTCCTTGCCAAACTTGAAAAGGAAAGTTAGCCGGTCTCCGGCCTGGGCCTGTACAGTCAGGCTTTCCTCCTCGATGTCGTAACCCTGCCGCACATCAAGGTCGAACTTGCGCACAGTGCCGCGGCAGTCCCGAATCAGATACCAGTGGGAGCCGGGAAGGAGGGCGCCGGTTTTCAGCATGGAGCCTTCCATCGAAGCGTCCGCCGCATTCATGTCAGAATAATACACAATCCGGTACGGCTCACCTGCGCCGAAGTCGATGGTACTTTTCGTGGGGCCGCCATAGGGAACGCACTTGGACCACGAGAAATGCTGCACGGCCGGGTGGCTGCTATAGATGTAGACGTGCGACTCCGCCCCCGAACGGTCGGAAACCACTACGTCCACCACATCATCCAGCAAATCCACCGTGACGGTTTTCCCTTCGATGCGGGCCATTCCTCCCGGTATGGTAATCTGCCTGGATGGAATATAGTCATTTTCCATAACCTGAGCGGTATAGCCCCCGGCTCCGGAAAAGATGTCGAAAGAGACGGTCAGCTCGTCGGTATGGATCGTATATGCTTGTACATCGTCCGCAATTTGATGCGTATCTTCCGCCGGGAAGTCCATCCGGAGAGTAGTGTTTTCTTCACTCAATTTCTCAGTACAAGATGCGAGTGTAATAACGGCTGTCAGCCCACAAATAACAATCTTCCTCATAATCAGTCTCAATTATCATTCGTTCTGCCATATTCGGCAAAAACGAGCACAAATTTACAATAACTATTCTTCTCAAGCAAGTGTGAGGCCGATTTAAGACTATTTAAACCTCCCCGTATCCACGGCCTCTCGCCGTTTCTCCGTATAGCCGCCGAACTTCCAGGAGAGGGCGACCCCGGCCCTGCGCCAGCACTTGTAGCTGGTTTGCACATATTGCCCGCCATAGTCAATGACCGGCGAAATCATGCTGGTCTGGAAAATATCGGAGCAGAAGATGTTGAGAAGGCCCCGGCCGCCGGCGAAGCCCCAGCGCAGCGAAACGTCCAGATTCCCGGAGGCCGGCAGGTCGTAGTTGCCCTGGATGCCCTTGGAGCGAATCATGCCGTTCACCAGCAGCTTCAGGTTGTGCTTCTTGGAAAGGGTAAATGTATTGTTCATAATCACCATTCCGAAGAAGATATTCCGGTCGAAGGGTATATCATAGAAATCGCTGTCCTTCTCCCGCTGCCACGCGCCGATGAACCGTGTCTGCGCATTCCACCAATCGCCCACGTTAAAGGGAATCGTCGCTTGGATGCCGCCCTGCTGCATAAAATCCTCGTTCAGCGAGCGGTAGGTCTGCACCAGCCGGTCAGGGTTCTGATACAGCAGCTGGATGAAATAGTCCTTGCAGTGGCTGAAATAAGCAGTAAACACGTATTTGCTCTTCAGGATGTAGGACAGCGCCGCCTGATACTCCTTCTTCGGGCGCAGCGAAGGATTGCCCACAATCTCGGTATAGGCGTTGGAATGGGTCGTGGTGCTCTGCAGGGACCAGTAGTCCGGGTAACCCTTGTCAGAGGAAAGCCCCAGCTGGACGATATGCCCGGCGGCTGGAAGCCAGGTCAGGTTCAGCGTCGGATACACGGACCAGTCGTTCCAGGCCGCGTTCTTGAAATGCTCCACCGCCAGCGAGCCGTCCATCTGCCATTTCTCGGAGAAGGCCTTGCTGAATCCGGCATAAACATTCTGCGACTGCTCGTCCAGCAGGGAGCTGAAACCGCCGTCACCTGCAACATGGATTTTCTGCCCGGTAGCCGGGTCGTAGTACCACTGGAAGCTCTTGTCCCGGGCCCATTCCAGATCCACGCCGTAATTCAATTCCCAGCCGCTTCCCAGACTGTGCTCCTGTCCGGCAAACACTTTCCAGCGGTCAATTGTCTGCCGGTCCTCCGTCCGGAAGTGCCAGTCCGCCCCTTCGAAGGTGCTCTTCAGCAGCTGGTTGGAGGGCTTGCTGTAGTGTGTATATTCCGCACCGACGGAAAGCCCGAAAGGCGCCATGTAATCTGCGCGGACGTTATGCAACTGCTTGTTTCTGTCTATCCGGGCGGTAGAGATTTCGGTCCCTGTTGTATTTAGGTCTGTACCTGACTTGCCGAAATTCCCGTTATATACAAGGCTGACCCTGTGATTCTCTGCAAAGAAATAATCGGCTCCCCAGCGAACTTGATGCGACTTTTCACGGGTATCCACCAGCTCATTTTGTGAAATATTGTGAATACTTCCATCATTGAGCCTATGCCGCGCCTCCATTGTATTGTCATTGTGTATCTGGTTAAAACCATAACTATAAATCAAGTCCGTCGAGAACTTCCCTTTGGTATAGAGCAGGGAACCCCGTCCCTGGGCGCTGCCGGCGTACTCGTTCGCATACTTCCCGTAAATCTCGCCCTGCAGCTTGCCCCGGTCCTCGGCGTTGTGGTTCAGGACAATGTTGATGAGGGCGCCACGCACCTGGTACTTCGCCGTGGCATTGGGAATCACCTCCGCTTTGGCAATCCGGCTCACCGGTGTCGAGCGCAGCAGCGCATTCACCTGGTCGGCCGACAGCGTCGAGACTTTCCCGTCAATGACCACCGTCGCACCCCGGCCCGCTACGGAGAACCCGTCTCCCTGAGGTATCACGCCGGGGAGTTTGCCGATGGCCTCCAGCGCATTGTCGGCCGGAGTCTTCTCCAAAATTCGGGGCAGGTCATAAACCAGCGCCCCCTTGTCCACCTTCACGACCGGCCTTTCCGCCGTCACCGTCGCAGATGTCAGTTCAAGATACAGGCTATCCGCCGCCGCGATGGCGAGCGAATCCGGCTCCTGCGCAGCCAGTCCGACGGCAGCGAGAGCCATGCAAAACATCAAAACTATTTTCTTCATCTTATCTGTTTTTGTCATCCTGAGGCCTCAGGTCGAAGGATCTGATTTCACGCTGCAAAATTGCTTCGAATCCCAGAGAAACTATGTTAAAGCAATGTTAAGAAGTGTTAAATAGTGTTAAAACGCCCTGTAAATGAGGAAAATCGGCTAATTTTGCACCATGAAACTTCCGTCCTGTCATATCATTATCCTGTTGATCGTATCGCTGACAGCCCTCTTCGGCTACCAGGTCTATTGGCTGTCCGGACTTTACAAATCCCGTTACCAGTCCGACGAATCACTCATCAATGTCTCTTTGCAGATGGCGGACTTCGCGGAAATCATGGAGCGGGTGAAGACACTCCGTTCTGAAGGCGACCTCCACGGAAGCGTGACCATCGCCCAAGGCTGGTCGAACGCCGGAAAACAAACCAAGGTACGGACGGACTCTGTCGTCGTAAACAATGACGGAACCCGCACCATCAAAGTAACCACCATCAAAACCGAGAAATCCGAAGACTCCATCAGCGCTTCGGCATCCTCCTATGCGGTAAGCAGCCCCGGCGAAATGTCCTCCGCTTACCAAATTGGCCTGCACCAGGGAATAGACAACATCTCCAAGCCCAATCCCGCCGTGCTGGACAGCATTCTCATGGAACGGCTTGCCTCCTACGAAGTCAATGCGCCGCACCGCTTGTTGATGCTCTCCGGAGCAGATACCCTGGCGGTCGTATCCACCCAAGGATATACACCCTCTTCCCGCGCAAAAGACTTTGACCTTTCCTATGGAGAAGAGGGTGAAGGCAAGATATACCGGCTCACTATGGAGCCGCTCACTTTGGCCATTCTCCGGAAAATGGCCGGCATCATCGCCGCCTCGCTCATCCTATTCTTTATCCTCGCATTCTCCTTCTGGTTCCTGATCCATACCATGCTCAAGCAGAAGAGCCTGGAAGAAATGAAGAGCGACTTCACCAACAACATCACCCATGAGCTCAAGACCCCGGTGGCCGTGGCCTACGCCGCCAATGACGCCCTGCTCAACTTCGATGCGGGCAATGATCCGGAGAAACGCCGCGAATACCTGGAAATCAGCCAGGGCCAGTTGGAGAAGTTGGAAGGAATGATCGAGCAGATCCTCTCGATGAGTATGGAAAGCCGCAAATCCTTCGAGCTCAAACGCGAAACCATTGAGCTGGAGCCGCTGCTGCAGAAGTTGGCCGACCAGCACACTCTTTCCGCCGGAAAGACCTGCGACATCAAAATCAATGTAGATAGCGGCCTGGTGCTCGACGCGGACCGTTTCCACCTTTCAAACATCGTCAGCAACCTCATCGACAACGCCATCAAATACTCCGGAGACTCAGTCCACATCGACATCACTGCGAAAGCCACCGATGAAGGAGTCGAAATCCGTGTCCGGGACAACGGTATCGGAATAGCGCCGGAGAAGCAGAAGCACATCTTCGACAAATTCTATCGCGTTCCCACCGGCAATATCCACGATGTCAAGGGCTATGGCCTTGGACTCTATTACGCCAAAACGATGGTCGAGAAGCACGGCGGCACCATAGAAGTCTCCAGCACTCCCGGCAAGGGCAGTGAATTCATCCTGACACTCTGAATCTATGCCGACAATCAAGATACTCCTCGTCGAAGACGAAAAGACCCTCGTACAAATCGTCAGTGAGACCCTTCGCAGCAAGGGCTTCACGGTGGAGACCGCATACGACGGAGCCGAAGGCCTCAAACGATTCTTCGAGACTCATCCGGACGTCCTCATTGCCGATGTCATGATGCCCCGGCTGGACGGCTTCGAGATGGTCCGCCGCATCCGCAAGGCCGACGACCATACCCCCGTCCTCTTCCTCACGGCCAAATCCACCCCTGACGATGTCGTAACCGGTTTCGAACTGGGCGCTAACGACTACCTAAAGAAACCCTTCGCCATCCAGGAACTCATCGTCCGCATCAAGGCTCTGATGGGCAAGGCTTATATGACTGAAAGACTTGAACCGGAGCAGAACGAATACACCCTGGGTGATTACCGCTTTACGCCCTCATCCCAAATGCTGAAATACCTCCCGAAAGGCGAGACCACGAGCCTGTCCCATCGGGAAGCCGAAATCCTCCGCCGCCTCTGCCGTGCCCACGGAGAAGTCGTTCCCATGCAGAACCTCCTCCTCGACCTCTGGGGCGACGACGACTTCTTCAACGCCCGCAGCTTCCAGGTCTTCATCACCCGCCTGCGCCGTGCACTTTCCAAAGATCCGCGTATCCGCATCGTCAATGTCAGGGGGACAGGGTATAAGCTGATTGCAGAGTAACGCCCCTACCACCCCGGAATCTGAAAGCACAGACCGAAGTTAATTCCCAGATTCGGAATTATCGTAGTGTGATAATTGTTCTTGGTGCCGTCGAGAACATTAACCAGGTATCCGTCATAACTCACCGATGCCATCAGGCCGATATGCGAAGTGAGATGGACCTTGACCCCGGCGCCGGGTGAAACATACAAACTGAAGCCAGGCTGGTTCCCCGAAATGGATAACTCCTGATTAGTATCTATATTTTTCGGCGCCAGCTTCCAATAAATGCCCGCCTTGAGGTTCACAAACGGGGAGAACCTGCTGTCTGCGAAGAAATAGTGCGTGCTGAAATACACAGGAATCGCAGAAAACTGGTACTGCTGGTGGTAGCTGTAACCAGCACCCACCCCAACGCTGAACTGTTCGTTAATAAACCTCTCATGAAGATAATTGGCTCCTATAAGCCTGTCACCCAAAGCTCCCAAACCAGGCCCTGCAGTAAATTCAACCACATTGAGGCATCCTTCTCCCGGATCGAAAGAAACCTGGGCTCTCAAAACTTGTGGAAGCAATATAACAGCTATCAGGATGGCGCGTAATACTCTCATACAGTAATAAGGTTCAGTAACGGCTGATGCAGATTTCAAAAATCAAGCCTTGACGGGAATCGTGCACGGATCTTCACTCTACCTGTCTTTAACGTGGATGACAGGTAATCAAAGGTCCAAGCAAAACCTCACCACAACCTCCCTCGGCCTCAAATACGTCAAAGTATAGGACTGTACCGCCGAGGAGATGTGTACCCGTTCATATTGAGAAGTCCCCACCAGGTTGCGGCCCGAGAGCGACAATTCCCACCGGTCCGCCTTGTAGCTGAGCGAAGCATCGCAGAACCAATTCACGCCGAAGTCTTTCTCGCTGCTGTGATACAATTCGTTATGCAGGGAAAACATCCACCTCTTTGCCGGCAGGAAGTTCAGCTGCATCCGGTGTTCCCAGTCATTCACGCTGGCCGTCGCAGCCCCTTCTACGCTTCGTCTCGTCATTTCAAGCAGGGAGCCTCCCTCCACGGTCATCCATCTGGCAGGCCTGAGAGAGTAATCCAGGGAAACAGTATATCCGGCCGTCCTGGCATCCGCTACCTTACCTGCCGACAAATAGCTGTAGTCGCTTAGCAGGGCCGATCCGGAAAGCCCGATCACCGTCCTGCACCAGGAGAAAGATTTGGAGATTCTTCCACTCAGTAAATATGAGTTTGCGTCATACATCTGGCCGCTTGCCTGCTGCACGTAAATGCCGGAATCGATGGTGTTTGCATAAAGCAGATTGCCCTTGCTCCGGGTAAACACCGGGTTGATGCTGAAAAACAGGCCATAAACCGGATTCCGGTAGGAGTATGTTCCGGAAACAGTATGCGACAGCTGGACATCCGGGATGCCTGTGCCGACGTACTGACTCCTGTAGGAAGTATAGACCGGTGCGTCCACAACCTTCGTCCCTTGCATCGGGCTGGCGGAAAGCCGATAATAAACCAACATTGAGGACGTAGGAGAGATCTTCCAGTTCCAACGGACCGTTGGCTCGAAACAGAATCCCTGCTGCACATTCTGGTCATACTGCCTGCGCTGGTAGCTTATCCTCAGGAGGCCGTCCAACTTGTGGCTCCCGA
>JAEEGK010018099.1_pt1 | contig 15273 bp, 17 predicted proteins | sample 8958771 | NCBI WGS metagenome assembly JAEEGK01 (sample SAMN16246547, study PRJNA631951) | gut metagenome | biome: gut microbiome; feature: rumen; material: SC-attached | host: Bos | place: Iran: Karaj | collected 2018-10 | reverse complement strand
TGATTTCAGTGCGTTGACCGATTCCGCTGATTATCCGTTCTACATCGGAGATGTCCTCCACAAGGCCAGGATCAAAGTGGATGAAACCGGGTCGGAAGCGGCGGCCATAACCGATATATCCATCTTTACTACAGGCATCCACGTCGGCGAACCACCGGTGTTGGAATTCCACTGTGACCGGCCATTCCTCTATGTCATCACCGAAGTCAGTTCCGGCGCCATCTATTTCATCGGACAATATACAGGGGAATGACTCACCAACCGCCACAATGCCTACAGTCTGTCCTGGGACAGCGAGGCGGGGCGTTGGAAGAAGTTGAGTATCTTCCCAATCATGCCGAACTTCACGTATAGAATTTCGTTCGGAGAGAAGTGAGAACCCAATCCATTCTCGGGCGGAAATGATATATAATCTCCATAAACTTACCGGTTACAAGATGCCGTTTGAATTATGGAAATGATTGTATATCTTTGACTTTTGAAGTGTGTTGCACTTCGATTTAGAATTCACTGAAATGATGAGTCGTTCATCTCTACATTTGCTTCTGTTGCTGGGCCTCCTATGTGGCTTGATGACATCCTGCCTGGAAGACATCAATCTAGATACGGGGGAGCGGATTCTGAACGTGTATTGCATTCTGGATCAGGGACCAGAGCAGGAGTTGGAACTGTCTTATATTGCACCGACGGGCGGGACAAACAGACCGGTAGTAGAGGATGCGACCATTACTCTATTTGACGGAGGAACACCGGTGGGACAGTTCACTCGTTCCGATGAAGAGAAATGGTATTTGGATTTCAGTCCGCGAAGCGGACATACCTACCGCTTGGAGGTGAATATCCCCGGAGAAGAACAACTGACGGCGGAGACAACATTCCCGCCCGTTTCCGCGTTCCAGGAGGTTTGGTATCCGCGTGATATCCAGATAGCCGAAGGCACAATGGCTACGGGTTACTATCAATTGTTCGAATTAGATGCTGATGAGGACCAGATTCTCTGGTGTGTCTTTGAGAATCGGAAAGACGGTAAAAAAGCTTTTGCGGATTATGTCGTAACGGACCATCCGGGTGTCGATCCTCGCGGCGAGACAATTTATCCCTTTGATACAAAGTCCAGTGTATGGGACAGGGATTTTTACTTCTCAGTGGGCGGTTTGTTTGTTGGGAATCCGGATGACTTTTCCACTCCACTCCTTCACGAAAGAACTGTCCGGATTTTGCACCCTGGTGGTTTCATCCAATCAGAAGGACGCATTACCAAGTACCATTTCGATCTGAATGGAAATAGTGGTCCTATCCCCTTGGGAGAAGGAAAGATGGGAGGATTCGGTTTGATTGGCGTGAACAAGGGTGGTATGCCTGCCGATTTGGTAGTATGTTCCGTTAGTAATGAGTATGATGCTTATTTGCAGGATTATTACTTTGTCAGGTCTGATACGGATGACTTCACGGAAGCCGCATATAAGCGTAACCATTATTCAAACATCCGGAACGGGACAGGCATTTTTGGTGCCTGTATTGAATACACGCGACCGAATCTACATGTAGACTATAGTCCCTATCATATGCTATATTAATGATAGCGCGTTGGTTTACAATAATTATTCTTGCGCTTTTCCCCTTGGCGCTTTCCGCCCAGAACGCTGTCTGGAACGAGCGGATAGATTCTTCCGTTGTCCAGGCCCGGCGGGTACGTCCGGAACTGACGGTCATCCCCATCAACTCGGCTGACCTGCGCCGGACGGCATCCCCGCTGGGTGAGGCTGATCCCGTGAAGTTCATCCAGACGCTGCCGGGGGTTTCCTCCGGCATGGAAGGTTCGTCGGCCTATTATGTCCGGGGTGGTAATGAGGGTAACAACTTGACAACCTTGGACGGCATTCCCATTTATGGGACCGGCCATCTGCTGGGACTGACGACGGCATATCCATCGGAGATTGTCTCGGGCCAGGATTTCTATGCCGGCGGTTTTCCTTCGGATGTCGGTGGATTTACCTCTTCGCTACTGCAACTGACGACCTCGGACGGCGATTTCGAGAAGACCAGAAGCAGCCTCTTTGTCAACAACTTCCTGGCCGGGGCGCAGTTGAGCAAGCCGCTGAAAAAGAATAAAACGTCCTTGCTCGCTTCGGTGCGTGTCTCGCCGTTGGGCCTGGAATACAACCTTCTGCGTCCGCTCATGGATGAAGGGTTGTCTGTCCCGGACCACATCAGTGCACTCGTCGGGGACGCCTTCGCGAAGATTACTTGGAAAACCCGCGACCGGGAGCGGATCTTCCTGTCTGTCTTCGGGAGCTATGACCGCTATGGCTTTTCCCCCAGCAAGACTTCTTCCCAGGCATTGGGCTGGAGCAACCTGATCGGGAACCTGACCTGGATCAAGGAATCGGCCTCCGGATGGGAGTGGGAAACGAGGCTTTCCCACAACGGTTTCCGCGCCTTCCAGGATCAGTCGCAGAAGATCAATTCGAACACGACCCGGATGTCCCTCCAGTCCGCCCTGATGGAAGAGGGACTGCAGGCGAAGGTGTCCAAGGAGATGAATGCCCGGCTGCGTGTCCAAACCGGTGCGGATGCCTATATTTCTTTCTTCCAGCCCGGTGTGTCCAAGGTGTATCAGGATAGGAAGCGCGCTGCCACGGCAGGCAAGTCCCTCATCACGGGCCGTGGTTCCCTGTACGGCCAGATGGGCTATAACAACGGCCCCTTCCACACCACCGCAGGACTCCGGGCGACCGTGTTTTTCTCGGGGGATTACAAGACCGTCAAACCCATTGCGGACCTGCTCGTCTCGTATGAATTGACCCCTTCCCTGACTGTGAAGGCCACTTACGACCACGCGGTGCAGTTCTTCCACTCACTGGAAGGCATCCCCACCGGCTGGTCGATGGAAATGCTCATCCCGTCCACCCGTCAGAACCGGCCGGAGACCGCGGACCAGGCCTGGATGGGTGTGGACTTCGCCCATGGGCCCGTCACCTTCTCCATCGGCGGTTTCTACAAGAGAATGAAGGACCTTGTATTCTTTGCCGATGCGTCCTCCTTCTTCAACTCCGGCTGGCGGGAGTGGCAGTATAACCTGGAGAGTGGGACGGGCAAGTCCTATGGCCTGGAGTTCCTTTCCCGGGTGGAAACCAAGCGTTTCTCCGGACAGCTGTCCTATACGCTGTCCAAAACGGACCGGGTGTTCGCCTCCTTGAATTTTGGCAACCCGATTCCCTTCAAATTCGACCGCCGGCACATGCTGAACTTCACCGGCGAATACAAACTGTCCAAGGGAGACAAGGCCTCCCACAGCCTTACGGCGGGCGTTTCCTTCATGAACGGCCATTGGGAGACGGTGAAGAGTGGTTCCTATCCGATCTATTCGCTGGGCTCGGAAGACAAGCGGGAGGAGAAGGAGGCCGATTACACCTCGCATCCCAACAACTTCCAGCTGCCGGCCTATTTCCGGATGGATGTGGGTTATCACATGACTTTGCAGGGAAAGAAGAATCTCCACGACCTCTCCTTGGGCATCTATAACCTCACCAACCGCCACAATGCCTACAGTCTTTCCTGGGACAGCGTAGCCGGTCGTTGGAAGAAGTTGAGCATCTTCCCGATCATGCCGAACTTCACATATAGGATTTCGTTCGGAGGGAAGTGAAAACCCAATCCATTCACGGGCGGGAACTCTATCGGGAAAGGAATGCGATTGAGCTGTGGTTCATACTCCCTTTGGAAGAACCTCATCATCTCCAAGTATAAACCCTATCGGAATGATTTTTGCTTGATTTACAGAGGTTTTATTACTTCATCATCATAACATCTTCATCCTACCGATGAATGACTTCAAACGTGCCCTGCTGATTGCATTGAGTTCCTTCCTCATTTTCGCTGTCCTGTGGTTTAATTGGAACGTCTGTGCCGACTTATGGATATTCCCGAATGGTATTATCGGGACATACTATGAAACCCCTCTTCCCAATCATAACAGACTCACCGTCGAAGTATTGGGGCATGGCAGAATCGCCGACAGGGACGATGAGACAGTCGTTGATGGAATCCGTGAATTACAAGTCGTGGGAGATTATGTTGTCGGGCGGGATTCCACACAATATTTCTCTTTGAATACGCTTACACAGGAGGTTTACTATTTTGCTTCCGAGAACCAAATGACGGACTCTCTGGGAATTGACTTACGCCCCCTGACTGAGCCACGCGAGTTTTATTGGCAGCATCGAAAGCCCTACGACATCCTAGCAAATTTTGTTATAGCCCTGTTCTCTCTTGGCCTTGCTGTTTATATCACAAGACAACGAAAGAGCAATTGCCCTGCCATTGTTCATACGGCTTCGACTCTTGTATGGGGATTTCTAGGTTGTTATGTTACAATCGTCGAATCTATTCGTTTGCTTTCTTTGCTTCATCGTGAAGATGCTCATTCCTTTTATCTAGATTGGCATATAATGTTCCTCGTTTGTGGGGTTTTGGTCATCCTTGTAACCGCTCTGGGATGTAGCCGAAAGAGATGGATTGGAAAAGCCGTGAACATCTTCCTTTTACTGTTCACTATCTTTTTTTCGCTCGCCATTGAAGTTTCAACATTTGACGATGGACATTGGCGAATGGTAGACGTCTTTGTTCTGGTGCCCCTCACTGTTCTGGGGTTCTTACTAACTATCATTTCGATAGGCATGGACTCCTCTCAAAAACCACAGAATGCAAAGGCTCCTGAAGAATCTGTCTGACACTAAAACATAAGGTGATACAATCGGCAACGGTGTATCACTTTTTTGTATGACGGCGGTATAACCCTGAGGAGCGGAAGACGGGGATTTATTGTGTATCGTGACGGGAAGGTGATTGAGCAGTATACGGCGATGGGACGGCAGGAGTAAAAGAACCACTATCCCCAATCCATTCACGGGTGGAATCATTTTCGGGAAGTCAACGTGATTGAGCAGTATTCGCTTATTGGGAGATTGGTATAAGAGAGGGTGTGCTTTTTGCAAAAGAGCAATCGATATGCGATCAAGAGTCATCACTCTTCTCACCCTTGCTCTGTTGCCCACGATGCTATGGGCCAGCGGCAACACGGTCGGGCGGGGAGATTTGTCTGTCTCTTTTGAAGCCTCTCACTCAAATACTCAAATGGTAGATACGATTCATATCAAAGGCCCATTGGGAAGCCTTTCTGCCGAAATGTTGCTTCCCAAAGGGTTTGACCGGGAAAATGGCCGCTGTGAGTTGGTCATCCTCCTGCATGGTTTTCTGGGCTCAAAGAAAGCGGCGCCACTCGGATTTTTGGCTCGGATGCTTGTCGAACAGGGATATGCCGTTTTGCGGTTCGATTTTGACGGTTATGGCAAAAGTGAAGGTGCGCAGGTTACGAATACGGTCCCGGGAATGATTCTGGATGCCCGGGCGGTATGGGATTATGCATCGGCCCTCCCTTATGTCCATCGGATTGTCCTCCTCGGTCATTCGCAAGGCGGAGTCGTAGCAGGGATGCTTGCCGGCCGGCTGGAAAAGGCCGGAGCACCCCCGGCAGCACTGATTCAGCTCGCTCCGGCTTCTATCCTGAAAGAGTATGCGAGACAAGGACGTTTTCTCTCGGCCCATTGTGACCCGGTCAATCCGCCGGATAGCATCAATGTGTATGGATTCAAGTTAGGGCGCGAGTATATCCTCTCGGCGCAGACCTTGCCGATCAAGGAGGAGTCCGCCTGGTACACGGGTCCTGTCTGCCTTCTCCATGGGACATTGGACCGAATCGTCCCCATCTCTTGCAGTGAACGGTACAACCAATTATATCGACACAGCGAATTCCATCGCATTCGCGGGACGGAGCACCTGTTCCTGTTCCATCGGCGGAAGGTGCGCCACCTGATTCTGGAATTCCTCTCCCGACAAGAAGAATAATGCCCAATCCACCCCAATCCATTCACGGGCGGAAACTCTATCGGGAAGGGAAAGTGATTGAGCAGTATTCGGTTATTGGAAGATAATCGCTATATTTAGGTTGTTTTGTGAGATTAGAATGGAAACAAGAATCAAGAAAAGCAGGGAGCTCTTATGGGGGACGGGGATAGTCTTCCTCGTTGTACTTATCTTGACTATTTTCGTTCATGCCGGCTGGTGGCTGGCCGTCATTATGGGGATTCTGCTCGTTGTGGAATTAATTCTTTACCAACTCAATAAAGACAATGACCTCGTGATTGACGATCGCGGAATCCATCAAGTGAAAGGGGTGGATTACAAGTGGTATCAAATCAATCATTGCTATCTTGCAAGCAGACTGGAAGGCAGCTATGGCCGTTATAGCGGCCCATACCGGTCGACTTATCTGATTATTGTTCTCAATGGAGGTAAAAGGGTATCTATCGACCTGGCTTCCTATAACATTAGGAAGAAGGATATTATGGGTATAATTCAGGAAGCTTCCGGAAAAGACATCGGTTACAAAGATACCGTTGACCTCACCCACGAAAAGGAAGTCGAGCGGAAGAAGCGCAAGTCGATGTTGATTTGGTCCATCATTGGCGTGATTATCTTTCTCTTTTTTTTCTGGTTGTTCAAATCTTAGGTAACTGATAAGCCACCCCACCCCAATCCATTCACGGGCGGAAACTATAACGGGAAGGGAAAGTGATTGAGCAGTATTCGGTTATTGGGAGATAATCGCTATATTTAGGCCGTTATATCGGAGTTCGCACCCATGAAAAGAGTTATATCTATTATCTTGTTGATGACGGCGTTCTGTCTTTCTTCTTTTGGGCAGATATTCATAATAGATAAACAAGGCAAGGTATATGATGGCGCTGGAGGACCTTTAAATCTTGGTGAGGAATTGTTTCTCTACAAGGATATTATTGGTCGATATCCTAATGATAAAGATGCTCTTTTGGACTTCATTCTGGATAAGGATAGATACAACAGTGTCGATAGCGTTCATCTCGATTATTACAAAACCCAGCAGCAATTCTATATAAAAACAATCAAGAAGCATAGGAATAAACTTACTACCGCTGGTGATACCTGTTCGTTTTATATTGCAAAAGAAAGATATACAATCCAGTGTACCGGCGGAGTAGCTCAATTACAGAATTATGATTCTGATATGTTTCGGGCTTGGAGAACCTCTAACTTCTATGACAAGAATGGCAAGTACCTTTGGACGCTTGTTGACGAGTCACCTTCTTTGCCTTCTGCCATAAAAGATCTTGGTACGCGGTTTCGTTATGTTGTAACCATGGAACCGAAATTTCATTATAATTCGGAGAAAATTGATATTGACGAGGATGAGATGATGTATGAAGTGTTGCTGAGCAATGCGCGTGTGTTTGTTCCAGTTACAATGACTAGAAGCGGAGTATTTAGTTACGACCTGTCTTGCCTGGAAGGCATTCAAATGTATTATCAGATTTATGAAGAGCCACTCAAACGAACGAGCACTATCGGCCCAATAACAATAGAAGATGCTATCGACCCTGACTATTTTGATGCAATCAAAGTCTATATGAAGAGCTTCTTGGATCAGCACGAAGAAGTCGACAGAATGGAACTATGGGAACTGATTCTTTTCAATAATCCTCCCAGAGAGTCAGGAGCGGAACAATAATATGTATCGTGACGGGAAGGTGATAGCGCAATATACGGCGATGGGGTGGCGGTTATGAGTCTAAACTATAACGTTCGGCACGACGAATTTCAGACCATTTCGAGGCCTTACAGTTCCCCGGTTGTTTCGGAAATGTTTCGGAGACTTACGTCAACCAAAAACGCAATTATCTGATTATAAGCCAAATAATACAATCAAATAGTAGCCCCGCTCTGGGCACGCGAACGGATATCGTCAGCACTTCGTAGCATCGTCTGCAAGTTGTTGACGATTTCCCATTTATCGAACGTCGTGCCTGCGTTCTCGCGGAGGATTGGCGCTCGGTTCCCCTTAGTATGTTGATAATGAATAACTTACAACGGCCCGGATTCCCATCCTCATTTGTATATATGAGGTAGGCTGTTTTTTGTTATTGTAAACACATTTGGCATGATGGTAATAAATGTATATCTCGACGATGCAAGATTAGGCAGTTATCAGGATTGTATAAAAAAGTTTTATATTTGTGTCATAAGTAGTTAACGCCATGAAACAGGTCCTGGTATTTGTCGTATGCATCTTGACCGCCTTTTCCATGTCGGCCCAAGGCAAGCTCCCGTTCTATGACAGGGGGTACGCCGGGAATGTCGAGTTGGGGTGTCTGGTCCAGTCATATCCTTATGCCTCCCTGTCCACCACGCATGGCTATAGTCTCGGGAAAGGCTGGTTCATAGGGGTTGGAGGAGCCTTCGAGTCGGGTTTGTACGAGAGAATGACGGTGTTTGACAGTCCCGATCCTGGGGGGAAGTACCTCCGTATCAACCATAAGGGTATCTATACAGGAGATATGATGTTGACCCTTTTCCTGGATGTCCGGAAAACGTTCATCGTGAAGTCCACGGGAATCTTTGTCGATTTCAAGCTGGGACGTCCGTTCAATCTGGCAGAGCAGGAGGAAGGGGGGATTTCTCTCAGGCCGTCCCTCGGCGTCGTTTTCGGCCGCCACTTCGCCTTGTCTGCCGGACTTGATTGGAGTCGTATGTATTATCTTGAGCCGTATTTGCCCACGGAGATTACACTTCCCTATATCGGTTTTGCCTATCAGTTCTGATTTGCCTTATGAAACGAGTCCTCTTTCTTGCCGCCCTGGCCGTCATGGTGATGGCATGTGATAAATATACAAGTGACAAGCACGAATCGAGCGGTGTCTATCTGAACGGGAGATGTGTCGTTCCCATTGGTTCGACTTTCATGGGAGGTGCTATTGCGGAGCCCAGTAAAGGTTCTTCCCATCGATGCCATATGTACGAGTATGGTTATGAAACGGGTCCACGGTGGGATCTGGCGACTTCTGTGGTGACCATTCTCGGATTTCGCCACACCGGTATTACGTATTCAAAGCCGGGTCAGTTCATCGATACGATCGTTATCGACGGAAGTGTTTTGAAGCTGGATGCTCCCTTGTTGATTCCCCTCGAACAAGGAGAGTATCAAGGAGGATGCGAACAGGTTTCTTCCGTCAGGATACAGAACTATACCGCAGGAACCGTGAAAAACAGTACCACGGGAGCCATGAATGATGACGGAAAGATTGACATTGAGATTTCTCTGACGGACGGTCGCACGCTTCGTATCCATTACCGGGGGAAGATACCGTATGACGGCTATTATTAGATTTTAACTCAAGCATATAGCCTACGATGAAACGATTGCTTATCAGCTTTTCCATCATCCTTCCCGTGATGACGATTTGGATGGGTTGCTCCAAGTTGAGCACCTCGCGTTCCAAAGATTTTACGCATACGGGATGTGCTTCCGCAACGAGGGCGGGCTCATTCTACGGTGACGAGCCGTCTCTGCTTACGCTGAAATACGAAAACGGCGAATTACGGGTTACCCACACAAATGCGATGTTGAACTGCGCCATCAAGGAACGCGGGCTTACCTGCAAGGCATATGTCGAAGGGGATGAAATCCACTACTATGTGGATTATGAAAAGAAAAGCGACTTGGAAGCCGACTGCATCTGCACAGTCGAAGAGATGACATCCCTCATAACCAATCTGCAAGAGGGGGAAGAATACACTTTCAAGTATTCTTGTCTTGACCGCAACTATAAGCCCTTTACCCTTACTTTCAATAAAGGACTTCTTCAGATTATTGACACGGCCACTCTCTAACAGGATGACAGATATCCTAACCTTTCGCCCGAGCCGAGAGAAATCGAACTGTACGGTCCAGATCAGGGGCCGGCCCCTCAGGTATATCGGGCAAGGTCTGTTTTTATCGTACAGACCTTGCCCATTCATTATTGCTCTCACATTACTGAGTGCCCAATCCAGCGGGCAAGGCCTTCGCCTCGAAATCAGACCTTGCCCAAAAGTGCCGACCACCTTGCCCCAAAGCATCACAGACCATGCCCTGGAACACCCAAGACGCCTAGCGCCCTTTTTCCAACCTTGGTGTATCGTCCTGTGACAGTATTCGCTCACATGCCAAGAACGAAATCACACATCATCAAACCGGACGCGCCATTTATATCTCTTTATACAGATCCACGACCGTACCATCCGCCATCTTCACTTTCCCGAAGAAAACGGACATGGGGCGAATCCAAATCTGATGGTCGCCGAACATCTCCTGGTACACGACAACGTTCTCAAGCGTATCTGTATCCTTGGCAATTGCGATAAGCTTATACTTGCCTCCCATATAGTGTTCAAAGTAACGGTCCGTGGGGCGGCCACGCTCCTTGACCATCCTCCTCCAAACACTTTCCTGAGTGGAGGGATATTCGCCGCCAGCCGCGAGAACATCAGCCACGACTTTATTCACCGTCGGTTTGTTGAGCGGAACATGATATAGGCGGGAAAAATACTCCGCACGGGACACCGCTTTTTCCAATGCTTCAATAAACGCGTTCATAAATGTTGCCATTTCCCCTTTATGATTAGACGGGACGGGCGATACGCGCGAGGCCTTATCGTCCCATGCCTGCGGAGGTATGCTGAACCCCACTGTTGTCTGAAAGCGGTCTCCGTTAAAAGACCAAACTGCGCGGATGGGGGCTTCTCCGTGTTTATTGAGCCGCTTTTCAAGGTAGAATTTCAGTGGCATACGATGTGTTTTCACAAAAGTATAGAATTACAAGTGTTTTTTCAAGCATGATTCAGATGCTTATGTTGCAGATCCTTTTGATTTTCATGTGAGAACTGATCATTTGGGCCCCAAAATGACGTCTTTTTTAAATCTCGACTTCGTATTATAATATGTAACCGATCAGATAATGAACAAACAGCTATTGGCAAAAATCAACCGCGCCCTGGAAACCACCAAGGCTGAATACCTGGCGCCGGTCACAAAAGAGGCCATCCAGAAGCGCCTCTCCGAGGAACTCAACTGGGCGGATGCCGACCCTGACCGCTGGGCCTGCATCAAACTCCTGTCTGACATAATGGTAAAAGTCCGCTCTGCCGGCATCGTGACCAGCCCTGGCTATGGTTACCTCACCTGCTCCTTTCTCCTTTACCTAGCGGGCGTGACGCGGGTCAACCCTGTGGAATGGAGCTTGCCGTTCTCCCGTTTCCTACGCACTTTCGGACCAGACAATGACTTGGTCCTTGAAACCGGAACAGGTGGACTCGACGTAGCAAAAACGGTCCTGCAAAACCGAGACGAGATTGTATCCGAGACCGAGCCCGGCGTATTCCAAATCAACTTCATGGACGGAAACCTGAACGGCACCTTTCATCTCCATATCATTGAGTATGCCGTTCTTGACCGATTTCCTAACACTATCAAAGATGGCTGGCACCGGCTGGACGAAGCCACACTGCGCCACTTCCGCCGGGGAACCACGGACGGCGCAATCTGGTTCGAGTCCGATAAGATACGCGAATGGCTCACGGAATTCGGCCCGGAATCGATGTCCGACCTCGTTCTCCTGCGGGCTCTCTATTATCCTGGCAGAATCGAACTCTTTCCGGAGATACTTCGGCGAAAACTCAACCCTTCCGGCATCCCCTCAACTGGGAACATCGCCGCTGACCGCATCCTCCGCGACTCCTATGGTGTCTTGGTCTATCAGGAACAGGCATTGCTGCTCCAAGAAACTGGCTGCCCGGTAGAAGCTCCGTTCAAGGATCTCGCCCTCAAAGGACACGAAGTCGCCCGGACGATGCTGTCGGTCGAAGCGATTTGGCCGAGAAGAACGAAAACCTCATTACGATAACATTTAACTCCCCATTGAACATGAGCAATATCCAACTGATTGAAAGTGTTGTCAAAAACAACCCCCTATACTCTATCTTCATCCGCCCTGAAGTGGACAACATTCTGCGGAACGCCACGCTGATTCCGACAATGTGGAGAGGTACCCCGTCAGACAGATCTTTGAGCATAAAGTGCGACGACGTCAATGATTCCGCCGATCTCATACGGTTGTTTGGTTTAAACAGCAAATCCTTCCCTGCAAAGTTCAATGAGGCGACGGATGGTGACGGGCGAGAAGCTCGGAGGATTCGGACGCTTCATTCATCATCCCTGATAAGCCTTCTCTGTTTCTACGATGTTTCCGCCCTTAAGCCTCTGCACCTGACAGTCGATGGTCGGAATGTCTCCTTTACCACGCCCTGTTTTGAAGTCAAGAACCCCGTTGGCATAGATGAAAGCGGTCAGGCGCACAATTCGAATATTGACGTGGTCTTGTTGGGTAATGATGTGAATTCCGGCAAACCGGTCGTTCTTTTTCTTGAGTCTAAGTTTTCTGAATACTTAACCTGGGGTAAGCACTCGAAGATTTCCAAGCGGGTATATGAGAACATCTATTCACGGTTGTCAGATAGCGGATGCCTGAAGCAAATGGGCCTCAAAATAGAAGATAATCCGGAAGAAGAGGGTTATTCCGTTTTGGCGTCCATCAAAGGTCGTACTCTTCATTATGCCGGCGGGATCAAACAGATGGTCTCGCATTTCCTTGGGGTGCAGAATGTCGCCAATGAATACAGAAACAGCGGATACGATGTTTACCTTGGCGAAATCCTCTACTCGTTCCCGGACTCAATTGACACCAACCATGCCAAGTTCGATGATTACTGCCGACTATATGGAACTCTGGCTAAGGGGTTGAATGGTCTCGCTGCCAATTTCAAAGTCGTTGAACAGTGCTTAGCGTATCAGGATGTGTTCCGCGAATATGATTTGAATCACGCAGTAAAGACCTTCTACTCCCTCTAGTTTCTCTCTGGAATGCGGCACGGCGCGGAGAACAAAAATGGTCAAAATTGTTCTCCCCGGAATGCTGGAGCACGCCGGAGAGAACATTTTCCTGGATTTTTGTTGTTTGCGGGATGCCGGCGAACAGTTCTTCGACCTTATCCGCGGGTGCGACCTTACATCTTCGGCTTCCGGGCAATCCGGATGATGAGGGAGATGAAGTAGACGAGGAGGCCGTAGGCGGCGGGGATCAGGGCGATGGGAACGGCGCACCAGACGATATACGGGTCGGCATCCTCGTTCAGCTGGACGGCATAGCCGATGGCCATGAACTCGCACACGGTCCAGAAGATGCCGGCGGTCAGGCCGGCGAGGCCGGTTTCCCGGACCCAGGCCGGAGCCTTCCAGGCGACGAAAAACAAGGCGATGAGAAGCAGGGAGACAATCGCGATTCCATAAGGATCGGCGGAACTGACAATTTTGAAAAGACCGGATTCAAGGGGGATCATGACATTTCGTTTTTGAGGGTTGGACAATCGGTTCGGAATTCCTTGCTGCAAAGGTACGCACAAAGGGCGCGGAAATGCAAAAACGAATCCTTTCAACCTCCCGTCAAATCCCCCTGACCGACCCGGGGGCCGCCTGCTTCGCATTGATTTTCCGGAAGAATGCTTACTTTTGTGTTGAAATGAAGAAAGGAATCCTCATCATCGCGTACTGGCTGGCCGCCATGTTTCTGACAGCCATCCTCCTCACGAGCCTGGACTATGATCTCGGGCACGCGGTCATCATGAGCCTTTCTTTCCTGCCGGCGGCCATGGCCCTTTCGTTCTTTCTTCCCCAGGTGGACAGGACCCAAGGAGTGAAAGAACGCGTGATCGGCACCCTCTGCATCATCTTCGGCGTGATGACGATGGCTTTCCTGCTCATCTATCTGCTGCAGATGTTCTTTATCCTGGTCATCGACCGCAAGGAAAGTGAATGGAGCCTGCCGTCCATGCTCTGGAATCCGGTTTTCGTAGCCGCCGTCCTGGCGATTCTGGCCTATGGGCACTACCTGCTGGAGAAATGGCTGGAGAAGAAATACCCCTCCGACCGCCCCGTCACTTTTACTTCGGATTACAGGAAAGTATCGGTCCGGAAGGAGGACATCCTGTACATTGAATCTCGAGATTCCGAAGTTTGGGTCCATACGCGCGACGGGCAGCAATACCGCAACAAGACGGGCATCAGCCAATGGGAGAACGCGCTCGGCCCCGGCTTCCTACGCATCCACCGCGCCTTTCTCGTCAATCGAGCCGAGGCCGTGCTTGCCACCCCGGAAAGCGTCACGGTCGATGGCAAAGAACTGCCGGTCTCCCGGAAGTACAAAGACGCAGTTCCCCTGGAATTGATGAAGGGGCAGCCTTTTGCCTGATTACCAGAGAGATACATCCCGAAGGCCGCCCACGTCGCCCCTCACAAAACGCAAATCAGTTTTGGGCAAGGCCTGTTTTTATCGTACAGACCGTGCCCATCCATTGTCGTATCCACATTACTGAGAGCCCATTCTGGCGGGCAAGGTCTGCGCCTCAAAATCAAACCTTGCCCAAAAGTGGCGACCACCTTGCCCAGAAGCATCGCAGACCTTGCCCCTAGACACCCGACCGAAACACCCGAGTATCCCCGCGCCTCAAAAAAAACGTAAATAATTTTGGTTTATAAAATAAACTTGTTTATATTTGCATCGGGGTTCGAACGGACTGCGCAGCCGCGACGGGCTCCGAAAACAAGTTAAACAACTGATACCATGGAACAAAACAACGAAATGAGCGCTCAGCAGAGCCTCCAACTCATCACGGAAACGTTCAACAGGAGCCGCAAAGGCATTCTTCGCAACAGCGCCAAATACTTCATGCTCTGGGGGGCGCTGCTCACCGTCATCTCCCTTGTCATCTATTTATTATGGCATTTCACCGGCAAGCCGCAATGGAACTTCCTATGGTTCGCCATGCCGGTCATCGGCTATCCGGCGGCGGCCATGATGGGCAAGTATGACGTCGACATTCCGCAGAACGAGGTGAGCAAGATGCTCACCGGCGTGTGGCGCGTATTCGGCATCTTCGCCATCACGCTCAGCGCGATTGCCGTCTGCCTGGTTCCCATGAACGTTTCGCTCATCATCGTCATCATCCTGGGACTGGCCGAATGCATGTCCGGCGTCCTGCTGAAAAACTGGCCCGTCATCATCTGCGGCTTCCTCCTGGGCGTCTGCGGTGCCGTTTTCGCCATGCTGGTCCAGAGTGAAGCGCAGCTGCTCATCTTCACGCTGGGCGGCGCCCTGCTGCTCATCACCGGAATCATCATGAAATTCCAGAACCGGTAAACCATGCTTCCCAAGTTAGATCCGCTCCTTCATTCGGAGCTCCGGCTGGCCGTGATGTCGATCCTGGCCGGGGTGGATGAAGCCGACTTCACCTACCTCAAGAAGCAGA
>JAEEGK010018097.1_pt1 | contig 15274 bp, 21 predicted proteins | sample 8958771 | NCBI WGS metagenome assembly JAEEGK01 (sample SAMN16246547, study PRJNA631951) | gut metagenome | biome: gut microbiome; feature: rumen; material: SC-attached | host: Bos | place: Iran: Karaj | collected 2018-10 | reverse complement strand
CGTCGCCTTCTTCGCCCAAAGTCTGATAATGATTTGCTGCCATAATCATATGCCAGGCTCTCATAACAGTGCCATTTTCAAAGGCCATCGCAAAATACTTGCAGGCTTTATCTAGGCTTTCCGATACCCCTTCTCCATCCAGATACATCTTTCCAAGCAGTGACAAAGCCTCACCATTACCATCAAGTAGTATCGCCTCTAGAAGTAGCTGGTATGCGATATCAAAATCATCCGTTTCCAGATATTTCTTAGCCTGTTCAACCATTGTATTGGAATCCGTCATGTTCTTCTCCTTAGAAATCAACCAGATAGATCTCAATCCTTACTTTTCGGAAATAGTCGTCATCATCGATTTCAACCACCTTAGCAGTCAGGTATTTGCCCGCGTCCATAAGTCTTGTAAAAACTATGTTGTCCTTCTCAGGAACATAACCAAGCTTACGTTCTTTCTGATCAAGAACAAGGATGGCATTCTCATCAAACTTGTTCTCGGGCTGCCTCTTCAGAATAAGCTTGTCATTAAGCTTAAGCTCATCAACAGGCTCATCATCGTCAAGATGGGTTATACCGGCTATATAGGTCTTGAAAAGCATAATCTCGTTCTGAAGGGGCTTCAGAAGCTCTCCAACAGTAAATTCACTATAAAGCGACAGTGTATTCGATTTTCCTATTGTCAGTTCATTTGCCATGTCAGTTTTATCCCTCCCTGCCCAAGCAGTTCATCAAGGGTTGCTGTCAATGCTTCAAAATACTGTTCAAAATCAACACGTTCAAGAGCAAGCTGCCGGACAAAGGATTTCTTTTTCTCCTCGTCATTAAGAATTTCACCATAGGTATAGGGTTCCGTGGTGAGGATCTCATTTATCTGTCTTTCGACCCTTTCAATCCTATCCTCGATATCCGTCAGATCCACTTCAAAGGCTTCTTCCCCAAGGTCCTCAAGTGCCTTTTTGACCAGGACATCAAGATCAGCCAGTGACTTCGTATCAAGCTTGTGATATGCCTTTACAACTCTGTTCCACAGTTCCTTAAGGTTTTCATCCTCCGTGGTCATAGGATAGATATCCGGATGGATTGCCTTTACGATCTTCTTGTAGATCTTCCTGGAAAGTCTGTACTCATAATCGCTTACCTTCTCTGTCTCCTTGGCACCCTTTACTCCGGCGATCATTTCATTAAACTGAAGCTTGTAAAGTTTCATTTCACTATCGATCTCTGTTTTCATCCTGTCCACGTCAATGGAAAGACCTCTGTTGATACGTCTTCTGCAATATGCGATCTCCTTCTTAACTCTGATGCATTTGACCTTTAATTCAAAGTTTATTATCAGGAAATCTCCAAACTCTGCATCAAACGCTGTCTGATAGGATCCTGCATCCCTCTCCAACTGATCACGTCTTATAAGCAGTTTTTCGTACTCTTCAAGTAAATATGCCTGATCATCCATAACAGGTGCTGTATTGTCTTTATTCATTTTCCACCTCCAATAAAAGGATCCCTTACACGTGAAGAATATCCACACTAAATCCTAACCAATTCCTTGATAACTTTTCCCGCACCCGAATAGACGAATTCAGGCATGGTTGTTACTCTTCCGTCTTCCTTCATTACGACAACCGGTGTGTGTCCCAGACCGCCAATATAACCTTCGTCTCCGAAGAAACTGAAGACATAGGCATTGTCGTATTCCGTGTAGTTGTCTATATTGGCTTTTCGCTCAGAAGCAATCTTAAAGGCTTCATCGAATGTAATGCCTGCTTGTGTACCCATAGTTTTTACCTCCTGCTTTCAGTCTTGGTTAACGGGATAAACAATCATATCAATCCTTACATATTCCTTACATTTTCCTTACATTTTCCTTACATATTCCTTACATATTTGTTATATCATCTGAGGTGTATCATAAAACGGACAGCTAAAAAACGGCTCAACCACGCAGGTTAAGCCGTTTCGTTATGCCGGTTTTATCAGCCGATTATTCCGTTTTCTATCGCATGCAGGATATCGTCACCGTTTACTATAGTCAGTATCTTAGCTCCGTATTTTTCTGCCAGCTTCTTTGATCCGTTCAGAGGTTCTTCCATACCGGTCTCGTAGCTGTCCACTATTGCGACGATGGCAGAGACCTTAATGTCCGCAACTTCCCGAAGTCTTTCTATACGCTCTTCCAGGGTCTTTCCGCTGCCGACAAGGTCGTCCACCAGGACTATCCTTTCGCCATCCTCTGGGATATGGCCGCAGATGTAGCTTCCTTTGCTGTCAGGCTGCATACGGTCGTGACAGTAATTAACCGTTACCGCATACTTATTCGCCAGGGCGATCGCCGTGGCGGATGAGAAGCTGATACCGTGGTAAGCAAGTCCGACGATGCAGTCACAGTCTATGTGTTCTTCCATAATCCTGTCTGCGAAAAACTCACCCAGCTTTGCCAGATGGATGTTGGTGGTAAACTTCTCGGAATCTATGAAGAATTCCCTTTTTACTCCTTTTATCTCAAAGTTTCCTCTTTTCAGAACTCCCGCATCCGACATAAGGCGAATGAACTTGTCCTTGTTGGTGTAAGCGTTGAGTTTGAAACCCATCAGTTCGTCGATGGTGATGCCGAAGGTAGTTGCAAGTGCGGGAAGCATTTCAAGATCCGGAGATCCACCATTTTCCCATTTGCTGACAGCCTGACCCGAGATGCCTATGACTTCCGCGAGCTCATCCTGAGTAAGTCCCTTAGCTTTGCGCAGCTTCTTAATGTTTTCACCGATACCTGTCATTTATTTCCTCCTGATCATAGGTTATGTAATTGTTTCCCTTGCAAGGAGTGTTGCTACGCTTACATAATAGCTTCGGGTTTAGCTCCGGACAATCGACGCGTTTTCTTCTTTTTTCCAACCGGTAGTTGACCGGGATTTCGGTCTACTCCCACTTCTTCCATACTTCGGGCTGATATCCGAGGGTGGACTGTTTTCCGTTTCTGACTACCGGCGTTTTGATCACCTGCTGATTTTCGAGGATCTTATCGAGCTTATCCGATTCAACCAGGTGCATAACCAGGGCAAGTATATCCTTATCCTTACAGTCAGGATCCAGCATTCCGTCCACACCGCCGTTAACCTGAGCAACAGAGGTAAACTCTCCCTTGCTCATTCCTTTTTCCTTCATATCAATGAACTGATACTTGATGCCGCGCTCTTTGAAGAAGCGTTCTGCCTTTCTCGTATCACTGCATTTTTTTGTTCCGAAGATCTGAATGTTCATTTATACTTCCCTTTGCTATCACTCGTCAAAAAATAGACACCTTCTATTGATTCTTTTACTCTCTTTTGCAATCCCTTGTCATGTGTCAGGAGAAGACAGACATTTTCCCCTCCACATTTATCAAGCAATTCTTTAAAGATTCGATTATCTGCTTTGTTAATCGAAGGATTTCCGGGTATTTTGTTCATACGCACGCCTTCAGATTTCCAGGACCTGCTTGTGGGGCCACCCTCCACAGCATACGCGCGATACTCAATATCCTCTAAGGCAATCCCATGGTTTTTAGCAAATTTCTTTATCTTCTTTTTGTATTTGCTTTCAAAATCCGATACAGAAACGTTCTCGGCATCTATATAAACCTTCGTCTTAGAATGCATTTAATCACTCCTTTTTAAGCGAGTCAGCCAACGTCAAAGAAAAAAGTGTAGAGCATCATAAGTACTATTCCAAGAAGCACGCTGCCAAGGACATCGGTGAGCCAACAGATTCCGCATACCGAGACTGCGACAGTTCCGAGGAGTACGAGAACGGATCCGATCACCGTTAAGGCTTTCGATAAGTTTTTCTTTTCACCGAAGATATCCCATACGTGGAACAGGGTGCTTCCGATCGAGACTATATAGAGGAGAACGGGCACGGAGGGGAATGATGCGGAAATACGCAAATGTCCCTCGACCGGACCGTAGTTTATCTTGAAGACTCTGAAAAGAAGGCAAGTGACTGTTGCGGCTACATACAGAAAAACCGTCGCACAGTAGTTTTTGTCCATTCCGACGCCGTCGAACCTTCCGGACTTTACCATCTCGCGGATGAATATGATCACCCAGAAGATCATAAGCAGTATGCAGATGATGTTGATCACTGCCGCTACCGTAAGCCAGGGCTTGGAATACACATTTACATCGCTATAATGCAGGAGCTTTCTGAAGCCGATGTTAAGACGCGACAGTCCGATCTGTGCATAGGCGTGATTCGGACCATAGTTGGATACATCAACTATCTTTAGTGCAAGGCACAGGGCTATGAGATACAGGAATGAATTCCACAATATGAATCTTTTTACTTTATCGGTCATGCTTACTTCTTTCCCATAAATGCGTTGAGAGGGTTGATGGCTGCTGCTCTCTTTTTCAGGTCGGTAAGGTTTGCCCTTAGGAAATCGATGAGCTGTGACGCCTCTTCTTCCGAAAAGCCCTCAACCTTGGTCAGCACGCAGTCAGGGATATAGCCTTCGGCGATATCCTTCCCCCTTGTAAAACAGATGCGTGCTATCTTCTTGCCATCCATCTCCACAACACCGGAGATGTCGAGTTTTACTTCATCCATAGATACGGCCCTTCTGTACGGAGTCAGGTTCAGGTGAATGCATTTCCGCATTCGGTACAGAACTTGGCATCCTTCATTCTCTTTGCTCCGCAGTTACGGCAGAACTTGTCTTGGATACCCATCTGCATCGAGGCCTTGGAAGGATCGAAAATAAACGGCGGTGGCGGAACACAATCAGACTTATAGTCAGAAGGGCCGAGGAATGTGGACTGATCCAGGAAGTTCGAATAGGGGCGGTCCGTACTGTCAGTCTCACCGGTCAGATAGGGCCGTGCATCCTCCATGGCTTCCTTCAGACGCTTTTCCGAATCCTCGGTCAGCGCAAAGCCGATGGTCTCCATTTTTGCCGTGATGCCGTATGTTGCAAGCTCATCCTCAACAAGGCTTGCAAGGTATTTGCCGGGATTACCGCCTCTCATAAGGCTGCCTTTATTCGTTTTCTTAAGAGACTGCACCAAAAGAGCGTAGAAGCGGTCACGGATAAAGTCCTCGATGGCTGCTGCGTCTCCGTACTTCGCCTCATCGTATTCAAGGACATCGATCTGTGCGGCGGTGCGAAGTTCGAGGTCAAGTTCGACGGAACCCGGTATCACAACCTCGTGGAAAGTAACCGGGTTCGGAGTTCCGAGTTTGATCGAGCATTTGGGTTCAAGTTGGTCATTACTCATTTCGTTTTCCTCTTCGTATAAAACGTTCCCTTGCCGGAACCACGCTTTACGATATAGCCTTCGTCCAGAAGCTGTTTAAGCGCTGCTTCGACGGACTTTTCGCTGATGCTCGGACAGATCTCTGATATTTCACGCTTCGTGAATTTACCGATCCTTGAATCAACGGAGGCTTTAACAATATCATATGCCTTGTTGCCTATCGTGACTACACGTTTTTTTCCTTTTACACTGTCGGATACAGCTTTCGTATATGTGATGAGTCTGGTAATAGTGTCGAATTCCCTATGGCAGGCAAGGATAATGCCAAGCATATACTTAACGAAGACGGTAGGATCGTCCTCTTCTTCATGCCAGCCTTCGGAAGCATCCTGAAGTGCTGCGTAATAGGCTTCCTTGGTCTTCTCAATATGCCTTTCTATGCTTATGTATCTTCCTATAGGGTATCCCGCCTGATACAGCAGAAGCAGCGTCAAAAGCCTGCTCATCCTGCCGTTACCGTCATTAAAGGGATGGATACACAAGAAGTCATGGATGAAGATCGGGATAAGCAATAAGGGATCTACCGATCCGTCGCGGGCCACGGAATTATAACTATCGCATATTTCCCTGATACAGCTTTCCGTCTGAAAGGGAGGAACCGGAGTAAAGCGTATTACCTCGGTACCGTCTTCCTTTGTCTCCTTTATGTAATTCTGAGTTATCTTATATCTTCCGCCGGTGCCGGTATACACGTATTTCATCAGGTCACGGTGAAGCTGCAGGATCACGTTACTGCTCAGCGGGATGTATTCGTAGTTTTCATGAACGGTATTAAGGACATCCCTGTATCCCGCGATCTCGCTTTCATCGCGGTTTCGGGGAGACGTTTTTTCCTTTGCCAATTGACCCAGTCTCGAAGCGGTGGTAACTATACCCTCGATCCTGTTGGAAGATTCGATGGAATGGACCTTTGCCACGTCAATAAGCTTTTCCACATCCGCAGGTTTCTGCAGCAGAAAAAGCTCCTGTCTTCCCTTATGCTCATGGATCCGGGACAGGTAATTGAGTATCTCGTTGTCCCAGAGGCATGTTTTGTATTTGCTGTAATCAAAGGATCTCATAAAAATGCCCTCTTGCGTTTTCTCCTAAATTTTAAGTGAATTTAGGAGTAAATTCAAGAGGGCTGATTATTTAGGAGATAGTCTTTAGATTACGCGGGCATGTCCAGGTCGTACCAGTCAGACACGTCCGAAACGAGCCACTCGAGGCCGCGGCGGCGCTCGATGACGATCGAAGGATTCAGGTCTCCGGTCTCGGTAGCGGGATTCACCCTCGATTCATTGACCGCCCAGTTATATCTGTAGTAAAGGTCAAGCATATCGAGGATCTCGCTCTTATCGCGAAGGCTGCACTTGGAGACAAATTCATCGATGGTCTTGCAGCCTCTTACGAAGTTAATGGCGGCATCACAGTCGCAGACCTCGCTCGCGTCGCTGACATCATCGACCAGTCCCAGCGCCCAGCAGAGTGACCAGTATGCCTCATATGCCCAGTCCATATCGATAGCGTCCTGCATGTCGTAAGTGCCGTCGAAGATCCTTTTTTCCTTTGAATTGAGATACTCCGTAAGCCCCATCTCTTCTATGACAGGCTTGAAGAATTCGATGCTCTCATCGTAATTGCCCGCTCCGATGTCGCATGCGATCTGGATCACGAAGAATGCGGCAAGTGCCCTGGTGCAGATCTCGGTCTTATCCTTCAGCTCGGTCTGATCATCGTCCCATCTGGACATAAGCTTTTCGGGATATGCGATAGACAGGCTCTTTATGTAGTCGTTGTTCCTGATGCGTCTGTTCTTCTGAGCCTCGGTCTCGGGAAGTTCATCGCTGAGAAGGCAGGGGTGGAGGGACTTCATCTTCTCCACGGTGCCGTTAAACATGTTGTCATCGATGTCGATGATCATGAGCTTTCCTTCCTGCAGTGCGAAGAAGAATGTCTTATCGGTAAAGTCCAGCCTGAAAAGGGATTCAAACTGTCCGTTGTCCTTGGTAAAGAGATAACCGACATTTACGGTCAGACCCGCAAAGTCTTCCTGAGTCACCAGGTTATTCTGGACAAGGATGTTTATTGCGGTGTTGACTATGTTTTCTTTTAATTCGCTGTTGCGGATGTGATTAACTTCCATTTGCTACCTCCGGGTTAAGGGTCTGAAGGGGGATCAGAAGATGGATCGGACGATGGATCAGTCGAGGGATCGCTGGGATCGGAAGGAGGTGCAGTTAAAGGATCACCTTCGTAAATAAACTTTTCTCCTTCTTCCACGTAATAATACCGTTCTTCTTCATCAAGGAAAAGTTCTAAACCGTCGCTGGAATAATATCCTGTGTACGTTCCGCCAAAGACAGGATCTCCTTGATCTGCCGGAGGAATATCGGGATCACTTTGCGATGCTGCTTGCTGAGCCGCATTCTCTGCCGCTTCTCTTTCCTGTCTTTCCTTTTCTCTCTGGTCCCATTCGGCTTGTTGTGCCAGACGAGCCTCTTCCTCAGCGGCTAAACGGGCGGCTTCTTCTTCAGCCGCTTGACGGGCAGCTTCTTCAGCTGCTTCTTCGGCGGCTTTACGGGCAGCTTCTTCTTCAGCGGCTTTCTTCGCAGCTTCCTCTTCAGCGGCTTTTCGGGCTGCTTCTTCTTCCGCGGCTTGTTGGGCGGCTTCTTCTTCCGCAGCTTTCTTCGCAGCTTCCTCTTCAGCGGCTAAACGGGCGGCTTCTTCTTCCGCAGCTAGTTGGGCTGCTTCTTCTGCATCGGCTACTTTCGTATCATCTTTTGACCTAAGCCTGTCGACGTTATTCAGTGTATCATTGATCCCGTCGCCGTTCGAATCTTTCCAGTTAATTCCGGCTTTATTGTCTTCCTGCTCGCTCCGTTCCAGAACTCCCTCAATATCGTCAAGAGTTTTATCATCTATTTGATGATCACCTTTGACTGCTCCGGAATCATCATATGTAGATTCAACGGGAGGATTTCCGTCAGATCCCGTTCCGGTCTGTGCAATCTTCTTTATTTCGTCTTCGCCGACTACATTTCCTCCTTCAGTCTTAACACTGAATGCATCGCCCTCCGTCATACTGTCGCGGACGATCACGGTCTTTCCGTCCTTTTCCTGAACTGTATTATGATCAACCTCTCCCTCGATTACTGCAGACGAGGTTATGACATCGCCATTTTCATTCGTCTCTACCTTGGTAATGGTCTTGGTTCCATGGATCTCCATAAAGGTATTGGGCGTGACGATATCAAAGGATTCGCCATCGGCAAGTTTTTCTTTTACCTCGGTGAGCATTGATCCGGATACGACATAGATCAGAGTATGAGTCTCTTCGGGTGTTCCGGTAGCAGTGAAATTGATCCTGGTTGCGGAATCAAGATAGAGGAATTTGTCTTCATCGATCATGATACGTGCGTTGGCATCGATTCCAGAATAGAACGTATCTCCCGAATACAGAGGCATATCGGCCACGGCGGCAATTGTTGCGCCCTCACGCACAATGGTACAGGGGCCGTTTATCTCAATCACCTTTGCGGTACGCTGTGCCTCTACTTTGTCGCGCTTTTGGTAAACAATTACGGCTATTATGGCGACTATGATCATCGCAACAATTACGACGATTATCGGATAGGCGTAATCATTGATGCTTTTTTGCTTGAAGGTTTTCATAGATCTTCCTCTCCGCCTTGAAACCTATGACTTATTTCGTTCATAAAACTTATCGAGATATTCTTTTACAAGTGTCAGCATATATCCGTTTGCAACGCTGTCGCAGATCCAGGATCCGTTATTGAAATAATCTCTCCTGAAGTGCCAGGCCATGCAGGCAAGGAGCTGATCCTCGGTCAGGGTCTCAGCCCACTCCGGCGACGGTTCATCAACCGCTTCTTCCTTTAGTCCGGTAGATTCGATTATCTCCCTGTAATTCGTGACCACAACTCCGCTGTCATACGCCCGGTGCATACACTCGTTTAATACCCGTATCATTTCGAGGTTCTCGGTGGGACGGGTATAGACTGAGTACTTCTTAAGAGAAATCTTCACAGCCTCATCCGATTCGATCTTCTCGAAAAGGGATCTGTATCTGAGGCACCAGTTGTAGGAGGAGCGTTTTATGGAGTTGGGGATGGTGAGGTCAGGTGTACTGTCTTTATGAAGCATTTAGTTAAGACCTTTTATCTGGATGTCTATGGATTTTTCAAGTTCCGTTAAAAGAGATTTAACTTCATCCAAAGTTGCCTTGATGCCATATTCCTGTTCGAAGGTAAAGGTTGCGCCTTTTGCGGCATCATCGGATATCAGCTTCTTTAATTCCTCCGTATCCGAAACTTCTTTACCGTCATAAAGAATCTTGTCTTCGTATACCTTGATGACTATTACGTTACTTTCAGTCTCAGCGGTTTTGCTGTCAACGATCTGGCTGACAACAGATTCAGATTCACCTGTTCCGGAGCCGAAGCCCAGTCCGTTACCGAATCCGAGTCCTCCTTTAAAAAATAAGATTGCCAGAATAATTATGGCTATAAGAATAATAGTCGCAAGAAATCCCAAAAACTTTTTCACGGTTACCCCTCCCTTGTGTCGTTTTCACAGAAGTATATATTGTCGCCCATTTCGGTCTTTTCTCTCAATATCTCATTAAGAAGATCGCAGTCGTCTCCATATATGCTCTGAGAATCATAGGAAAATACGATGTAAATAAGTGCATAATCCTCAGCTTCGGAAATATTTCTATATAGATAATCCTTCAGCTGTATTAACTCTTTATTGAATGCGGTCTCATCATCCCTTGAGATCCACCTTGAACTATAGCCTCTCTCGGAACCTATTCCGTACGATAGAACCCTGTATCTGTTATCGCCTTTATTGACCAGGCTGACATTGACGATGACAACGAGATTGTCGAGATACTCATAAGCCTCGGCTCTTCCCTCAGCAGCTGCGATCTCCATCAGCAGCTCCTCGGTTCCGCCTTCAGCAAGCTGGTCCTGGGCAAGTTCAAGTTCTGCCTGTGCCTCTTCGTACTTCTCCTTATTTTCTGCGGCAACATCAGAATAATTGATCATGACCGCAAAGATCAGGATCATAACCACATCGAGCAGAGACGTTAATTCAATTACGATATTCCTCAGGCCTCTTGATCGCATTCCTTTTCCTCGGTGGGGGTATCAGTTACTTCGGTGGGGTTCTCTACTACGATGGGGGCCTTTGCATCCTCAACGGAGGCCTTATCTTCCACGATGGGCTTATTTGCTTCTACGATGGGCTTCTTCTCTTCTTCGAGGGTCTCATCGTAGTTTCGGATCACGAAATCAACGTCGTCACAGATCTCCTGGATGGGTCCGGAAAGAACCGAATCAAAGAACTTGTACAGAACCGCGAAGAACGCACCCAGAAGGGTGGTCTCAAGGGCCACCATCAGGTTCTGCATCATGTCGTCACTGCCGTTGGGCGACAGCTTGATCAGAGCAGCAACCGTGCCCAATATTCCGAGCAACGGGAAAATAGCCGTGATATTCGCATATGAAGAATAGAAGAACAGCAAAATGCTCTTCTGTGTAGAGATCTTCTGAGCCTCTTCACCGGTTATCTGTGAATTGACCTTGGTTCTGAATCTGACACTGGATTTGGGATGAAGGATCTTTTGAACGTTTCTGATCTGCAGAATCGTGACAGCAAATATAACTGCATTTATGATCGCACAAAACACAATTATATGATTATCATAGTTATAGAAAAGTGAACTCAGAGCTTTCATATTATTGCCCTTTCCTTAATGAGCAGACTATGGAGCTGATTCAGGTACTATTATACCATTTTTAGGGGCGTGAAATAAATCTCAAATCACTGAAAAATCCCGCAAAATAGGCAAAAAATGTGCCCCGGATCCACATCCTAGGGCACTAATTTCCTGATAATAGCTCGGATTGTATAGAAATACACGTATGTGAGGCCTATTCCGCACAAAATCCCCGTGATAAGCCTTCTGGGATTGGTGGATTCACAGATTTCCAGCCATTGGAGACCCCAATCCGCTCCCATGACGCCTATCGAGCCGATAATTGGGAGTTTTTTGAGCCTAACACCGAATATTATGGCTATTATGGCTATGATCTCACCGATCAGCACGCCCGTACATCTGGCACAGACGGGGAATTGGTAACCTTTATAGAAAAAGCTACGTTCCGGCATCTGATGGCAGCCCATCTTTTCGCCGAATTCCATAGCTTTTATCCATCTTTCATCCGATTTTGTCATACTTTCCACTTATTACCGCAGCTGTTGCAGACATAATAAGCCTGATTGTGGATCTGCTTACCTTTTCCGCAGGCTCCGCAAAGTATTCCTATAGGTCCGAACAGGATTGCTCCGCAGATTCCCTTTCCTGCTGAGAAATCCTTACCGGTGGTGGTAGTTTCGTTTATTACACTGCTGTTGTCAGCACCACATCTGGGGCATACCATTTGGGTGTCCTCCTGTATTGCATAGATTATCAACTGATGGTATGATTATAGCACAAGATAATCTGATTTATTTAGTGCTCAAGTGCAAAAAAGCCTTGCAAACTACGTAATTTTTTGGTATAAAGTATTTGTAGTTGAAAATACTGTTTGTAAGGAAATGTATTTTTAACAATTCTATTAGATATCTGCACCCGACACGCATCTCGCAGAACTGCGTACCACGTCGGGTCTTTTTTTATACTTTTATATGCAGGAAAAAAATATGGGAACAAAAGAACTCGCCGAAGCAATGGACATATCTGCCCAGCTTGATAACTTAAAGAGAAACAATCTGATTATCAAGGATGAAGAAGAAGCTGCACGCATACTGCAGCATATTTCATACTACAGATTGATAAAAGCATACGGACCTTCATTTAAAGATATGGAAACCGGTAAGTATCTTGACAACACTACTTTTAATCAGATATATCGAGTCTATGAATTCGATGATGAACTACGCCATCTCTTAGTTCCATATCTCCAAAAGATTGAAATAACATTTCGATGCCAAATCACGAACCATTTCTGTGTAAAATATGGTGTTCTAGGTTATCTTGAAAAAGATAATTTTGACGAAAATGCATTGTTCAATGATCTTTCAAACAAAATTGAAAGAAATATATCTCAGGCAAAAGACTCACCAATAATAAAAAACTTTCGTAACAATTACGCAGACGGTAAAGTGCCTCTCTATGCAGCGATTGAGGTCTTTACCTTTGGAACTCTTGCCTCGTTCTATTCATCTATGAAAAAAGAGGATAGAAAAGTCATTGCAGATATGTATGAAAATGTAAAGGAAAACTATCTAAACAGCTGGATTTTAAGCATAAGTTATGTCAGAAACCTTTGCTTTCATTTTAATCGTCTATATAAAAAGACTCTAATGAAAAAACCCACTCTTTACAAAAGACAGGATGGAGATGTAGACAACACCAAACTATTTTCAGTTCTATGCTGTATGAGATACCTTCTGAAGGACTCAGGTGAATGGCCTGGTTTTGTAAACGCTTTGGCAGATTTATTAGATGAGTATTCTGACTGCGTCGAACCATCCGGTATTGGATGCATAGAAAATGATTGGAAGAACAAACTTCTCGATCAAGAGCAATGTATCCTTGAAGAATTAATATCTAAACTATGCATTGAATAAGATTATATCCATATATTCTGCATTATAATTGCAATTCCAAAGCGAAAAATGCGGTCAATATCACATTGTGATTTCTTTTCTCCGTAATATGTTATTTGTTCAGCACATACATGTATGCTTCTGTTTTTTCGTCACACACAATTATCAGTTTTGTGGTTTTTCCCATAACTAATCTCCTTTATATAGAGCCAAAAACTTAGCCTGCTATAATAGTAAATAATTATTTATCCAATAATCTTCTCTTAAATTATTTAAATATCATAAGGCAGTCACGCCTTCACGCAACTGCCTTATTAGTTACTCTTCTCTATTAATTCTACAATGCATAAATGCTGAATCCCCTATCAACATATGTACGATTCGACGGTATTTATCAGCCTATCAGCCAGTCGTACAGACTATGCGGAAAACTTTTCAACGTTTGTAATACTGCTAATTCCGCTATCTGTGCGCCTTTTTCAAGGCCCGGTCATTTCAATACTGCTAATCTTTTCAATAAGTTGGAGTCAAATCGGTGTCAGATTTCCGATGAACCGTCTTCCAAAACATCTCAGAAGACATCCAATTCATCCGCCAGCTTGTCGATCTCATGGAACTGCTTTGCCTGAGAAACTTCGGCGTATATGTCCATTGTAATCCTTATGCTGGCATGACCCATAATTGTCTGTATCACTTTGGGATTCACATCTCTTTCGCATAGTCTCGTGCAGAAGGTGTGTCTCAATACGTGATTTGAAATATGAGGCAGATATTCAGGTTCCCGATCTTCTACTTTCGCGACTGCCTCTTCCTGCTTGTTATAATCGCGAACGATCTCTCTTAATGCAAGGTCAAGTCTTTCAGCTGTATATACGTTTCCATTACGCTTTGTAAAAATGAAATCCGTATAACCGTCAATGGTCTCACTCTTAAAACCCTTAAGTTTTGCCCATTCATACTCATCCATGAACGCTTCGATCACCGGGAACATCATGGGAACCTGTCTTATCCCGGCTTTCGATTTCGGCAGCGTTATTGCAAGGTGTTCCTTTATGATCTGAGGGCCTGTCTTTATGGCTTTGACCCTCACCAGATTGTGATTTACATCGAGGATTCTTCTTTCGATATCAATGTCCTGCCATCTCAGTCCGCACAATTCCCCGACACGGAGTCCGGTACCGAGCATCACTGTAAATATACTGTGATATCTGTTCCAGGTGGGATGACCTTCAATGTAGCTCAAAAATGCCTTCTGCTCTTCAAGAGTAAGTGCACGCATCTTTCTTTCCTGCGCACCTGCGGCACGGCTGAGTTTTTCGAATGCCTCCTCCGCGGGATTCCTAAATATTATCCCGTCCTGGACTGCAAGTTTAAACGCGGAATATACCTGAGTGTGGATATGCTGGATCGTCTTGATGCACAGCTTCCTTTTCCTCAACAGATCACTGTAAAATGCCATTACATCCGAGTGAGAAATATTCTTTACAAGCTGATTCCCAAATTCGTCACGAACATGATTGTTATATGACTGCAGGTATCTCGACAGGGTTGTTTCCTTTATACCGATCTTCTGCGCTATCGCTCTGTCAAACATAAAATTCAATGTCGCTGAAGAATTATACTGGGTCACTCCCTGCCAGGCCGCTATCTGCAGATCACATTCTTTCTTCCGGAGTTCCGGAAGGGTGTCGGCATATATATAACACCTTCTGCCGGCAACATTCGTGTACCTGTACTGGTATCTTCCATCCTTGCGGTAGGCTTCACCTTTTTGCAGTACTCTGCCATTTTTATCTTTTTTTGATGCCATCTCTTCTCCTTTCATCATTACTGATGTCGGGAGAGAGCCGATCATGCCTTCTTAGCTTTTTTCTTCATAAGAAGATCAACGCCTTTGAGCATGGTCTCTGTGATCGTCTGGTCGTTTTCTTTGGCATAAGCACTCAGGCGTTCATATTCAGACTTCGACATACGAACAGTCACCCTGTATGATTTTGGATCCTCTGCAGGCGGTCTTCCTACATTGCCCATTTGCTTTACCTCCGTTTCCGACTATTTAATTATAATTTCTGTCAGACTGAAAAGCAAGGATTTTTGTCAGCCAACAAACGATCACCATACTCCCCCGTTAACCCTCTTGCTTTCGACATATTTTTCCAAACGCTCGGCATCAAGAAGCTTCGATCCATCCATATCGAGAACAGCATTACATTCCTCCGCCCATTTCGTTAAGGTCCCCCTGCTGACCGGATATATCTTAAGAGCCTCTTTATATCTGATCCATTTTTTCTGCTCCTTTTTCGTAACCCGGTCCATTTTGTCATGAAAATAGTCATACTCTGTTTGCACCCCTGCCATTTTGTCTGTCCCCT
>JAEEGK010018096.1_pt1 | contig 15275 bp, 11 predicted proteins | sample 8958771 | NCBI WGS metagenome assembly JAEEGK01 (sample SAMN16246547, study PRJNA631951) | gut metagenome | biome: gut microbiome; feature: rumen; material: SC-attached | host: Bos | place: Iran: Karaj | collected 2018-10 | reverse complement strand
CCATCGGCTTGCTCAGCAAGCTTTCCAGTCTGCAGAGTGATCTCACGTCCGTCACTCAGTACGATGGTTTTTGTAGTAGGTGTCATAAAAATTTACTATAATATTGTGATAAAAATCGCGCAAAGGTACAAAAAAAATTCGACATAACCGCCATAAATCCAAAGAATTAAAAACAATTCCACAATTTACAACGGGCAATCCACGGACAAAACGACCCCAAACCGCTAACTGACAGCAGGTTAATACATCATTCACAACTATAACAATTTGCAAGTCGACAGCGTCCCTCAGCGTTGATTATTCAGTCATCAATGAGGAGATTGCAGTAATGAACTGCTCGGTCGGGGCAACAAGGGGAAGGACATCATCCTTGGTCAGAGTATAGTTATCGCTATAGTCCCCTGTCAGACGAAGAGAAAACAGTTTGCTGTATAATTTACCGTCATCAAGCGATACTTTTCCCGGCTTGATATAGTGCAGACCAAACAATTGAATGATACCGTTATGGGTGTGGGCCTCATATCCATCATTGACCAAGAGGGCCGAAACGGCATAGAAAGCCGCATAGTACAACCTGTTGGCAATGATTTCCCAATATTCCAACGGCAGCACACCCTTCACCTGCCGAATGGCTTCGGTGGCTTTTTCCAGTCGATAAGCGACAATGGCTTTTCTTTCATCATCGGTCAGTCCCATAATCTAATGCTATCGCGTGTGACATTGTGATAAAACGGTGTGATGGATTGTTTCTCCCAATCAGCAAATGAATACAGGATAGGATTGACAATTTCGCCTAGTTCCCACCCTAATTGGCGCAAAGGGAAAGCAACTTCATCGTAGTCTTTCAACTCAACACGCGGTTTATTGAGCAAGATGAGCAAATCCCAATCTGAGCCATCATGGACATCACCACGAGCCTGAGAGCCAAAGAGCAGCACCACAGCATCCTTGGGTACTACCTGATGCGCCCTGGCCTCAATCGCAGTCAATATTTCATTGTGACGGTTATCCATAATCTAATCCATACTCATTATCGCAAAGGTACAAAAAAAACTTGACATAACCGCCATAAATCCCGCATTTTAACCACAATTCAACATCACATGACGGAAACGCAACGGGTGCAACAATTACAATTCACTAGTTAACAATAAGTTACAGGCATCTTAATCTAACAGGCGGGCGGGAACGAGGGGACGGTTCTGTCTTGCGAAAGGTCGTTTGCAAGGCAGAACCGTCCCCGTGTCGTGGTCCCGATATCAGAGATGGGGCATCAGGTGCCCAAGAGCATGTCGATGAGGGCCGTGACGTCGGCAATGGCGACTTCGCCGTCCTCATCCACATCGGCACAAATCGGGCAGATGTCGAGGTCGCTGTTGCCCAGCAGCCAGTCGATGAGGTCGGACACGTCACTGATGTCGACGGACTGATCGTGGTTCACGTCTCCCAGGTCAAAGCCGTGGCCGGGAACGGTGCCATCGCCATTGACGACGTCAAAGGTGATGATGCCATTGTTCTCGGCAATGTTGGCGAGGCCCAGGTCATTCTCTTGTCCGGCCCAGGTCAAGAGGCTGGGTGTGGTCAGGTTATTGATTTCGGTCACATGATTGGTGCCCGGGAAGGGGTCGCTGGGATTGGAGCCGTGCTCGTTGCCGGCACGCAGCAGTTCGTAGTACATGTGGTCGGCATAGGCGTTGATGTCGTTGCTCCACCAGATGTCCTGATTGTACTCGACACGGGTGATGAGCAGGCCGTGGCCAGGCAGGTAGGTGTCCCAGCCCGTATTCTGGCGGTTCTCGAGCATGAAGAACTCATTCTCGTTAGGCGAGGCCAGCCAGTAACCGGCGTTGCTCGTGTTGAGGGGCTCCAAACTGTAGCCAGGCTTCATCTCGCTGATGAGTTCTGGACCGGCAAAGCCCAGGCGGTAACGCTCCCAAATGGAGAGTCCGACAGGCGTGCGCGAGCTGTTCATGTAACAGCCGCCCGCCATCACGTCCCAGTCGCCGGGATCGTTAGACTCTCCGTTCTGGCCGTAGTCGGTATCATAGAGGTCCATAAGGCCCAGTGCATGGGTGAACTCATGGACGATGGTGCCCATGCCATCAGGGTCGGTGTAGCCATAGTCTTCCCAGCCGTAAATCTCGCCCGAGCAGGAATAACGTCCCAGATAGACGCCGTCGTAGGTCTGGTAAGTGTAGTAATACATATAGGCCTGGTGGGGCCACAGGTAGCCGCTGTTGTTGCCGCTGAAGTTGGCGGTGTATCCCGCCACGACAAAATAAATCATGTCCACCACGCCGTCGCCATCGCGGTCATAGTCGCTGAAGTTAATTGTCGGGTCCAGCTGATTGATGGCCGAGAGGAAAATGTCGCCCACCTGAGTGCCGTTGGGGGCGGTGCAGGAATAGTTCACCGTCACGGGGCCAGCGATGTCGAACTGCGGCGAGAACTGCCCCATGCTGTTGTCATAGTAATAGTCCCTGGCGCTTCCCGTGCAGGGAACGAAACTGCCATTGGTGCGGTAAAAACCCGTATAGTTTTCCTGATTCATCATGGCGTCGAAGTAGTCGGCGCCATAGTTGAAGGTCCTGTCGTTGTAGTTGATGAGTATCAGCAGACCGCGGAAGTCATCGTAGTCGCCACGGGTGGCGGCATTCTCCCGGTCGCGCTTGGCATGCAGAGCCTTGCCCTGGGCGGCCTGCGACTTGTCAACCAGCCCCTTCTGGAGCTTGGAGACCATTTTCAACTCGCCGGCGTTGCGCATCATCGGGTTGTGGGCCACCACGTCGCTGGCCACCAACCTGGAGCCCGACTCAATGGCATACACATAGTCGCCGTTGCTGCGCTGCAGCAGGGTGTAGCCATCGGTCGTCATCGTGCGGTGGTAGAACTCGTCACCCACCAGGCGCACGGTCAGGCGACTGCCGTCGCTCTGAGTGACATCCATGGGCTGCGGGTGGGCCGGGATGGCCGAAACTGTCATCACGCCGGCAACAACAAACAAAAATGCCAGCAAGAACTTCTTGAAATTGATTTTCATCATGTTTTTTGTAATTTATGAGTCAGCCTGTTAGCATCAGAACAAGGTAAACCACGGCTTCGGCACACAGGTTGCTCAATGATTAATAATTTAGGTTGCAGAAAACGAGAACATTATAAATTGGCACAAAATTACGGGCTTTTTGTGACATTTCCAAATCAAAACAAGAAAATCATGGCCGATAGCCGCAAATATCCCCCCAAGCGGAAACAGGCACGCGAACAAAGCATTCTTCACCCGTCCACAGATGTTTGAAGCCTGTCCACTCCCTGCGGGTTTTGGGCGTTAGGTTTTAGGCGTTAGGTTTTAGGAATGATATGGCAGTTGACCCTGAAACTTTTTAATGCTGATTGCGCTAATGAAACCAATATTTTCGAAATAATCTACCTCAAGGGCGGCACGCCGTCGCTCACGCGTCAGGCCCTCGCCAGCATCGCCACGCTGATGCTCAACGTGGCAGCGGGCGTGTACGGTGATGCGGCGATTGCGGGCATGTCCATTGTGTCGCGATTGGCGTTCATCATCTTTGCCATCATCGGGGTGGGGCAGGGCTATCAGCCTTTCTGTGGCTTCAACTACGGTGCGGGCTTGTACAAGCGCCTGCGGCAGGGTTTTTACTTCACCATCCTGCTCGACATGGCGGTTTTGCTGCTGATGTGCGGCCCCGCCTATGTGTTCGCCGAGGAGTTGGAGGACCTGTTGCGTGACGACCCCGAGGTTGTCGTGGTCGGTGCTGTGGCATTGCGTTGGCAGTTGGTTGCCTTGCCCATGGCGGCAGTGGTCACCGTGTGCAATATGACGCTGCAGACCAGCGGACAGGCTGTGTCGGCCAACATCCTCGCTGCTGCCCGCAATGGCATCTTCTTTATCCCTTTGATTATCATTCTGCCCCGTGTGATGGGCCTCTCTGGCGTTGAAATCTGTCAGGCCGTGTGCGACGTCCTCGCCTTCCTCCTCGCCATTCCTTTCATCATCCACTTCTTCCGCTCCTTGGGAAAGGATAAGCGATAAACACCCTCCATCCACACGCTTTGATTTGAAGTCAGCACTGATTTGGGCGTTGACTGGGCTTCATCTGCAGTTTACTTTTTAGACATTGACGCTGATTTGGTTTTTCCTGAAAACCAACTGATTGCTATGTTTTTTAGGTTACTTTATCTTTCATTCATGGTGGATGACGACAGGGAAAGTAGTAAATTTGTAATCGTGAAGCATAATCATTTTCGTTAACCAAAATTTAAACTATTATGAAAAATCAATCTTTACTGCGTTGGCTGCTGGCTTTGATGCTGGCATGGCCCTTGATGATGTCGGCCCAGGGGGGCACCTTCTGGAATTTCTCCGACACCGAGATGTTTCCCAACGACACCTTGTGGGAAACGACCACACTGCATGGTGTGACCTTTGTCACCGACGGCTCGTCGGCCGACCGTGTCCCCATTTTCCAGAGCTGCTCCGAAAGGACCTGGACAGCTGCCGATGGCAGTGAGACGCTCACCTTTACCCAGCGTCTGAAAATCAACGGCAAGTCGAGCACGGCTTATCGCTGGCTGTATTTCACCGCCAACCCTGGCGACACCATCGAGGTGTGGGGTAACTCCACGTCCTCGTCCTCGGCACGCACGCTCACCTTCAAGAGCGGTGGCTACAATGGTGTGTCGTGGGGCGATGTTGACCTGGCGACAGGCTCCAACCCCTCCTACGGCTACGTCGTGTATGGCGGCAGCGAGGAAACCGTCATGGCGATGGTTTCTTCAGGCTCATGGTACACCTATGCCATCCGCTTGAAACCCAATCCCGACTTCGGTGGCGGCGACACCCCGCCCACGCCCGCCAAGCGGTGGTTCTTGAAACACCCGTGGAGCGGTGGCTCATGGGAGTGGCGCGAAGTCTTACCCAACGAGGATGCGACGCTCTACAGCCGCAAGGACGTCTTTGGCGGCAACGGCTGCAACTATGCCGATAACATTAACGGCAGCGGCTCGTCATGGGTGCCTCTGGAGAATATTGAACTGATTAACAACCCCAACGTGGGAGACTCATGCGAGTTCACCTTCAACCCCATGACTGGTGCCATCAGCATCCGCAACATGGGTGAGGCTCAGGAGGAAACGGGTCCGCGCTGGTTCTTCAAGCATGGCTGGGGCGACGGCTTGGATGCCTCGTGGGAATGGCGTGAGCTCCTTCCTAATGCCGATTCCACCTTATACATCCGCCAGGACATCTATGGTGGAACGGGCTGCAACTATGCTGACAACGTGCTGGGTGTCAACTCGGTATGGGTGCCCCTGAATGAGATTACCCTGATTGATAATCCCGTGGTGGGCGACTCGGCAGAGTTCGTCTTCGACCCTGTCACCAAGGCGATTTCCATCCGCTTGACCAAGGCCGCTCCGCAGGACGAGGTCATCATCGAGCCCGATCCCTCCAAGGCATTCTCGCTCGTGGGCGGTCGTGCGTATCTTGACAACAGCTTGGCTGGCTGGGACGACGAGTGCATCTATCTCGTGGTGGGCAACGACAGCGAGTCGCTGTGCGTGCGTTTCCTGCCCGATACTTTGGGCCGCCTCACCTGCCCGGTGCCCTATGTCAAGGAGGACATCACCTATGCTGCCGTGATAGGCAATAGCCACTTCACCAGCGGCTCGTGGGGAGCATCCAACATCAGTGCCGCCAACCACTATTCGGCCATCTTCACCGACGGCTGGCAGTCGGGTGTGAATGACGGTTGGGAGATAGCACTTGCCTCTGCCGATAATGGCTGCCCGCTCACGTTGACGCATCTTGAGGGCGAGTATGGCGAGAGATTCACTACTGCCGAGAAGAACAACTGCTTCCGCCTGAATGATGACTTGCGTCAGATCACGTTCATCTTCTCGACCTCACGCACGCGCTTCGTCATTTCGCCGTTAAATCTGAAGAAACTCTACGTCTATGGCTCCATTTCCAATTGGTCGCAGAGCAGTGCCGACTACCAGATGCCGGGCTTCAGTGCCGACGGCTGCTTCTACCTGACTTTGCCCTACAGCGCTATCGAGCGCACCGGCAACGGCGGCCAGCCCGAGTTCCTGTTTAACGTCTATCACATGAACGGCAGTTCCTATGTCACCCAGTCATGGCCCACCCTGGCCGAGGGCTGTGAGGACTACCTGACCTTCTGCTCCAACGGTTGGAAGCAGATTGTGGCCTTCAACGACGATGATGTCGAGGATTTGGCACAGCGCAAAGAGACAGCCCTGTATATCCGTCCGCTGGCTGACTTTGACCTGACCGACCGCATGGAGCAGGAGCGCATCTCCAACTTCCGCCTCGTGCCTGGCACCCAGCACCTGTTCCGCTCCTACCATCCCTATCACTCGTCGCGCTCACAATACGACACCGAGCGGGCTCGTCTCGAGTGGGTTGCTACCTTGGCCACCGAGGCAGGCATCAACTGCGACATCGCTCTGTCGGGCAATCTGGAGTCGGAAGACGGCACTGCGACCTATACCGTCAACGGCACGACCTACACCACCCGCATCCCCGATTACTACCGCGAGATCATCGACAACCACCGCGTGCTATACGTGGGCCGTCAGAACGGTCACACTCCGTCCTATGACCATGCCCTCTATTACACCGACCAGAGCCGCTTTGCCGAGTGGATTCAGGAGATTGTGCGCTTCATCAACGATGAGGACCACCCCGTTCCCTTCCAAATCCATTGCCATCTGGGAGCCGACCGCACTGGTGTCTTCTCGGGCGTGTTCGCGGCAATGTGTGGCGCTGCGTGGGACGACATTGCTGCCGACTACATGCGCACCAGCGACATGCAGATTTCGGAGTACCGTCATTCCAACCAGCTGCGCTATGCTTTCTATCTGCTCACGGGCTTTGACCCGCTGATTCTGCCCTCAGGTCCCGATGCTGTGCCCACGGTCTATACCGCCACCACACTCGAGGACGCCATCGCTTCACACACCTCCTACAGCGGTGGCAAGGTGCTCTACAACTATCCGGCCATCGGCACTCCGTTGCCCACCTTGCAGGACGCCATCGCTGCCCACTTTGTCGAGGGCGGATACCTGGAGCAGGGCGAGATTGAGGCATGCGTCGCCAAGTTGCGTGGTGACGAGCAGAATCCCACTGGCATCGTTGACCTACGTCAGGACGAAGTATCGCCCAAGGTGCAAAAGGTGTTTAGAGACGGCCGCCTGCTGATTATCAAGGACGGCGTTACCTACGACGCTTGGGGCCACATCGTGGACATGAGGTAACATCCCCCTGCAAGTGAACCCCAAAAGTTGGACAAAAACTTTTGGGGTTCATTTTTTATTCAAATGGTCGCTATCAATGATTTCCCTATGTTCGAGAAATCTAAAAAAAGTCTTTGATTTCTTGCGAGCCCTGCGAGCAATCTAAAAATCTTAGCGTCTTAGCGCCTTAGCGTGGGGCCTTCAGTCACACAGAGCTAGACACGCAATGCGATGCCCACCCCTGCGGATGCCCCCAAAAAAAGTCTTTGATTTCTCGTGCGATAGCTCGATCCTTGTTTGTGTCATTACAGTCGCCTCACGCGGGCGATGAATTCGTCTTTGGGCAGGTCCGAACGGTTGCGGGTCTTGAGCCTGTAGTTATAGACGGTCTGGGGAGAATAATGCAGGAAACTGGCAATCTTGACGCTGTCGTTGATGCCCAAGCGAACCAGCGCGTAGATGCGCAACTCGGGCGAGAGCAGGTTATCACCCTTGACCTCGATGTGCTCGCCAGGGCGCAGCAGTGCGTTGAAACGGTCGATGAAATCGGGGAAAAGCTCCAGAAAAATCATGTCAAAATTGTAGAACAGCTGGCTCAGGTCTTGTTTCATCGTCGATTGGTCGAGTTGGGCCTGTACCTCCTTGTTTTTTCCCGATTTGAGTTTGCTCAGGATGCGTATTCGCTGTTTCTCGGTTTCGCTGATATAGCTGGAGCACAAGTTGAACAGCTGACCGATATACTCCTCCTTAATCATATTGCTCTCGACCAGCTCCTGATTGAGTTCTGCAAGCTGGGAGTTGAGTGACAGCAGTTTGTCATTATTGACGGCCAATTCGTTGTGCATCATCGTCAGGCGCTTGTTTCTCTTGTAGATGCTCCACAGCAGCACGCTCAACAGGGCGGCGACAATAAAGGCTGCGGCAATCAGGATGTTGCGTCTGATGACCGAGACACGCTGTTTCTGGGAATAGGCGGTGGTGATGATGGGCAGATACTCGCCAACCAGCGAGAGCCTGCTGCGGGCGTTACTGGTCATCACGTCATTGAGCGAGCAGGTGATGTAGTGGTAGGCCCGCTCGGTGTCCCCCTCGTTATACAGCATCCAGGCCAGCGCTTGCAGCGAGGTGTAGGTCTTGTTGCAGTGGCGCTTGTCGATAATCGACGACATGGTGTAGCAGTATTTTGCTTCTTGCGTGTCTCCGATGTCACGATAGGTGTCGCCCAGCACAAACCAGTAGATGGCCGAGTTGGTGACCAGGTCGCTGTGTGACTTGCCGAACTGCAGCAGGCCGCCGAGGGCTGACTGGACGTGCCCACAGCTCTTCTCTATCTCGCAGGTGTTGACACACACCGTCAACGGGTCGTCACGGTTCACCATGTTCACCGTGTCGCGGTAGTTCATCAGCAGGGGCTTGTAATAGGCGACCTCGTCGGCATCGGTCGTCATCTGCGACAACGAGAGCAGGATGCTGTGGTAGAGGTAATAGTAATGAGCGTTGCCCTTGATGTAGGGAGTGTGAGGGATATGGTCGAGTACAGCCAGAGCGTCATGGAGGCGCCCCAGGCACTTCAGGGCATCGGCCTCGTCAAGGCGTGCCGACGATAGTGAGTCAAGTGAATGCATGCCGTCGGCCATCTTGACCCGTTGGCGGGCGTAGTAGAGCGCCGAGTCCAGCCTGTATTTGCGGTAATTGAGAAACAGCGAGTGGGCAAGTTCATATCGAGCCTCCAGGTTGGGGGCATTCTCATACATCTTGCGGCAGCGCACCAATTGGTGCTGCAGTTGCTGGTCATAGTAGGCGCTGCTGTCGATGACCGCGTCAAGCACCTGAAGCAGCGAGTCAACCTGCCGTTTCTCGACCGTAGCGTTGGCAGCCATCCCGCCAAACACCATCAGCAAGACAATCCAACACACCCGAATCAAAGAAAACCGCACCCTCGCCCCACTCAATAAATGTCTAATATCTATCCTACCCATTGGCGGGATTAAAAAGTTAATAAAAAGATGTTCAAAAAGTTGTACATATCGCTGATTTATAGTAATTTAGTGGTGACAAAATCATTAAATTCAAATCACCGTATGCACAACTTGTACGCAAATTTCGTCAAAATTCTTGATGTATGCAAGAGTTTTCGACAAATCTCGTGAATGAACTCGGCAATTTGCCTCGACCAGGTGTGGTCCCGAAGTTCAGTGATCTGGAAGTGATAGCCCTCAATCTGACGGCTGAAAACATGAGCATCGATAGCGAAAACTATCTGTTCGCATTGCTGGAAGACTACCGTAATGAGATGCCGAACTTGATCTCACGCCGCCAATATAATGACAGGCGCAAATACACCGCAGATTTGTGCGAGAGAATCCGCAAGAGGATTGTGGAGTGCCTTGATGGCAGTGAAGACATCTTTGTTATAGACTCCAAGCCGGTCAAGGTTTGCCAACTCTCAAGAGGCAAACGCAACCGCATGGACATGAAAGAGCCGGAAAAAGCACCGGACTTTGGTTATTGCGCTGCCCAGTCGATGTATTACTACGGTTACAAACTCCATGCTGTTGCGGTGTCTCGGGGGTGATTCATTCCTACGACCTGACCCAAGCCAGCGTGCATGACATTCATTATCTGAATGATCTCGGGCAGGACTTCTTCAAATGTACAGTTATCGGAGATAAAGGGTATTTGAGTGCCGAAGTCCAGTTGAACCTCTTTGAGTCTGCGCGCATTCAGCTTGAAGTGCCTTACCGCCTCAACCAAAAGAATTGGAAACCGTTTTACAAACCTTTCGGTAGAATCAGGAAAAGGGTCGAGACCGACTTCTCCCAATTCACTGACCAGTTCAACATCATGCGCAACTACGCAAAGCTGCACGTCGGCTTTTTCACCAGAATCATCAGTAAAGTGAGCGCATTTACTGTTTCACAATACTTAAACTTTATCAATAACAGACCCATCGGCAGGATTAAGTATGCGCTCGCTTAATTCCGCCAACGGGTATTGCTAACTAAAATAACGCAGATACAGGGAGCCTATAAGCAAAAAGCTATTTAGTGAGCAAGGGATAAAACAAACAACCGCCCGCTATGGATGGTAGCGGGCAGCAGTTTGGATGATGTGTGTTTCTCCGATCTAAGGAATACCTAATTATTTAAAATCTAAACATTCTCTTATTCTCTAATATTGAATCTGTCACCGTTGGCATTGCTTATGGATTTAGCCGTTTTGCCAGTGGTTTTGATGTGTGACAATCCCCCATCAAAGGTGAATGTCCATGAGTAGTTGTTCCAGCTGGAACTTGTGAGGGTGATGGTATAGTTGCCGGCTACCAGCGAAGAAACATCGATGATGTCAAATGTTCCGTCAATCATTGTTTCCAGCACGACCATCTGGGTGGGCTGCATCGTAATGGATACCATGTAATAGTTTGATTGAGATCCCTCGACAAAAATCTCTTGGGCGTCTTCATCATAGACTAACGTCGGCATGTCCATAACGGGAGTATATTTTTCACGATCGTCACCAGTTGACTGGTGAGTCACGTCTGGTCTATTTTGTGCCATCGCGGTCATGCCGCAGATGGTGATCAGTATGGCGATAATGCTAAAACGTTTCATAATTTCAAAAATGTTTAGATTCTACAAAGCGATATGTTTAGATTTCCGATGCAAAATTACAGCCAATATTTGAATTGACCAAATTTTTTCGTAATACAAGGATGTTTTAATGAATTGATAATCAGTGTGTTGAAAAAATATTTTTAATACACCTTTCAGAGGGGTTGAATTTTGTGCCGAAAACAATAGTTTTTGCCTTTTGGCCGCTATTTTTTCATGTTATCGTTGTTCTGGATGTACTCGTTGAGCGAACAGTCGAGTCCCATCTTCTTGACCAAACGCTGCTTGATGACGCTCACGCTGGTAGCGTTGGAGTATCCCATGATGATGGCGATTTGGATATAAGTGAACCCCATGCATGTCAATGCCAGCAGCAGCAACTCGCGATCGTTGAGGTCGGGGTAGTTCTCGCGGGTGCGCGTCATGATGTTATTGTGCTCCAGGTCGATGTAGTCAAACAGCTTGACCCAGTTGTCTTTGTTGCTGTCCTGGAACTTGACGATGCGCTTCATATTCTCGGCAATGCGATTGTTGGGCTCGTGGTAGCAGGCCTCGATGATGTCGCGCATCATGCCTATGTGTGACGAGATGAACCCTTTGAGACGTTCATCATTAATCTGCAACTCGTTGATACTCTGCTGCATGTCTGTCAAGTCTTGCATCTGGTCATGAGACTGGTCCTTGAGCTCCAGGACCAGTTTGTCATATCGGTGCGACCTGCGATAGAGCAGCAGCGCCAACAGTAATAGGATAGAACTGATCAGGGCAAGTATTAATAACCTGTTGCGGTGGGATTTTTCTTGTTGATACTTTTGGTTCTCATCATACTTTACCTCACTCGTGATGATGTTAAATACATGAGGATCAGACAATGACGAGAAAGACATGCTGTCGCTCTCATGACTCAGCTTGTAGTATTTGTACATGTCACCGCGTGCCTTGGCGATTTGTCCCATAGCTTCCAGATAGGACGTGGAGTGCCGGTAGGAAGAGTCGTTCTGTGTGGCTAGATCAAGAAACCACATGGCAGAATCGGATTTCCCGGTATTGGCATACACGCAAGCAAATGTGGTGTATACGTTGTTTGGCAGGTTATTGAGCCCTATCGCTTTGATGCGCTGCAATTGCTTGTAAGCCTTCTTGTTATAGGCATGGTCTGTTTGACCTTGCATAAAATAGAGATAGGCCAGAATGTTATTGCAGTTGATGATATTTTGGCTGTCTTTACGTTTCTCGGCGAGCGTAATGGCTTCATTCAGGAGATTTTCTGCAATATCTGCTTTTCGTGAGCGATACAGGGCACCTAATTCCTTGAGGCAGATGATTTGGTAGATGGTGTCTTTGCATTGCCTGAAGTAGGTGAGTGCCTGTTCGAGTTTCTCGATGTCACGGCCGTCGTAGGCATGGTGGTTGGTGTATAGTTTGCCCATGCGCAGCAAGGCGTAACCGCGGTTGAAGGAATCTTCTTCACTGGCGATGGATTCAGCCTCCTTATAGTAATGCATGGCGTTAGCGAAATCTCCCATACCTTCAAGCACTGTACCTTTAAAGATGTGCGCGCGCGTGAACTTCTCGTGATCCTCGGTGTGGCTCTTAAAGAAGTCAATGGCGATGTTAATCTCGTCGTCATTGGGGATTTCTTGATGATTCAGGTAGCGCGCCTGGGTGATGAGCAGGGCATAGTAAGCCTTGTCGCTTTCCTTGGTGAGACTTTCTGTCTGTATATCAAGAAGTTGCTCCATGGCGACATGGCGCTGGTTCGGGATGGTCATCAGGCTATCGGCAATCGTCAGTCGGCTGTCATATTGTGGCGTGTCATGGCATCCAGCGAGCATTCCCACCAGAATCGTCAGACTGAACCAGATATGAAGCAGTTTTTTAATCATCCGAGTGCAAAGATACAATTTTTTTCCAATGCAACAGATTTTTATCATTTTTTTATTGGATTTTGTATCCAATTACAGGTGGTGACAAATTCTTGATTCCAATTACTGTATTTTGCTTTTTTTACCATTGTTGTTTGCTGCATGGATTTTCTTTAGTCTATAATAGTTTGGATTAAATACAAGATTAACAATATATTATGATTTTGATGTTTTTAGTAGTTTTGTTGTATTTTGTTTTTTTTTACCCTTTGTCTGATTTCTGGAGCCATTCAACAGATGCACTCGTGACCATGAACTCATATAGGGCCACTAATATGCAAGGACACTTAATATACTGTATGAGAAGTGCCGATGTTTCATTCGTCCGCTTTGTAGAGACGCAAAATTTTGCGTCTCAAGGACAGGCATATTGGCGATGCCTCACAATAGGAGACGCAACATTTTACTTTTCTATGGGCTGAATAGTTACTGATTTAGGATTCACTCCTTGAGTCTCGAGTCGATGATGATGGTCACCGGACCGTCGTTGATAAGCGCCACCTGCATCTCGGCGCCGAACACGCCGCGCTTGGTCTCCTTTCCCAGCAATTGAGCCACCTCGTCGCAGTAGGCTTCGTAGAGCGGCACGGCCAAGTCGTGGCCTGCAGCATGGATGTAACTGGGGCGGTTGCCCTTTTTGGTCGAGGCATTGAGGGTAAACTGGCTCACGGCCAGCACCTCGCCTCCGACATCGATGATGCTGCGGTTCATCACACCCTGCTCGTCGTCAAAGATGCGCAGGTTCACGGTCTTCTGCGCCAGCCAGCGCATGTCATCGAGGGTATCACCCTCGCGCACGCCCACCAGCACCATCATGCCGGGGCCGATGGTGCTGTGAACTTGTCCGTCGATGGTGACCGAAGCCTCGGTCACACGTTGTATTACAATTCTCATTGTGATAGTCTTCTGTTATTCTAGAGGCTCTAGATTTTCTAGATCATCTAGAGCCTCTAGAGGGATTTCATTTCAACCAGTTGAACAGGTCCTTGAAGCTGGCCTTCTTGCCGTAGCTCAGGATACCGCGGCGGTAGATGCGGCCGGCCAGCCACACGATGGCAAGCGCCGTTGCAATCAGCAGGACGTGGCTCAGGATGATTTGCCAGATGGGAACTTCAAACGGTAGCCTAACCATCATCACTGTGGGTGAGGTGAACGGTATGATCGAGCACCAGAATGCCATCGGTCCATCGGGATTCTGGGCACAGCCTATTGCGGCATAGAAGGCAAAGAACATCAGCAGCATCACGGGTGTCAGCAACTGTGAAGTGTCACTGGCTTGGTCCACTGCCGAGCCAAGGGCAGCAAAGATAGCGCAATACAGCAGGTAGCCCTCAACAAAGTAGAGCAGGAAATTGATGATAATGGACGTGAAGTTGATGGACATGAGTTGTCTCAAGAAACCTCCCATTTCGCTTTCAATCTCAGGGGCTGCAGCTGCACCTGCTCCTATCATCTCGGGAGAAGCCACAGTACTGCCCATACCCATCAGGCTGCCTCCAATCACTCCGGCAATTCCCAGCAGCACAATCCAGATACCCATTTGGGTCAGTACCGACAAGCCTACGCCGATAATCTTGCCCATCATGAGGTGGAAGGGGCGGCAACTGCTCACCACGACCTCGACAATGCGGTTGGTTTTCTCCTCAACGACATTATTCATAATCATCGTGCCACTGAAGAAGACAAACCAGAAGATAACCAATGACAGGACCATACCCAGGGCGATAGCGATATCGGTTGACGACTCTTTTGCGTCACCAGTTTCGCTCAACTTGATGGCGCGGACGTCGATGTTGACATGGGCTTTTTCCATAATCTCCTGCAGGTTAGGAATACCCATGGCTGCCAGGTGGGCATTCTCAATAGTGTCGGTCAGGGCACTCTTGACGGTAGATTCAAGAGCGGGAATAATGTTGCCCTTGCTGTAGATGTTGACCACGCCGGTGCTGTCCACTTCGCGAGGGATAACGACCAAGGCGTTGTAGTAGCTGTCGTTGCCTTCTTCTGAGAAGAACTTACTGGCATCGGCGACCGTGGCGCCCTCAATCAACAAGAAGTTGAACTTGTCGTCGTTAGGCAATGCGGTAGCATAGCGGCCGGTCTCATCACAAACTGCAATCCGTTGTGCTTCTTCTCCCTTGTCGTTCAATTCGGCCATCAATATGGGGATAGATCCCAAGCCAATCATCAAGAAAGGAAACAATAAAGTCAAAATAATGAATGACTTGCGCCCGACAATCGACATATATTCACGGGCGATGATGAGGCGGAGCTTATTCATTGTTCTCTAAGTTTTTGGATTTGACGGTTTCGATGAAAATCTCATTCATGCTAGGTAGAACCTCGGTAAAGCCCGTGAGGCGGTAGTGCTCATTGAGCCAGGTAATGGCGTCGCGCACGTTGACACCGGGGGCAAGCTTGATGCGGGTGTCTTTTTTCTTCACTGGATCGGGGGGCAGAATAG
>JAEEGK010018093.1_pt1 | contig 15278 bp, 7 predicted proteins | sample 8958771 | NCBI WGS metagenome assembly JAEEGK01 (sample SAMN16246547, study PRJNA631951) | gut metagenome | biome: gut microbiome; feature: rumen; material: SC-attached | host: Bos | place: Iran: Karaj | collected 2018-10 | reverse complement strand
CCGAAGGCATGTTGAAGGATGGTATCGTTGATACCGATGACGAATTCGTCAACACTTTCTTGCGTATGCTTACTGTTAAGCGTATCAAGACCAGAAAAGCGATATTTACAATATCGTCTTCAAAGATTGCTACGAGAGAGGCTAGGATTCCTTATTGCAAAGAGAGCAAGATCAAGGAACTCGTAAGAACAAATCTTAGCGATTATTTCCCAATCGACAGCAGTCAGTACATGTTCTCACACAGTGTTATCGGTGTGGAATATGAAACAAAGGAAGCAGCTACTCCTTCTATTGAAGAGAAGAAGGAAGAAAACAAAGCGCCCCTTTCGAAAGCTGAACAGGTCAAGGCTGAACTTGATTCCGGTACTGTAAAAGTGGCTGGAAAGCAGAAGAGAGGAAAGGCAATAGGCTATAAGCTATTATTGTTGGCAGCACCCAAACAGCTGATTCAGAGTTACGAAAAACTTGCACAGTCCATCGGATTAACTATTTCAGCGCTTGACTACAATGGTAACTCAGTTTTCCAGGCAGCTAAGGATGAATGTGCAGATGGCGTTCAGCTCATTGTTAAAGTAGATGAGAAGGGAACTCTTCTCATGGTACTTGAGGATGGTGCCACAACACTTAACAGAACTATTCCTTATGGTATTGACGATGCAATCAAGACTCTGATGCAGACGGATTACTTCGGAGATACAAAGGATTATGAAAAAGCTGTCAACGTAGCTCGAAGCAAACAGGTTCTCATGCCTTCCTTTGAAGAGTGCGATACAGAAGATACCAAAGAAGAGTTTGCAATAAGAAGTGAAATAACTCTTACTCTAAGATCTCTTGCTGGAGGTATCATAAGGGTTATAGATTATTACAATGCCAACCACAATCAGCGCCCGGTTGAAAAGATGCTCATAACTGGTCTCGGAGCAGATTTCACAGGTCTTGATGTATTGCTTACTAGCGAAATCGGTCTCAAGATCAGGGATATTACAAGAGTAGCCGGCGTTGATATAGACAGGATATTCAGAGGATCTACATACAGCGAATTTGTTGGATGTCTTGGTGCGGCTCTTGAACCTATAGGATTCTATCCTGATAGTGCTGAGGAAGAGGACAGGAAAGGCAAGGATTCAAACCTTACAGTAAATGCCATATGCTGGCTGATTTTAGCGGCCGGAGTTATTGCGTCTATTGCTATGATCGCGGTAACTATGGTTCCTTATATGCAGGAACAGGAACTCAACGAGAGCTATAAAGCAACAATTGAAGAATTACAGCCTGTATATGATATGTACCTTGACTATCTTGAACTCGAGAACGATGTTAAATATGTCGAGGCTCTTGATAGCGCAACAATAAACAGGAATGAGAATTTTGTTAAATTCCTTGGTGCGCTGGAAAATGATATGCCAAGTTCATTTATGCTTAATTCGCTTACTGCAACACGAGATAACGTAACACTTGATGCGACGGTTGCAACCAAGGAAGAGGTTGCGTATGCAATAAGCAAGCTGAAGATGGTAGACGGTTTCATAACAACGGATACAACATCTGTAGCAGAACTCATAGTAGAAGAAACTGGAGAGATCAAGTATTCTTTCGTGGCTGAAATGTTATACGCTCCTATGGAAGTTGCGGTTGATGAAGAAGCAGTGGCTGAAGAACAGCCTGCGGCAGAGTAAAGGGGGCGAATATTATGAAAATTGGAAGCAAAGAGATTAATTTGATCAAGGTTCTCATAGGTGTCGCACTTGCTGTACTTGTATGGATGTTTGTCGCAAGTCCCATCAGAGACAAAAAAGATGCTTTAGCTGCTGAGAATGAAGAACTCAGAGTTAAAAAGGAAGAATATGAAGCTGTCAATGCTCAGAAAAAGAAATATGAAGAGGGCATGACAAAATTACAGAGTGACAGAGATAGCTTGCTTGAGGCATATCCCGCTGGCATGATTCGCGAAGACGAGATCATGTACTGGGCAAACATGGAGAGAGCAAATTCTGGACAGTTGGTTCTCGAGACTATAGCTATGGATCCTCTTCAGGAAGTGTATGTTGAGGGACAGGCTCCTTCAGAAGAAGAAGGTGCTACACAGTTGCATCTTTATAAAGCTCCTGTAACATACTCATATCAGTCAACATACGATGGGTTAAAAGGTATGGCTGATTATGTATTTGCTCAGAATGATAAGAAGAGCATTGAAGGTATAGCTGCTTCATTTGATGAAGAGACTGGTAACCTTGTAGGATCAATGAACATGAATATGTACTACATGGTTGGAACAGGAAAGGATCATCTCCCTGCAACAATACCAAGTGTACCTACTGGAGTATCTAATGTATTCCGTGCTTCAAATACAAGGGTTATAACAGAAGCTGATATTAAAGCCGGATTCACACCAGAAGAACAGAAGACAGAAGAAGATTAATGAATTTTGCTTAAGAGAGGCAGTATGCCTCTCTTAAGCGGATATTTGAGGAATGAAAGAATTAGGAGTAGAAGCGTGAAAAGAGAGTTGAAAAAAATACAATCTGATAATAGAGGATTTACACTCTTGGAAGTATTGGTCGCTATGGTCATACTTGTTATAGTCTGTGTACCGCTTCTGCGTTCCTTTGCAACAAGTGCACAGACTGATGCGAAAGCGAAATTACAGATGAAAGCAACGACCGCAGGCGAGAATATCATGGAGAAAATCAAGAACATGACTGCGGCTGAAATAGATGGTCTTACTACCACATCCGGACCTTCAACATTAAGCGGCGTTACCGCAACGTTAAGCGGAGTTTCATTTACTAGTACTACGTCCGGTGTAACATATACGATCAGTGGTCAGATGATCGAATTTTATTTGGATCGTGATCAGCTGAACGATAACTTTAATGCCGATATGCCGGAAGGAAGTACAGCACATGTTGAACTCAATCCCATTCAGGATATGGATTCGGGCGAGCTGTATTATCCTTATGCAAATGGACTTAATATTGCTGATCTAAATTCGATTTCTGTTAGAGACTGTGCTATATATACAATGGACAGTGGCTGTGATGCAAGAGCATATGCTGAATATGCAAACAGAAATGTATCTGTAAGACTTCCAGATGATTCAAATAAATATGAAGAAGACGATGCAAAGAAGGATTTAATAAGAAGTATAGAGATAGTAACTGAAGATACGGGCGGAATCTATACTAGTGAAACTGGTGAAACAAGAAGTACTTACAGGATCAAGCTTAAAATATGGTATAGAGCAGTTAGAACTGGTGTTGTAGCAAATACAGATTATACAGAAACAGAAGTATTCTTGTTTGATAATACAGCTTCACACAAAGATGTGCAGGGTATCTACCTATTTTACTATCCGAGATACGAAGCGGCTGCTTCGAGTGCATCTCCGAGAAGAGATCAGATCTTTGTAGACAATAAGGCAAAAGTAAAGACAGATCTTTATATTACTGCTATGAATGGTTCACATGATCTGGCAGGCACTCCCAGCGGAGCTATACCGACTGTAAAGAATACATACTTGATGACCGGAAAGGGCCTTTTACTTACTATTCAGGATAAAGATGCATTAGTGGATGGAAAGGGTTGCCTGAAATTAAGAACAAATCTTCTTAGAGTTAATTCAACTACAGGTTCGCGTACACCATACAGTAAAAACGATACAAATACGTACAGCCTTGGCTTTACGTTAAGATATAAAGCCGGAACGTATAACTATAATGATGCCGATGCGATTTTACCATTAACAGTAGGCAATGTTGACGGAAAGGCATTGAGCATAGAAGATACTAAGACTCGCATATACCATGTAAAGGTCGAGGTCCTGGATCCTGACGGAAATGTTCTGTCAACGATGAATGGTACAAAACTTAGACAAGATGAGTAAGAAGAAGCAATAAGAGGGTTTGAAGAAGTGAGAAAGGGAAGAGAAGTGAGTATGCTTAAGAAAAGGCTTAAAGATAATAGCGGTATGGCGCTTGTAACTGTCATTATAGCAATAGGCTTTGTGGCAGCTCTTGTGAGCATCTTGCTGATGACAACATTAGTCAACTTTAAAATGAAAGTCGTGAATGACAGAGGAATTGATACATTCTATTCTGCTGAACAGGTTCTTGACGAGATTAATGTTGGTCTGCAGAGAAGAATTTCTGATTCCCTCAGTTCGGCATATACCGCTGTAATGGAGAATTATGATACAGAATCAAACGATGCCAAGAAGCTTCGTATTAAGACACTGTATTACCAGAATCTTTGGAATTATCTTGCGGTACCAGGAAGCGGACATCAGATGTATGATGTTACGAAACTCGAAGAGTTCCTTAAGGATACAACAAAGTGGCATGATGTATCTCCTGAAGTGGGATATGGTGCTATTGTAAGAGCGGTAAATATAAATGAGTCGGGTGTTGCTACTGAATCGGCTTATGGAGACATGATCACATACCAGGATGGTGGTATCGTGCTCAAGAATGTAAAAGTATATTATAAGGACATTAATGGTTTCGTTTCTGTTATCCAGACTGATATAAGACTTAATCTTCCTCAGTTTGACTTTGCTAAATCTTCAGCTTCTGCAGATATTGCAGATTACTGCTTTATAGCTGATGGCGGTGCCGAAAGAACGACAGCAGGAACTTTGGACTTCAACGGAAATATTTACGCAGATCATTTTACTACAAAGAATGTTACGACACAATTTGGCGCAGATAGTCTCGTAGTTGTTAAAAATGATATAAGTATTGATGATGGAAGCTTTACTACTGGCTCAGGAGCAAATATATGGGCGACCAGCATTAATGATAAAGGCGGCGATGTCGATATAACAGGTGTAGTTAACTTATCTAATGACTTGAATCTTACCGGAAGACAGCCAAGTGTAAAAGTAACCGGTGAGTTTAATGGTTATGGATACGATAACGCCAATGCATCAAAGAGCTCAGCTGTTCTGCTTAATGGTAAAGACTCAAAGGTCGATTTTACAGGTGTTACAAAGCTTACCATTGCGGGACGTGCTTTCCTTGGTATGGGCAAGAATAGTATGACCAGTAGCGGTTCGTATGCTAATACCAACTTGTATGTTGATTCAACGAACAGTATCTACGGTGCTGGCACAACCGATGATGACAGATATAAGGATGTATACACAGGTGAATCTATAGCAGCAAAATCCGACCAGTTGTTATATCTTATTCCTGCTGAGGCAATCGGTGTCGATGAAAAGACCGGAAAATCTCTTTACAATGCAAATCCTCTTACGAAGAAACAGTATCAGGAGATTATGACACGTGTTGCTGCGGATGCTGCCGCTGGTGGAACATCCACAACAAATTATAAGTTGGTATCAGATGTAACAAAGATTCCTTCTTTCGGCGGTAATTCGCTAGATATGTATACAAACTGGTCTGTGTATAAACATGAAGTCAGAGTATCGGCTGACCAGGCTGAAAACGGTGGTTCACTTGTTTTCTTATATATAATGTTTGACAGTTCAAATGAAGGAGAACTTCAGGCGAACGCTTATTTCCAGGACAGCTATGGATATAATGAGAATGCAAAGTATGCAAAGAGTTATGTAGGCGAAGTTAAGCTCCCTACTATACAGGACAGGAAATTCCTCAGATCAGGTAGATCATATTTTTCTGATCCTACTGATACTGAAGGAGATCTGCTTGGTATTAAAGTAGAAAGTACACTTGCTGATATCACAACACAAGAAGATATTAAAAATCATTACAATGAATGTATAGGTATGTTTAAAGCTTATACAACAAAGCTCATACCCAACGAATCCGAGATACGTGGTGCTTCACCTTCAGTATGGGGAACTTCACCAAACCAGGTAGTATTTGAAAATATGGTTTCAAGCGAAGCGAGAATCCAGGGATATATAGATAGAGTTTCAACTGGTGATTTTGGAAACATTCATGTTGAAAAGACTGCCGATGGTAAGATGATAACACTTGAAGAAAGAGATGTATCATCAGGAGCAGTTCTTGCAAAGACTATCGTATCTACAAAAGATGTCACTGTATCGCAGGATGATACTCTTCATCTTGTAATATGTTCTAAAGATGTAACACTTAATGCTACAAATTACGAAGGCGTAATTCTTACCGATGGTAAGATTATATTCAATAACAGTACACAGACATGCACCAAGGTGCCTGACATGGTTTACAGATGCCTTGAACTTGCCTATGAAGATGGCGGACGTGGCTATCCAGTAAAGACTTGTCTTAATGGTGGTGACGAGTACATCTTTGATGCAACTGGCAACTCAACAACATCACTTACAAACCTTGTTACATATGAGAACTGGAAGAAGGAATAGTTTATGATGAGACATGAACTGAAAAATGATAATAAGGGATTTTCATTGATCGAACTGATAGTTATCATAGCTATCATGGTTATTATGGCAGGTATGGGAAGTTTGGCGATGTCTTTACTTACCGGTTCAGATGCCAAGCAAGCCGCTGAAAAGATTGGAGCACAGCTCAATGAAGCAAAAACTGGTTCCATGACCAGATTCGATGAAGACCTTAATATAGTATATGTTCCAAATCCTGATGACTATGATTGGGCGGATAAGGAAGGATATTATGCTATTAAGCAGATAACGACAATGGGAAAGAGCGGTGCAGAACCAATTGAAGTTCCTCTGGGCAATGAACACAGATATTTATGTAACAGCAGAGTATCTATGACACTCAATTACGAGGGTGGAACTTATAGCCTTGCGGCTGGTGCAGCTGACGGCCTTGGATTTGCGTTTAACCGTGCTGACGGATTGTATAAGGGAGTCAAGACTGGGTGTTCGATAACTGGTTCGGGAAAAGATGCTGCTGTATCTTCAACATTGGTTGATAAACAGCCGGAGAGTCTTGCGATAACCAGTGGACTGAGAACATATACGATTAGATTTCATAAAGATACAGGTAAACATACCATAGAGAAATAATTTCATCTTTCAAGAGAGAAGAGTGGGTACACGATATGAAGAGTAACAAAGGATTTTCATTAGTTGAATTGATAGTGTCTTTTGCTATCCTGGCAATTGCCGGTACAGCTATTTATGGACTTATGAGTGCCGGTACCAATCATTTTACCAGAACAGGTACTGATGTTGGATTGCAGTATGAACAACAGGTAGTTGTAAACAGGTTGAGAGATACTTTGATAGAGGCAAGTAGTGCGCTCAATTACAACAATGATCCTGTAAACGATATCAATGAATTGTTAGTGTATAGCCTTGAAGATATGGGTGTTACATCATCAGGCGCACATACACACGAATATAAATACAGAGTCAGCAAGATATTTCTAGAGGGCAATCAGTTAAAGAAGATTTCTGCCCTCTATGATGACGTTGATTCGGTTACTACTCTTTCAGGTGTTGCTGCAACAGATGATGCTCTTCTCGGAGAAAATGTTAAAGATATCAGTTTTGATTTAACCGAGCTCAGCGATGGCAAAATAGCTTTCGAGATTACATTTGAGCAAGGCGAAAAGGAGATAACTTCAAGACAGATAGTATCTCTTAGAAATAATGTTATTGACAGTACTAACTCCGGTGAGATATTTGTTTCAAATACAATTATGACAGAAAGCTTCATTAATAGCGTTCAGATCTTAAGAAACGGATCTGATGCTGGAGCAGAAACTATTATATCTATTGATGGAGTAAATGATATCTATGTACCATTTACCTATCTGATAACAGGAAATGAGTATTCAGAAGGTTCATATACGTACACAGGTTCATGGTCGTTGGTTAGCAGCGTACCTGGTATTACGGTTGAAAGTGATGGTAGAGTAAAAATAGAAGCAAGCGTTGCAACAGGACTTGTTGCAGGTACACCTCAGAATCTTGCCACTCTTACACTTACAAGCATTGATGATCCTTCAAAGCATGATACTGTTCAGCTTCTTATTCAGACTGGTGGTAAATATCCTACAGCAGTTTCGATTGAGGTTGGAACAACCGGAGCAAATGCACCGATAGATTATGCAGGATACAGAGAATATAATGTTTATGCTAAGGTTACATATTCGGATGGACATACCACTACATATGAGACAGATGGCGCTCTTTGCAGATGGGAAACTAATATGGATAGGGTTAATCCTGCAGGTTCGGCTATTAATCCTTCGAACAAGCTTCCCGAAGGTTGTGAATATGATGTTGCAGATAGAAGGTTTACAGCAGTAGCAAAAGCAAATGGCATGACCGCAACCTTTAAGGTTACTGTCAAGGAGCCTACGATTATGGGTACATATCTTACTGCTGAACGCAATCTGTTGATTGAAGGAATCGAGGAATATGTTCCAAATCAGCAGTTGATGTTAAGCGGTGTTGAGGATATGTATAACAACAGGGGACAATCGGTCGCTGCTATAGCTACTTGGCTTAATTCATCAACATCCGACTTTATCTATCACTGGAAGTTTGAGCCTTATGGTGACACATGGCTTAGTGATTCTGATGAAGATAAGGCACAGCCTGATTATGCGCGTCGTAGATTTGATGATACTATCTACATAGATATGACTGGAAAAACCAGAACTGATGATGGATGGATTGTGACTCCCGCTGGTGTTAGTTACCTGAATATTGAAAGTTACACTTGGCTTGATTGGAGCAGGGATTACAAGGTAAAGATAAGTTGTATCGCTACACCAAGAGAAGATGGAATTAAAAAGATTGATGAATATGCAGAAGGCCATCTTTACGGAAAACGTGATGCAAGAGGCGTATATTCTGGCCCCGTTGAAATGGTAGTAACTTACGAACCTGTAAGAGTTATTCTAATCCCGATAAAGAAAAACGAACAGAATCCTGGACAAATCACAACATTTGTTGATGATCAGAGGGAATTAAGAAGAGCGTCTGATGGTAAGAATAGTGCGAATTTATATCCGGAAAGTACATTGTATTATGGTAATACTGTAAGAATGTATAGAACTGTTGCAACAGGAATAAATTATAATCCTTCCAATACAAGTGCGCTCTATCTGAAGAGTAGTATTGCAGATGATGTGTATAATCCGCAGTTCAATTACTACAATTCTGCGGGTGCTGACACGCCAAAGATCGATTTTGCTGAGACGTGTAATCTGTGTTATTCAAACTGGACAATCGGATTCAGATTAAAGATGGATGAAGATGACTTTAAGACAACATATGAGAATTTCGACAAGCCAAGCGGAGTATTTAGAAATAAGCCTGCTTCAATGTCAGCGGTATTTATTGCAAGAGATTCGCATAACAACAGGACTGTAGCATATTATCTTACAGGTTCTGATTATTATAATGAGAACGATATTGAGCTTACAAGCAAGCATAGATTTAATATAAAGTATAATCCTGCTAAGGTAAATGAATTCAATGAAGTCACAGATGAGAATTTTGTTGAGATATATGAATAAACTATTGAGATTTTAATTGGTAAGATGACGGAGGAACTTGGAATGCAGCGTAATAATGCAAGAAAGAAGAAAAAGTGGATAACTGCTTCGGTTGCGGGCGCGTTGGCAGTTGCAGTGGTAGGGACTGCTCTGTACAATGACTCGTCTGTTGCTTTGGCTAGACCGTCGCTTCCCGGAATTGAAGATATCGTAAATGGAAACAGCAAAGAACAGCCATTTACTATTCTTGAGATAGTTGGCGGTTATGATGATGCCAGAATCGGCTATATGGTAGCTGGTGAAGAGCCTGGTGATAAGAATACAGCTATGGCTTTGTCTGATATGGCGTCACCTGGTGAGAGAGCTGATTACTATATGACTGCTGCTACAACTACCGAGAATACTACTCCATATACAGATCTTAAGGACTTTGCGTTTACATATGATTCAACAGGTGCACCTTACACAGAGACTGGAGTGACAGATACTACTGCAGGCGCAAAGAATTTCCAGGTATATGGTACTTTTACTGAAAATACTAGCACACCTACAAAAGATGGAAGATACGATCTGAATTCTGTTTCAGCAGATGTTTATGTTCAGTTCAGTGATACAAGTCTTACCATTCAGCAGGTATATGAGAGACATTCTGACACCGATGGAAGCGGCGAGATATTCATGAACTATGGTGGTTTTGCTGTAGCTAACGGCGAGACGGATGGTAAGAGATATGATATTACCTCATACTCAAAAGTTACTGATGATATCGAATGGATGAAACCATTTAAATTAGAGGAGACTAGTCCTGATCCTAATAAGGATGTGACTTTTGCTGAGGGGACCACAAAGTATAATTTATATGCGGCAAACCTTTATGATTTTGATAAACAGTTTGCGGCTGGTGAATCTGATCCTGCTGATGGTGAAAATGTAAGGATTAAAAAGCATATTACAATTAATCCCGATGGTACTCAGTTTACTTCTCAGATAGCTGATGGAGATAGACTTTATTATGGGATATCGGATGTTGCATTGAATTATTATGGATATATAAGCGCTGGAACTAATGGCGTTCTGTTGTTTAATGAAGTCAATGATCCGACCGCAGATCCTATTACGTATAAAACTGCTATACCTGTAGAAGGTTATATGTGGGATGTAGACGGCGATCCTTCAACAGATGATGCAGCAGCATATATTGATACTGATTATGATGGCGTGCCTGATACAGCTATTGATGCTACAAATACATGTCTTGCTTATAAACTTATGTCTGCAGGCATAAATGATCATTATGTTACAATGTCTAGATCTGCATCTGAAAGCGGTTATTATATCAGTGGTTTACTAAATAAGACAGATGGATACTATCATCTTGAAGAAGACAGATTTGTCGTTGTTAATGACCCCGACAAGTTACCAGATGTATTTGGTATTGTTGATGAAAGTAGCACTTCTCCGGCATGGTATCATAACTGGTTTTATAAGAGAGCAACTGGTAAACCATATGTTTATAATGAGAATGGTTCAGCTTTTGGAACTCCGCCAGCAAACCACAACGGAGGATATGATTTCAAGCATGATTTCACACTTGATGCTGTAGATGATTTCTACTATACAGGCGGATATAACAACAGAGAGATATTCAAGCAATATGTACTTGATGTTGATTCTGATAAGTGTGCAAATATCTGTATTGATGTCATCACAAAGAGAGCAATGTATGTGACTGCAGATGACATTAATAATGCTAATCTCATATACTTTACAGGAACAACTTTTGGTGACAGTAATGATATGCCTTATGAGTCTGCAAAGGCTTTGATTACTCAGGTGGCTACAAAGAATAAACCTGTAATACTCAACTTCTCATGTTATTCTACTGAAGTACATGATGACTCAAATCATCTACCGAATCTTAAGAATGCGATGCTTCTTCTTTTGAAAGATGACATAGACGGAATCGACAGATATTTAGGTGATGGGGCTTGGAACATAAGTACAGATGTTGCCAATAGTCTTACTGCATTAAGTAATGCATACATGGATTATACAATTTCACAGCATAAAGATGCCAGCCATGTTATAAAATCTGTATTCATAAATGATGATTTAAACTGCAGAAATGCTATTTATAGTGATTTCAATGACACATACTCTGATGCGAAGATTAATGGATTTACGTTACCTAACGGTGCAAAATACGATGGATTTACAGAAGTTCAAAAGGATATAGATGAGGAGTTGTTCTATCTCCAGGTTGCACAGAAAGATACAAGTAACTTTAATAAGTTTATCACTAAGGCAACTTCTATTAGATATATCTTAAATTTTGGTGATAGAAGAACAGTTGGTAAGACTGAAATCAGAGTACTTGATCTTGAACCGTATTACGCTAGAGATATCGAGAGAAGTGATCCTAGATCTGTTCTAAAATATATTGATGCATATTATAACAATAGTAATCAAAGACTGACTGTAGATGATAATCTCACTAGAGATATTTTTGATAAGAATTGGTTCAATCTTAATGTTTCTAACACAACAAAACCTGAGAACATACAGGTTACTGGTATGGGAACAAAAGAATTCATAGGTAAAATAGAAGATCTTAACGAGAACTATGATCTTATCTATATTGGTATGGACACGGCATACCTTAATACTAGTATCAGTAGAAGAGATGGAATATACTATAAGTCCACTGATGTAGTCAGCAATGATGGGACTACTTACGTATATAGACATACTGGTGACGATATAACTGTAAGTGGAATGACAGGTGTTACTAATAATTCTCATCACAACTTGTCAGGTGATGATATCACTCCTGATAAGTTTAGAGAATTACAGAATTATGTAAAAGCCGGATATGCTGTAATACTTTCTGATGAATTCTTTATATATAATACAAATGGATCAATTGACAAAATTGATGAGAACAAAGTTGATAAGAATTCATGGATATACAAGTTTGTTGATTGGTGCATGACGGAAAAGGATGGTTCGGAATATAAGTATTTCTACAAGAATGTAAATGTTTCAAAGAATTTTGAAGATAATTCTGCTACAACTAATGGTGTGGGTGTAGCAGATCACAGAACAGAGTTTGTAAGGTATCTTAATCTTTCTAAACTTGAAGTAGAAGTAATCAGCATGCCGCCACTATATAATCCTTACGATAAGCCAGCTGATAGTGATGGCAGTACAAAGCCAATCGAGGATGGAAAACTTATACATAACTATATTGGCATGAATGCTTGGGGCGAATACTCCTTAGAATTTGAAGTGAAGCTTACAAATGATGCAGCTGTTGATACTACAAATACAAGTTATAATTGCAAGTTGTATATCGATCATGATGCTGATGGTAGATTTGAGGATGTTGAGGCATTAGATAGCATAGAGATCCTCAATGATAATAATGATGTTCAGAATCCTGACGATGATGGGAAATTCCATTTAACAACTGGTACAACATACAAGATTTCTCGTAGAGTTCCTGAAGGCTATGTTGGACTTATTCCTTGGAAACTGGTATTTATTGAAAACAGAAATGATGGTAATGAGTTAATCAAGACAGCTATACAGGATTATTCAGCAATAAGTGATAATCTCAATAAGCCAACAATTAAGATTTTACAGTTGACTAGTGATGGAAATCCCAATACCGGCAGAGGTACTAATGATAACCATTTGGATCTTAGGGATGATGTTGACCTTAAGCAGATGTATCAGCAAGTCATAGATTTTAATATTAGTGTAGATAAGGATACAGTTACGAATTTCGTCAACCAAACAGGTGCCATTTTTGGAGGCGGTGTTGACAGACTAGAGAAACTATATGATTATGACATGCTTGTAATGGGCTTTACAGATGTATATAATTTCCGAGGTACAACATTAGATAATTCAAAAGAAGCTATCCTTGCTGTAAGGCAGTATATGTTATCTGGAAAAAGTATCCTGTTTACGCATGACCTTACTTCTTCAAGAATAGAAGAAGCTGATGACAGAGAGTGGGGTGTTTTGGCAGACCATTACTTGAGAGACATTCAGGGAATGGATAGGTACGGAAGTGTAGGTCTGAGCCTTGAGACTACGGATCTATACTACAAAACGCAGTTGATTGATAAATATGAATCTAAATATGATGAAACGCGACCTGCTGTTGCGGATGGGTTATCAGATCCTGCTCTTTTAAGACATAATAATGCTAGATATGGTGAGATTGCTGCTCAGTGGACTAGAAATACATCCAATAATCATAATACAAATAATGATTATCATGAACGTGAATTAAGAACTGTTTCAAGACTAAATAGAGGACAGGTGACAGAGTATCCTTTCCGAATAGGTGCTCTAGAACAGAGTGTTGAGAAGTATGGTGATACAAGGTGGTATTCAAGTGAGTACATTAAGACAGCTACGACTCACCATCAGTACTTCCAGCTCGATATGGAGACCGACTATACTGACACAAACTATGATGATGATATAGTTGTTTGGTATACTATAAGCGTACCGGGAACAGCTAAGATGAATTATCATAGGTTGAATTACAACGATGCTAGAAATAACTACTATATCTATAACAAGGGTAATATCACATATACTGGTGCCGGCCACTCATACATTGATGGCAAAGAAGAAAAAGAACTGTTTGTAAACACGCTGGTTGCAGCATATAATGCTGGTACTCATGCTCCTTATGCAGCATATAAGAACAATGCTACAATCAGAGCAAACGATGTTACAAGCCAGTATGTACCTTATGATATTTCTCTTAAGACTGACAGCGGCGTTAATAACGGATGGCTTAATGGAGATGACACAACAATTACTGTTTACTTCAAAGCAGTTAATAACAACCTTCAGGATAACAAGAGAGAGATAGTAGCTCAGTACTACGTTGAAGTTCCCAATGGAACAGCAGGTGCTCTTAAGGTTGGTACAAAGAGTTATAAGATCATTACTCCTATTGCAGCAAAGGATTGCACACTTGGAACTGATCTTACAGACAAGCAGGTACTTACAAACGGTCATATCTATGAGTTTAAGTACAGGGTTGCTGATCTCATGAATGGAGATGTTCAGGGAGTTAACAGCAGATATCATGCAGTTATTTACACACGTATGAGAGCTTTGACAAAAGGCAAGACAATTGATGATGATAAGAGGGATCTTGCTAATACAGATGCAGTTGCAACATTACCGGCAAATGATAGCTTTAAGCCTCTTAACATCAACTTCACTCAGTTATATGATCTGAAGTAATCAAATTGAATTATTAGTACTTTGGCGGGAGAGTTTAGACTCTCCCGTTTATTTGCTCTTGATTATCACAAGGGTTATGCGGTATGATATAGGCAGATGAATGAAGGTTAGCAACGTGAAACTTGATAAGGAGGAATAAGACTATGGCAAAAGATATGATATGGATAGCAAAAGGCGGAAGACCGTGCAAGAATAAGCCTAAGATGAGTGTTTTACGTAAAGAGGCTCATGAGATGAGCGTACAGGAACTTATGGAGAAATATGATGTAAGTCAGGCTACTATGTATCGTTACCTTAAGGAAGCGTTTGAAGGCCCTGTTAAGAAGGAAAAGGCACCGTCTGCTGAGAACATGAGCATGAAGGAACTCATAAAGGAAAATGCAGACTTAAAGAAGCAGGTAGAGCGTCTTATGGTATACAAAAAGAAGTATGAGGAACTTAAGAAAGAGATGAAATAGAAAAAGAGCTTTGATATGTACCCTCTTTACTGGACAACCAGTAAGGAGGGTATTTTTATGCGTTATAGTTATGAATTTAAAAGAAAATGTGTTGAGATGTATTATCGTGGAGAATATCCAGAAACTCCCGAAGGAATA
>JAEEGK010018088.1_pt1 | contig 15282 bp, 11 predicted proteins | sample 8958771 | NCBI WGS metagenome assembly JAEEGK01 (sample SAMN16246547, study PRJNA631951) | gut metagenome | biome: gut microbiome; feature: rumen; material: SC-attached | host: Bos | place: Iran: Karaj | collected 2018-10 | reverse complement strand
TATTAACTTTAGGATCTAAATGATTATGCCATCTTTCTCTGCATTGTTTCCCACTTCTATTTTTAAAATTATATATATTTGACATTTCATTTGCAATTACAGTCCAATTCCCTGTTCCATGTTTTGACACTAAATCTATTATTGCTTTGTCCTCTTTTGAGCTCCATGGACTTCTTCGTTTTATTATTTTAAATGTATATTGTCTGTCTTCTGATTGATGCATTAATGATTGTTGAGTTGCAAGTGTACTTTGGAATAAAGGAAGTGATTCTGGTTCTTGATTCATATTTTGAGGAATGCTTGCTTTTGAAATGTTTTTTTCTTCTTCTGTTGTCATTTATTTTTTTTTTATTTATAATATAGCGGTTATTTTACCGAATTATTGAAATATTTATTTTTTTTTATTATGTGTTGTTATTGGAAAGATTTTTTTTTTGATGTTTTTTATTATTTTTTAAAATATTTTTTTTAATTCTTTGTAGAGATAAAATAATAATTTCAATCAAATAACAATTCTCTTATTTAATATATAATAATATAAAATAAATTAAAACAATTAAAAAAAATGATAAGTAGATTTTTCTCTTATCCCTGAATTTAATAATATTAGTGAACATATTTCCTGAAATCCAAAAGAAAACAAGTAAATTATCCAGTTCAAAAAAATCTTTAAAAATAAAATATTTCTACATCTCAGGTGAATTAAATGTATATGATTTATCAAGTATGAAATATCCAATAATAGAAAAAGGAGATAAAACAGAAACTTTAAATGATAATGAAACAAGATAATATTTTAATTTTTGTGGAAACATTAATTTTAAATGTGAAGAAGGAGAAGAAAATCAGGACATATTTTTACTAAAAATAATGAATCATGTATAAAACATTCATCAAAAATAGGAGAAGGAAATGAATTGACAGAATTAAGTAATAATACTGATAATTTACTATTAACAGGAGTAAATATTACTTTAAATTCAGGAGATAATTGTGGAGAAAAAAAAAGAAAAATTACTTTTTTTAATTCATTGTGATAATAAAACTGAAAATTATAACAATTATTATAAAAATGTAAAAACAAGATATTTATTAATTAATAAAGACATTAATCTTACTAATTGTGAAAATTTCATTGAATTTAAAAGTTCTTATGCTTGCCATTAATTAATTTTTATACAGTTTTAAGAAAAATAATAGAAATGAGAATTATTTCATCAGTAATTTTAATAATATTAGGATTATATCTTTTATTATTAGGTCAAAAATATGAGAAAATAACGATATGTATTTTAAATCAAATAACATCAACAATAATATTATTTATATTGGAAATTATTCTTCGTAATCAGAAATTATTGATTTAATCAATCGTGAAGAACAATTTGAGTAACTTATTAATATTAGCTTCTTTGTTGGAATTTTTTCCTTTATTTTACTTTGTGTTGGAGGAATGATTTTACATTGTAAAATATTTAGAAAGGTAAAAAAAGAAAAGAAAAAAAATAAACATGGTGATCCTGCATTAGAACAATCAATGATTAAATAAGGAATAGAAAATGTATTTAAATTTAAAGAGTTTTATATAATAATATTCTAAATATAATTTTGAGTAAATAAAATTTCAATTATTAAAAAACTTAAATAATATAATGAAATTAAAAAATAATTAATTTAAAAAAGTCAGCATTAATTTACATTAATATTTTTGACCAAAATAATAAACTTCCATAGCTAAACAAATAAAAATGAATCCATTAATAATACACATATTTCTTTCTTTTAACTCTCTAACAAATCCATCATTACAATAACCAGCAAGAAAGCAAATAAAGAAAATAGCTAAAAAAGAACCAATAATAACCCCATTAGCATTATAAATAGAACTAGATGCTAAAACTCCAATTTGAGTAGAATCAGCAAAAACAGTAATTAAAATAGTTTTAGTAAAAATCCAAAAATAATTTTTATTATTATTATCTTCTTCAAAATCTTCTTCGTAAAAATCTTCGATTTCTTCTTTTTCTTCTTTAGGTTTTAATTTTTTAAAATCATCAGGTAAATTAACAGTAGGAACATTATTAATAGTAGGAGGTTCATCTACTATTTCTAAACCAATACTATTATTTCCACTAAGATTACTAAATACTGTTCCATTTTTTGTTGCTTCTAAATTTCCTTTTTTCATATCTAATATATTTGATGATGACATTATTGTTGAATTACCATTTGTGTTTTTATTTGGATAATTTAATCCTTTTGTTAATTCAAAACTTGCTTTATTTAATATTAAAGGCTCTTTTAATTCTTCATTTATATTTATAAAATGATGAGATCTTTTACTTGATTCATAAAATTGACTTCTTATTACATTTTTTCTTAATTCTTCATTTGCTATTTCTCCTTTTATACATGAAAATATTTCTTCTTCATATGTTTTATTTCCATAATCAAACCATTTTAAAAATAAATTTATTCCAGTTATTGTAAATATGATTATTGCAGTAATATCTATGAAATTTTGATATAATAATATATCAAGTGATGAACCTAATATTATTGATATTGTATTTATTATTGAAAATGATAGTAAAGATGAAAAAAATAATGTTGATGGAGATTGACTTTTTAATTCAAGAATTATCATTAAAATAAATATTTGATCTCCTAATTCTCCTAAAAATACTAATGTAAATGTTTGAAAAAGAGATAAATAAAAATATTGAGCGAATTCATTTTCTACATATGTGAAATTTACATGTGTTAAATTTGTTCCTAAAAGTAATTTTGATTCTTCAAATAAAAATGTTGAATTCATTTTAGTTATTTTGAATTACTTTTTTAATAATATATATTTATTTCATTTTATTTAATTTATTGTTAAATAAAATAATTATTGACAAATTTAAATCAGAGATGGATGATTTGAAAAAAATAAAAAAGAATTTAATAAAATTATATCTTCAAGTGAAAATAAACAAGATTGAAAAAGTAAATATATAATTATAATAAAAAGGTAGAAGATAATTTTATAAAAATTAAAGAAGAAAATGATAATTTAAACAATCAAACAATACTTACTTTAATAGAATATATAAAATCCTCTTTTGATATTGCAGTTCAAATAAAAGCTGAAGAAAAATTTTTAGAATTAAAGAAAAATTTAAATATTAATAATGAAGATGATTACTTTAAAGATTATGAATCTTTATTAAGAAAAGAAGAAAGTGATATTAGACAACATATTTCAATTGAACAACAATTAAAAATATATGGAGAAAATTTAATTGATAAAATTGAAGAATTAGAAAAAGATAATTTATTATTAGCTTCAAAACTAGTAAAATTTTTATATAATTTATAATAGGAAAAATATAAAAGTAAAATTAATGAAAATGATAATAAAATATTAAAATTAACTAAAGAAGTGAATAACTTAAAAGAACAAAATAAGTCATTAAAGGAAGAAATAAATAAATATAAAATATTATTAGAAAAAGAGAAAGAAATGAAAAATAAAGAAATAAAGAAAGATATTAATTCAATAGAAAAGAAAAATTCTTCAAATTTATTTGAAAAAAATAGCGGAAATACATCTTTATCATCATTTTCAAAATTAAAAATATCAGATGAAACAACAAAAACAAATTCAATAAAAGTAAATCATTTACCAATAGAAAAATTAAAAATAAAAGAAAAATTAAAAGAATATAGAAAATTAAATAATGAAAAAATGGATGAAATAACAAGAAATAAATCAAATCATTGTAAAACATATAGAGATAGATTATCATCAAATATATCATCTCATTCAAAAGAACATTCCTTAGAAAAAAATAATAGAAGTAATTTAAGTAGTATGAGTAATAATCATGATTTAAGTAAAAAATTAATTGATCTTACAATAAAAGCTGTTAAAAAAGAAGAAAGAAAAAATAAAACACCAATGAGAAAAATACCAATTAATAATAAGACTAAAAGTTTAGTTGAATATCTTAAAAAAAATAAAAGTAAAATTATAGTTAATAAAATAATAAGCAGTAATAGTAATTCTAAATTCACAGTTAATAATTCAGCAAATCCTTCTTTTTGTTCTGAAATTTATGGAAATTCAGTTGATGATAATAATAATTGTGTAAGAAATAATAATATTAATCATTCTAAAAATTATTCTATTTCTCAAATCAATTTAAGACAATTAATTTTTTCAAAATGCTCTCAAAATGATAAAATAAATAAAAAATTATAAATATTGTAAGTATATTAATGAATAAGTAAATTTTTTTTTTTTTTATTTTTTTTAATATTAATTATTATTATAATTGATATTATTAAAATATTCTTTTATTAAAGTAAAAATACTGTTGGATTTTAAAAGTAAAAATATAATCCAATATTAACAATATATATTATGAATTTATATTTTGATATATAAACCAATATTTTTTTATGTTTTTTATTTTAAATTATAAATAAAAAGAATTAAATATATTTTTCTTTGTTTTAATTTATATAAAAACTAATATAATTAATATAATTCTTTTACATCAATTTATTTTATAATTAATCAAAAAATAAATAAATTTGTTCACACTAATTAAACAACAAACTATAAACTATAAAACATTGTTCTATCTTAATATAATGAATTAAGAATAAATAATAGTTAATAATATCTCAATTAAATATAATTTACAATTACTAAGGATTAATATTAAGCATATATAAAGAAAATTTTTGATGATGAATTAATAATTTACTTAATAACTTTTGTCCGAAACTTAATTTCTGAAGTTGAGGAATTAAAGGAATTATCATTTTAAAAAATTTTTCTTGAGTTTCTTCATCAGCAGAAATAATAGCTTTTTGAACAACATAATTACCAAAATTATTTAATAACATATTTCTAAAATTATCTTCAATTAACACTTGACACATAACTTTATCTTTAATAAAATTATCATCAAAACATTTTTCAACAACATTAGAACTAAATTTTTGATTAGAATAAAAACATATATTTTCAGCAATTTGATTAACAATATTTTCTTTTAACTTTTCATTATCAAATAAAACAATACTTTGAATTAAATAATTACCATATTGATCAGTAATAATTTTCATTAAATTACTTTCAATAACTTTAATGATTTTTTCGATTTTATCTAATTTCATTAATTCAAAATATTTCTTTAAAAAAGAACATCCTTTTCTATTAATTCCTATCACTTGAATTTGATTACAAATTTCTTCATGAACTTTATTTATAATAGGATTATTAACATTAATTAATTTATATATTATATGAACTCCATTTGAATCATTTATAAAAGTTGATATATATGGTATTATTATTTTAATAAAAGCTAATAATAATTTTTCTGTTTTTAAATAATCAATTAAATCTTGTAATACTCTTGTTCCATATATATTTGTTCCTACATTTTGAATTACTGGAAATAAAATTGCTATTAATTGTAAAAGTTTATTTTCATGTAAGTAATTAAACATTTTTTTAATAAAATAATTTCCAAATTGATCCGTTGATAATTCTTCAACAAAACTTAATATATTATTAAAAAATAAATTTTCTGTTAATTCCGGATTATCTTCTATTTTTTTCTCTAAGAAACGACATCCACTTTGATTTTTTGCAATATTATGTGCTTGTTTAGCTAATTCTTCATTTGATAAATTTAAATAATTTATATTATGATTTTTCCTTGTTGGAGAATGAATTGTTAAATTTTGAGTAATATTATTTGAGCTATTACTTCTAAAAGGATATTGATAATTATATCTCATAAAATTATTATTGAAATTTTGATTATATGCATTGTAATAATAATTCATTTGATTAACTTGATTTTGATTAATAAAAGGTTGATAATAATTCATTTGTTGTCTTCTAATTGGACTATTATAATATATATTATTAAACATTTCATTTTCGTTATATTTTAAATTATTATTATTTATGTTATTGTTAAGATTATTATTCATAAATATTTGATTTCTATTTATTTTATTACCTTGGAAAAATAAAAAATTTTCATTTCCATTTCCATAAATTCCCATATCTTTCATTTGAAAATTATTTGGATTAATATTATTTTGACCATTATTTTGATTATTATAAAATTGATAATAATAATTATTATTATTTGAATTATTATTAATATTAATATTAACATTAGTTCTCTCAGATTTAGGTTGAATAAAATTATCATACATATAATTATTATTATCATTAAAATCAAAACCAAAAGAATTATTATCATTTTTATTATTTTTATCATTTTCTTCTTGTCTAGCATTATTTTTAAGAACTTCATTAACAAAAGAACTTAATTTATTAGGACTATCCTCATCATCATCACTACTAGAATCATTATTAAATCCAAAAATTTCTTCATTTTCATTAATTTTTTCCATATTATTATCAAAATTTTCTTCATTTTTCATTTGCTTCATAAAAAAGGAGAAATTACTTCCATCATTATAATTCATATTATTTAATCTTTCATTTTTTACTTGTTCAGCAATAGTACTTTGGTCATAATAATTAAAAATTGGGCTTTGATTTCTTTTTTGATGATAATATGTGTTTGAATCTTTTCCTCTTAAAAATAAACTTTTACTTAAATAATTTGGTTTCTTACCACTTCCAGGAGGAGGAAATTCAACATATTCTAAAGGAACTAATTGATTTAAGTTTAATTCACTTAAAGTTGTTATTACTTTCTTATTTTTTGACTTTTTCACATTTTCATCATTTAATGAAGGAGATAATAATACTCTTTCTGAAAGAGATTTTTGTTTTGGAGTTGAATGACTAAAATTTTTTATTTTTGTCTTTGTTATCACTTCACTTTCTTGAGCAGTTAAAACTTTTCTTTTAGAACGAATTGGATTTAAAGTTATTATTTTATCCATTATAAGAAAAAATATAATTGCCTTATTATTTTTTACAACAAATATTTTAAATTTTTCATAACTTTTATTTATTTTCAAATAAAATAACTAAATTCAAAAAAATATAAATGTTAAAATCTTGTGATAGTTTATCACCTCCAATAACATTATATTATAAAAACGGAGATCGTCATTCATCATCAATATCAGGAATATTAACAATAATATCATATACAGCAATAATAGGATTAAGCGTAGTATTTTCATTAGATTTTATATTAAAAATGAATCCAACTTCATTTTTTTATAATAAATTTTTATCTGATGTAGGTTTTTTTCCCTTAAATAATTCTGGAATTTTTCATTTTATTGTCACTGGAGAAGAATATGGTTTATTATATGATAATAGAGCTTTTTCAATTTATGGAGTTTATGATAATGTTGACGTCATTAGAGAAAATATAAATATGACTTTATATAATCATTGGATTTATGGTCCTTGTACTAAATCAGATATTGGAAATTTAAAAAATTATTTAAATGATTATGAATCTTCTTTTAATCAAGGTATGTGTATTCAAAAATATTATGATTCTGTTAATAAAAAAGTTTATGAAAAAAATGATATTAATTTTGAATATCCTGTTTTAAAACATGGAAATTCAAATCCTAATGGAAATACTTATGGAATTTTTTTACTTAGATGTCAAAATAATAGTATAATTGCAAAAAATGATTGTTATAATATTGAAAATGCAAATAATTTTGCTCTTCAATCTTTTTCTTTTGCTATTTATTTTATTGATCAATATGCTGATGTAACTGATTATCATTATCCTTTAACAAGATTTTTTAATAAAATAAGAAATCAAATGATAATTGAATCTTTCACAATAAATAATTTAAACTATAAACCATTGAAAATAGCAACTCATGCTGGAATATTATTTAATGATCAAACTAATATAGATTCATTTGCTTTAGATGTTAATGAAAAATTTACTATTGAAGAATTTAACTCTGGAATTTATGGTGTTTTTTATTTTTGGATGGGAAATCAAGCTGGAGTTTATGATAGAACATATCAAAAAGTTCAAGACATTTGTGCTAGTATTAGTGGAGTAAGTAAATTAATTATGATTATTGGTTATTTTTTAAATTATATTATTCATGAATATACTTTAATTATTGATTTAAAAAATGATATTATGAAAAAATCTGGAAAATTTGGAAAAAAAACTAGTACTAGAGGTTTAACTACTATTAATTTAACTGAGTTTTTAGATACTCCGCCTTCATTTCCTATTGGAACTTTTAAAAGTGGGAAAAATCAAGGTAATAATAATTATAATAATTATATTAAAAGTAATACTTTAGCTTTTAATAATAATAATAATGTTATGAATGAAAGTAATATTTCTAAATTGTATTTGAAAGACTATAATAATAATACTATTATTAAAAAAGGTATTAAAATAAAACATTTTTCTTTTTTTGATATTTTATGTAATAAAGTTAATTTTAAACCTAATCAATCAATTAGACAAATGTTAAATATAAGAATGAAAGTTTTAAGTGAAGAAAAGTTAATTACAGAATATTATGTAATTGGAATGATAAGTGATGTGGTTTTAAAGAAAGGACAAAATAATATATATAATAATTATATAGATATGAATCCTAAAAGTAAAATGGATACTTATTTAAAAAAAAAGAACACAATTTCAATACCTCAAAATAGATTATTTTTATCAAATATATCAAAAAAATAATAATATATATTTTTTTTTGAGTAATTTTTGTCAAAAATTGTAACATATATTTATTCTATTTTAATTTTTATTAATTGATTAATTTATTATTTTTTAAAGTATATTGAACAATAAAAAAAACTAATTTAATTTTTTCTTATTAAAAAAAGAATAATATTGAATGAAAAAAAATGAATCTAAAAAAAAATATTTTTTTAATAGGGTTATATTTTGATTAAATGTTTTATTGAAAAAAAGCAAAAAAAAAAATAAAAGGAAGGAATTAAAAATCATATAATTAGGGTAGAGAATTTATTTCATTGATTTTTCAATATATAAATGAATATTTCTTATAATTTACAACAAACACATTTAAAATCTCATAAAATATATTAATTAGTAATTGGGTATATGGTGTAGTGGTATCACGTTCGCTTTGCATGCGAAAGGCCTCGGGTTCGATCCCCGATATATCCATTTTTTAAAAATTTTTAAACAAACTAACTAACTAAATAACTAACTAATATTTATTTAAAATTTTTAAACTAACTAACTAACTAATTAACTAAATAACTTTTTTTAAAAATTTTTAAGTATTATTCAGGAAAGAAAGAAGAAAAGAAAAAGGATAATATAGAAATTAAAGCAATTAAAAATTTATTCGAGAATTCTATATTAAATTTGGAGAATATAATAAGAAAGTCGAATAAGATGATATTTGGAGAATATAAATATGAGTAAGATACTAGGGTTTCTTCTTATTCTTATTTTTTATTTAATTAATATAAAATATGAGCCTTCTTGTCGTAAACTAACTAACTAACTAACATTTTTTAAAATATTAGTGTAAAACTCATAAATAAAATCTAAAATTTTTAGAAGCAAAAAAGGATTATAATAATAATGATAAATATTTACAAATAGATTAAAAAATAGAAAATATACTTGGTATGTAGATAGTGAGTTTCTTTAATTTAAATTTATATGTCATAGAGGGCATTTTAAAGAAGATGTATTTAATAAATATGAAATCTTTAAAACAGAAAAAATAGTATTAAACATTTTAGTTATAAATATGAAGAAGTAAAAGAAATAAGAAATAAAATTAATGAGTGAATATTTATATTATGATAAAAAATATTCAAATAAAAAAAGAAGAAAAGGAAAAAAGTATAATCTTTCATCAAAAATATAAAAAAGGAATAGAAATATTGAATAGTCTAACTCTTAAAATACTAGAAGAAATATATTGAATTAATATAAAATTAATAAATATTATTATTCATCCTTTGTTATCTTTTTTATAAATAATTTCATTTTTCTTTCTTTTTATAATTTTTGTTAATCTAAATTTAATTTTTTCACGGAATTACTCAATAAAATAGTGAAATTATTTTAAAAAAACACTTATTAAAATTTTTTCCTTAAACAAATATAGACTTAAATAAAATCATTTTTAATTTGTAATTAAATCAAAAAACAGATTATTATCTTCATTAATCAAATTTCATAATCAAAAATCATTATAAATGAATAAAATATAGCAAAAACTTAATTAACAAAAACATTATAATAAAAATAAATAATAATTCATAATAAAATTTATAATTAAAAAATAAAATGGGATGTGCATGTTTTCGTTCAAATTTAATAATAAAATCAAAGATAAAAGACAGTAATACCAATGAATTAAACAGTAGTTATGTAAATAACATAAATAGTAACAATGGAAACAATATCAACACAAACAATAACAATAACATAAATAGTGAAAATATATATTCAAGTAGTTCAAATAATAATAGAGTAAGTAGTTCAATAAATAATTTAGAAAGCAATAATTCAAATAATAATAATAATAACATTCAAAATTATTATTCTCCAAATTTCGAACCATACCTTCAATCAAAACACAATGAAAATTTCAATTATCCAGAATTACAAAATGAATTTATTGGAAAAGGATTAAAACAAATGAAAGGATATATTAGTCATAAAACTTTAGAAGATTTAATTAAAATAAGAGAAGATTTTTGGTCAAGTAGAATTGAAGGCGATAGAGAAATTTGGGATATTTTAAAAAATATTTGTAATGATAATTCTTTAAGTGATGATGATATTAATGGAATTTTAAAAGCAAGTGGAATTGTTCCTTATAAAAATTGTATTAATATTGTTTTTGATTCTAAAGGTTTTTTATATGAAATTCCTAATTATTGTATAAATTATCCTTCAAAATATAAAATTGAAGAAATTGAATATGATAAAAAAAAACCTGAAGAAGAAAAAATTAATATAATTATTAGATATTATACTAAACAATTTAAATTCTGTGTTTCAAATTGGAAAAATATACTTAGTTTAAAAGAAGATATTATTCAATTAAATGATTATAAAAAAATTAAAGTTGATAGAATTAAATTATTTTTTGGAGGGAAAGAATTATATAATGATAAAGAATTATGGTTTTATAATTTTCAAAATAAATCTATTTGTCAAATGTTAATTAAAGAAGAAGAAAAAAAAGAAAGTGAACAATTTGAAAATAATATAGAAGAAAAGGATAATAAAGAAATTATAAAACAAAATGATACTGGATTAGAAGAAGTTAAAATATCAGAAAAAAATCTTATTGAAGATAAACTTGATTCATGTATAAATAATAAATTAATAGAAAATAAAAAAGATTTATAATTCAATATCTCATTGTTATATCTATTTTTAGGTAAAATTAATTTTTATTGATATATAAATAATAAAAAAAATATACCAAATAATATTATAATATAATTTGAAATAAATATAATTTTAATAAAAGTTTAAAAAAAAGAAAAAAATCTCCATAGTATAGTATATTAAGTTTTAAAAACATATAAATAAAATGGAAAAAAAAGAAAACCAAATAAATATAACAAACATATCATTAAAATTATTAATATTAGGAGATGCATCAGTAGGAAAGACATCATTAATAACTCGATATTGCACAAAAGAATTTCAGCAAGTATATATAACAACAATAGGAATAGATAAAAGGAGAAAAAATTTAAATATAAACAACAACCAAATAAAAATAATAATGTGGGATACAGCAGGTCAAGAAAGATATAGAGCAATAAATAAATCTTTTTATAAAGGAACTGATGGTGTTGTTTTAGCTTTTGATTTAAATAAAAAAAAAACTATTATAAATATTAATTATTGGATTGGTCAATTATATAATGAAAGTAGTGTTGAAAAATTAGGAATTGTTTTAGTTGGAACTAAGAAAGATTTATTTGATATTAATGATAGTGAAAATGTTGATAAAAATGAAATTGAAGAAGCTTGTAATAAATATACAATTAAATTTTTTGAAACTAGTGCTAAAACTGGTGAAGGTGTTAAAGATATGTTTGAATATTTAATTAAATTAACTTTGTCTAAAAAAAATTTCATTGAATTACCTTTTGATGGTAATTTAGATAATTATAAAATTATTGAATACGATAAAAAAGAAGAAGATGAAATTAATAAAAAAGAAATGGAAAAATTTATGGTTGCTAAGAAAAAAAAATGCTGTTAATACATTCAGAAAATAATAATAGTATTTAAAATAGTTTTCTTTTGTTATTTATATAAATAATAAATATAATCATTAGTATAATTAATTTAATCTAAAAACATATTCATTTGATTTTCATAACTTTTTTTAAAAAAAAATTAATAAAAAAATTATTTTTCAAAAACAAAATTGAAAAAATGAAAGAAAATTCCCAAAGTATCCGTCCAAGCAACTTTAATAATTTATCAACATCAAACATGCGTACATCAAAATTCGACGATACAAAATTTGTAAACAGTTCTCTTCAAGAGACATCTCAAAAGCAAATATATAAATTTAAAATAATATTATTAGGAGATGTATCAGTAGGAAAGACATCTATATTAACATATTTTATAGATAATAAATTCAATGAAGAATACAAAGCAACAATTTCAGTAGAATTTAAAACGAAAATTTTAAATGTAAGTCAAAATGTTCAAGCTTCATTAACTGTGTGGGATACTGCAGGAAGTGAAAGATTTAAATCTATTACTAAACAATATTTTAGAGATGCTGATGGAGTTATTTTAGTTTATGATATTGGAAGTAGAGAAAGTTTTAATAATATTAAATTTTGGATTGATGAAATTGAAAATAATACTAATAAAGATATTATTATTTTTTTAGTTGGTAATAAATGTGATTTAGTACAAAAAAGAAATATTTCATTTGAAGAAGGAGAGAAGTTAAGTAAAGATTTAGATGTTTTTTTTATGGAAGTTAGTGCTAAAAGTGGACAAAATGTTTTTTTGCTTTTTGAACAAATTACTAATTATTTATGTCAAAATGCTGAAAATTCAAGAGATTTTGATTATGATGATAATGATAATAATAATAATATTAATAATAAGGTTATTGATAATAAAATAAATAATAGAAATAAAGAAGCTATTAAAACTTTGGATGAAATGATTAAAAAAGAAAAAACCAAAAAAGATAGTTGTTGTTAAATTTTATTAATTTTATTAGGAAGAAAAAAAAATGTTTATTATAGTTAAAATTATAATCAATATAAATCGCAATATTTAAAAAATAAAAAATAAAAAAATTAAAAAAAAACATTTTTCAAAAAATGAGTAAAAAACCTTTTGGAAGTAAATCACGTAGAATTCGTGAAGCTCAAGAATTTTTAGAAAAAATACAATATAAAGAAGAAACAGATGAAATATATAATTTAATATATAAAAAAAAGAAAGAAATAGAAGAAGAAAAAGAACAAATCGCAAATTTATTTATAATGTCAAATGGTCGTCAAGCATTATTAAAGCAATATATAGATTATATAAACAAAAAAATGTATGAAACAGATATTCAAATAGATCCCAATATAGAAAAATTAGGAGAAGAAATTTTACAAATGATAACAATATTACAAATGAAAATGCAAATGGCAATTAATTATACTAAAAAAGAAATGGAACAAGAAATTCAAAAAGAATTTGAAGAAATAGAAAAAAAACAACAAGAACAAATGGCTAAAAAAGTCGAAGAAGGAAATCAAATTATTATGCAAATGAATAGTTCTAAAAGTGAATTAGATCAAATTAAAATTAGATTTGAAGAAACTAATGTTTATTTAAATAAATTAAAAGCTATTAATGAATTTATGAAAATTAATTCTGATAATGCTAAAAGTGATAATGAAAATTTAATTAAAAAATTAAAAGAATTAAAAGAAGAAAATGAAAAAATTAAAAAAGAATATTTAGAAATGGAAAATAAAAGAGATTCTGATAAAAATTCTGAAGAAGATAATAAAAATGATTTAATATTAAATTTAAATCCTAATAAAGAAGAAGATATGTATACTCCTAAAAATATAATAAAAATATTAAAAGATAGTATTAAAAATCTTCATTCTGAAAGTAATGAAATTTACCAAAAAATTAATGAACAAAAAAAAGAAAAAAATGAAGCTCAACAATTATTACAAAAATGTATTGATGATTTAAATGTTGAATTAAATAATATTAAAAGAGTTCTTCCTAAATTAAATGAAATTGAATATGTTGAAAATGCAAAAAAAGATGAATTAGAACAAAAATTACATAGATTAACGTTCACTTATGATAATGCATTTCAAGATGTTAGGAATAAAAATTTAACTATTAAAAAGAGAAGTATATTTAAATAATTATTTTAGAAAGGGATATAATATTTTTTTTAATATATACAATATTAATATTATTATATTTATATTGTTTCTGGTTTTTTTATTAAATGAAAAAAAGAGAAAAAAAGAAAATCATTATTTGTGAATAATAATATATTATATATAAAGATTAATTCGTGATAAATAAGTAATATTTTTACTCTAAATAATTATTAAAAGTTTTCAACAAAAAATAAAATCAATAAATTTAAAAACTAATAAATACATTTAATTTTTTATCATACTCTATTACAAACTTTTTATATATTTAAACAAAAAACAATAAAATCTATATTTTTTTAATTTAATTAATGTGTAAGAACATATTGCCAAGTAACAATATTATCAACATTATTATAATTTTTAGAAAAAAATTTAGCATAATATTGAATAGTTTCTTTAACAGGGAAAACCATTTCAAAATCAGTTACTGAACTTCTTAATTTTTCTTCTTCAAAATCACTTAAAGTTCCATTAATAAAATATTCATTATCATATTCATATCCTTTAAAAAATAAATTATTATTATCAAATTTATTATATATTTCAGCTTTTAATTCCCCTAAACTAAAATTATTTATTTTTTTAATTCTAAAATTATTATTATTCTTATTATTATTATTTTCATTGTTATTGAATTTAAATTTTGAATTTTTTCTTTCTAAATTATATATATCATCTTTTAAATGATGATCATAAAATTTAATTCCAATAATATTAAAAATATCACTTACTAAATTAGTTTTAATCATTTTATCAAGAGGAGAACCACATTTCATTGAAGGACCAACATTAACTTCCATTAACCAAATATTAAATTTACTATCAACTAATATATCAAAACCATATAATTCAAATAAACTATTTTTTTTATTTAA
>JAEEGK010018086.1_pt1 | contig 15284 bp, 18 predicted proteins | sample 8958771 | NCBI WGS metagenome assembly JAEEGK01 (sample SAMN16246547, study PRJNA631951) | gut metagenome | biome: gut microbiome; feature: rumen; material: SC-attached | host: Bos | place: Iran: Karaj | collected 2018-10 | reverse complement strand
GATCAGCGATGTATTCAAATCACAGTGCATCATGCTCTTCGGTTCCAATCCGTTCCATGCTCATCCGGTGGTCGGCATGAAGATCAAGCAGGCCGTCAAGAATGGCGCCAAACTGATCATCGTCAACCCCATGAAGATCAAGAACGTGGAACTGGCAGATTTGTGGATCAGACCCCGTGCCGGTACCAACATTGCCCTCGTCATGGGCATGATCAAATACATCATCGATGAAGGTCTCGCAGACTGGGACTTCATCAATGAACGCTGCGAGAATATCGAAGCGTTCAAGGAATCCCTCAAGGCTTTCGAACTTGATGAAGTCTCTAGGATCTCCGGAGTACCCGTCGAAGATATCAAAGCAGTTGCCCGCATGTATGCCACATCCGACCCTGCTGCTATCTACTACGGAATGGGCGTCACTCAGCAGTCCTACGGCGTCGAAGGCGTTTGGGCTCTTTCCAATCTCGTGATGGTCACCGGCAACTTCGGTAAAGCCGGCGCCGGTCTCAACCCTCTCCGAGGCCAGAACAACGTCCAGGGCTCCTGCGATGTGGGCGCACTCCCCCACTTCCTCCCCGGCTACAAGAAAGTCGACAATGAGGAAGCCCGCGCAAGACTGCTCAAGGAATACGGCAAGCTGCCTCCTCCAATCGAAGGCTACAAATTGACCGAGATGCCCGACCGCATCAAGGAAGGCAAGATCAAGGCACTCTTCGTCATGGGTGAAGATCCCGCTATGACCGATCCCAATGCAGGTCATATCCGCGAAGCATATGAAAAACTCGATCTCCTGGTAGTCCAGGATATCTATAAATGTAAGACTGCAGAATATGCAGATTACGTATTGGCCGGCGCCTCCTTTGCCGAAAAGGACGGCACCTTCTCCAATACCGAACGACGCGTACAGAAAGTACGACAGATAATCGAACCGCTCGGTGAATCCAAACCCGACTGGAAGATCGTCTGTGAACTGGCCCAGCATATGGGTGCCACCACTTTCAATTACGATTCCGCCTGGGACATCACCCGCGAGATGCAGAGGATGGTCCCCGGCTATGAAGGCATCTCCCCTGAAGCCATCGACAAACAGGGCATCCCCTGGCCGTGCAAAGAAGGCGACACCGTAGGTACTCCGATGCTCCATATCGGAAAGTTCTCCCGCGGCAAAGGCCTCCTCAAAGCACTGGAATACAAGGCTCCCAACGAGGTGCCCGATGATGAATATCCGTTCTACCTGATGACAGACCGCAGTCTCTTCCACTACAACAACGATACGATGACCGGCAACGTCAAAGGTATCCGCCATGTCGAATCCGAAGAACGCTGTGATATATGTCCGGAAGACGCTGAAAAGCTCGGCATCAAAGATGGCCAGCTGATCAAAGTCACTTCCCGCCGCGGTTCCGTCAAGGTCAAGGCCCGTATCTCCGACAAGTGTTATTCAGGCATGATCCACATGACCTATCACTTCTCGGATGTTCCCGTTAACCTCTTATTAGGAGCCGGCACAGATCCTATCTCCGGAACTCCCGATTACAAGACATGTGCTGTAAAGATCGAACTGGAAGGAGAAACAGCAAATGTTTAAGGTCTTACGAAAAACTCAGATCGCAGATAATCTGTATCGATTAGATATCGAAGCTCCGGCCATCGCCGCCAAGGTCAAGCCCGGACAGTTCATCATGCTCCTCGTCGATGATCACGGCGAGAGGATCCCTATCACCGTATGCGGCTGGGACCGCGTGCTCGGCACCATCTCCATCGTCGTCAGCAAAGTCGGTACATCCACCACTAAACTGACCGCTCTCGGTGAAGGCTCTGAAATCGCACACATCACCGGCCCTCTCGGCAAGGTCTCCGAGATCAGCAATTACGGCAATGTCCTGGTCGCAGGCATGGGTTACGGAGCCATGGCCATCCAGCCTCTGGCTAAGGAACTCAAAGCTGCCGGATGCAAGATCTATTCCGCAGTAAGCGGCGGTACCAAGTCAGAGATCGTCCCCATCGATGCTCTCAAAGAGATCTCTGAATCATCTTCCGTCATGACTATGGACGGCACTTCCGGCGAGACCGGATGGATCACCGATGCCGTAGAAAAGATCATCAGTGAAAACAATATCGACCGCATCATCATGGTCGGCTCTCTCTGCGCCATGGAGGCCGTAAGCGGAATCGCCAAGAAAGCTGACATCGAATACCGAGTAAGTCTCAATCCCATCATGGTGGACGGCACCGGTATGTGCGGCGCCTGCCGATGCAATGTAGACGGCAAGACCAAATTTGCCTGTGTAGACGGCCCTGAATTCGACGGACGCAAAGTGGACTGGGAACAGATCATGATGCGAAGATGCCCGTATCCTGCACGACAGGCCGGAAGCGTAGATATTTATCATTGTCGAGCCTGTGGACAGTGGTAGGAGGTAAGAAATGGAATTGAATTTGAACAGAACCGAAATGCCCTGTCAGGACCCTCAGGTCCGATCCAATAACTTCGATGAAGTAGCCCTCGGTTATACCGAAGAGATGGCTATGACCGAAGCCAGCCGCTGTATCCAGTGCCCTAAGCGACCCTGCACCACCGGCTGCCCTGTCGGCGTCGATATCCCCGATTTCATCAAGGCTCTCCGCGAAGGCCGCATGGAAGAAGCCGTTACCATCTTAAAGAAAAAGAATTCGCTTCCCGGCATCTGCGGACGCGTATGTCCTCAGGAATCACAGTGCGAAGGCAACTGTGTCCTCGGAAAACGCGGCGCACCCGTCGCCATCGGACGACTCGAACGATATGTCGCAGACTGGGCCAATAAGAATATCAGCACCACTCCTTATATCGAACCTGCAGCAAATGCCAAGAAAGTCGCTATCGTCGGTGCCGGCCCAGCCGGTCTCACCACCGCAGCAGACATCGCTAAGGCAGGTCACAAAGTCACGATCTTTGAAGCTCTACATAAAGCAGGCGGCGTATTATCTTATGGTATTCCCGATTTCCGTCTTCCTAAGAACATCGTCGACAAAGAAGTCGAAGAGATCAAGAAGATGGGTGTCGAGATCAATCTCGACTGGGTTATCGGCAACACTCTTTCCGTCGATGAGCTCTTCGAACAGGGCTACAGCGCTGTGTTCCTGGGTTCAGGCGCCGGTCTTCCCATGTTCATGAATATCCCCGGCGAGAATTTTGGCGGTATCTATTCCGCCAATGAGATCCTCACCAGGATCTCTCTCATGCACGCCGCTATCCCCGGTTATGACACTCCTCTTTCGCTTGGAAAGAATGTCGTCGTCATCGGTGCCGGCAACGTCGCCATGGATGCAGCCCGAAGCTCTCTCCGTTTAGGTGCCAAAGTAACGATCATGTATCGACGAACCAAAGCTGAAGCTCCGGCCCGACGCGAAGAACTGGAACACGCTCTCGAAGAAGGAATCACATTCATGGAACTCACTAATCCTGTACGCTTCCTCGGTGACGGCCGCGGATGGGTCTGCGGTATGGAATGCATCAAGATGCAGCTCGGCGAGCCCGACGAAAAAGGCCGACGCCGACCCGTCGAGATCCCCAACAGCGAATTCTTCTTCGAAGCCGATACTGTCATCGTATCACTCGGTACTAATCCTAACCCTCTCATCTCATCCACTACTCCTGGCCTCGATATCACCAAATGGGGCACCATGGTGGTCAATGAGACCGGCAGGACCAGCAAGCCCCGAGTATGGGCCGGCGGTGACGCCGCGACCGGTGCCGCTACCGTGATCAGCGCTATGGGTGCCGGCAGAAAAGCCGCAGCCGACATCATCGCATGGCTGGAAAACGAAGACGCTGAGAACTGGCTGCCGAAGAACGAAGAATAGATAAACCTTTAGAAATGAAAAAGGACTGTCACGTGACAGTCCTTTTTTTAATTACTGCTCTTTTAGTTATTGAAGAGGAAGTTGACGATATCGCCGTCCTTCATAACATAGTCTTTGCCTTCTGATCTCAACACGCCCTTTTCCCGTGCAGCAGGGATGCTGGCGCCGACTTCAATAAACTTATCATATGCGATAGTCTCAGCACGGATAAAACCTTTTTCAAAATCGGTATGGATCTTACCGGCGGCCTGAGGAGCCTTCGTGCCGTTCTTGATGGTCCAAGCACGGCATTCGTCTTCACCGGCAGTAAGGAATGAGATCAGATTGAGGAGCCTGTATGATGCCTTGATCAACTGGTCGAGACCGGATTCAGGAATTCCCAATTCTTCCAGGAACATCTTCTTTTCTTCATCTTCGAGCTCAGCGATCTCCGCTTCAATCTTAGCGCAGATCTTCACAGTCTGAGCACCATTAGCCTCCGCTATCTTGCGAACTGCCAACACATATTCGTTATCAGGGGCAGCAACTTCGTCTTCCGAAACATTAGCAACATAAATGACAGGTTTATAAGACAATAGACCAAAGCTGTTTACGACTTCTGCATCCTCATCACTGAACTGCATGGTCCTGGCATTCTTGCCGTCACAGAGTACAGTGTGCATCTGTTCCATGAGTTCCAGTTCCTGTGCCAGATTCTTATTGTTGCCGCCCTTCATGCTGTTCTTGGTCTTCTCGATCCTACGTTCGAGGATCTCGATATCCGAAAGGATGAGTTCGGTATCGATAGTATCGATATCAGATGCTGGATCGACTTTGCCTGCGACATGGACGATGTTCTGGTCTTCAAAACAGCGGACGACATGAACGATTGCTTCGACCTCGCGGATGTGCCCTAGGAATTTGTTGCCAAGACCTTCACCTTTGGATGCACCCTTAACGAGACCTGCAATGTCGCAGAATTCGATGGTCGCATATGTCGTCTTCTTGGAATTGTAGATCTTATGCAGATTGGCAACTCGTTCATCGGGAACGGTCACGATACCGACATTGGGTTCAATAGTACAGAAAGGATAATTAGCCGCTTCAGCCCCGGCTTTGGTAATAGCATTGAAGAGAGTGCTCTTTCCGACATTGGGTAAACCAACGATTCCTAATTTCATATCAATATGATCCTTTCAGTAGGTAATTAAACCAAGACCTCTTTGTAAGGTTTGATAGTAGAAATATCTTCTCCATGTTTTACAACTAGTTCGCGAATATCGATATCATTCTGGATATTCAGAAAGAATCGATCACTCACACCAAAGAAACGTCCAAGACGTACTGATGTGTCAGGAGTGATCTTCCTTCTGCCATGCAAAATATCTTGTATACGAGAAGTCGGAACATGAATGCTCTGGGCCAATTTATAAGCCGAAAGATTCATCGGACTCATGAATTCCTCTGTAAGAATCTCGCCCATGGTGGGTGTAGGTATATGTTCGTTCATACTTCAGCCTCCTCTCTCATCAACTTCTAGTGATAATCTGTTATCTCAACATCATCGAAAATGTTGCCCTCAACACTAAAACAAATCCTGTATTGGTCATTGATACGAATGCTGTATTGCCCTTTTCTGTCACCAACTAATTTCTCAAGGTGATTGGATGGTGGAATTCGCAAATCATCAATGCACTCAGCATTGTCAATCATGATGAGTTTTCGCAAAGCTACCGCCTGTATCGATTGGGGCAATTCCTTTGCAAAAATCTGCTGATACACTTTCTCGGTTGACTTATTAGCAAAACTCTTGATCACAAAAAGAATATACACGCAATACGTGTGCATGTCAAGAAGATAGTAAAACTTAGATAGTTGAATTAGAACTTGAGGACTTTGCCAACCTGTTTCCAGGCTTCTTTCCTATCAAGGATATTGGCCTTATCATTTGCGATGATGTTGAGGAGTTCCTGCATGGCTTCATTCGTTCCTACTTTACCCAAAGCTTTGATAGCTTCGATTCGGATCTTAGGATCGAATGAATCATCAGCAATGATAGTCTTCAATTTCTGAACGTCAGATACATAATTCTCCATGCTTTTTTCTCCACTATTTAGATAATGAAATTGTAATGGGCAAAACTAAGCACTGCAAATATGTGAATATATTTTTGTTATGAGATGGAAAGAAAACGTATATGCTGATAGAATAATCCTACGTGCCCCTGTAGCTCAGGTGGATAGAGCAGCGGTTTCCTAAACCGCGTGTCGGGCGTTCGAGTCGCCCTAGGGGCACCATCCTATTTTCCGAAGACCGTCTTATACTGAGTATCTACTTTTGCCTTCAGTTCCTCATCATTCATCGAAAGGAACTCGAATGTCAGATACATTGGATTGACTCTCTCAATTATCTTCCTGGCATAACTGTCAGTATAAGGATGGTGAGGATCGACCTTATAGGCATGCTGCATCATCTGCCATGTCCGGTCATAATAATCTTCCTTCAGTTCAAAAGCCTTTTTTGCCTGATTTCTGTATTCACCGGTCACGGACCAATGAAAATGCATGCCCTTGATATATCTGCAGAGCTCCCCGTGTAAATCAAGCATATTAAGTACATATTCGATGCCATCATGTTCATCTTTCAGCGAAAGATCGTTATGCATCAAATGACCGGTATCCAGCATGATGCCCTTTTTTGTGTATTCGATACCATCGAGAAGTCTTTTTGTAAGGCCCGGATCAGTAAATCGGAATCCCGGTTGCCAAAGGTTCTCGACCAAAAGCCAGCCACCATATCCTTTGAGGTCTTCCTCAAGAGAATTCAGCACCTCACAGGTCGCATCGATGATCTCGGAATCTTCATGCAGATATTCCTCGGAGAAGGATTCGCGGATAGTGGCATTCGAGACATGGAAAACGAGGTATTCAGCTTCATAATACTTCGCAAAAGCAATGTCTTTCCTAAATCGCGAAAGGATGCCGTTTCGGTCGTTTCCAAAGTAGTACTTATTAATCTCTTCATCCGTCCCAAATTCCCGAATGAGAGCGTCATGGTCGTACTTCCACATGTCGATCCAGTATGGAAAGTAGCACATATGGATACCGACAACTTTGTCCCTGGGGATGACGTGTTCTTTGTCTTCATCGAAACACATAAGTTCGATGCCGTCGAATCTCTCCAGAATCCTGAGAAAAGCATTCGATGTCCTGACCCTTTCGAGATCAGAACTCTCAGTCGTAAGGTTAAGCGTCGTCTTCATCAGTCTCACCATCTAAATGGGAAAGAATGGAATTGATGAGAATGGGATGGATCAGATTGGGTGCCTTCTGACCTCCGATGAGCTTGGTATGCCAGCCCTGACAGGGAGCAACAAACCATTCAAAAGGTTCTCTCTTGGCTTTCTCCTTAATGAAAGTGCTCATGATAGCCATGACTGTGCCGCCATGAGCAACGATGACCAGGTCCTTGATTCCTTTACGCTTGGCAGTACCCAATACTTCTCTGAACGCCGAGATTACTCTGGGCATGAAGTCGGCAAGGCTCTCGCCCTCAGGAGCTGTTCCCAGACCATTGTCATCGAGCCATTGTTTATAATCAGGATCGTCCTTCATCTCATCAGACGTACGGCCTTCGAACTTACCGAAGTCCATCTCCCTAAAGTCCGGTACTTCGATCTGTTCGGCATCAGGAAACCACAAGGCGGCCGTCTCTTTGGCCCGTTTCATAGGACTGACAAAAACCGCATTGGGAGACAGATCAGGACGATTATTCCTGACCTCATCAGCACCGATATCGCACAGACTCATGTCGGTCCTGCCGATATATCTTTTCTCGATATTCATCTGAGTCTTGCCATGACGAAAAACGTATACTTCCATATCTATCCTTTGATCACTGTAGGGATACCGCAGATCATCCTTACTATCCTGTCTGCCCTGTTCCCCAGTAACGTACATAATCCGCCGGACTTCTCTCGAAGCATCCGGCTCTCATATTCTACAGGAATAACTCCCATCCCTACTTCCTGACAGATGACGACATCCTTTTTTGCTAATACTTCAGCAAGGTCCGCGATATCGACAGAATCGATATGATCAAGGACATATTTTTCTACTCCATAGATGACGGGAGCAGATGAATACGGATCCTGAGAAAAAACATCTTCAGCGTATCCAAGCGAACATACATAAGTCTTCCTTCCCGATGACATACCACCGATCACGAGTATCATATGACCATCCCCACTACCACTGCGGCCAGCATCACCAATTCTGAATACTGGATCATATAACCGATGCAGTCACCGTTGATCCCACCGAAATGTCTGCGGCATCTGAACGCCAGAACGATATCGGTGATCACACAGGCAACCAGGCTGATGAAGGTAATCTTATAAGACACATACGCCAGATACAGGGCACAAGCCAAAACGATGATCAGAGCGATTAGCATGGATGCAGTCCTCGATGCGCCCGCTCTGACCGTAGCAAGGAAACCATTCTCCGACATCAGCGGGAAATTAAATGCAAATGGAACGACTATACCGCGGCTCAGGATAAAGATCGCGCCCAGGAAGAGTGGGTCTGCAGCATTGAAGAAGTAACTGATCGACAATACAGCAAACAGCAGGTAATAAACGATGAGACCCACCACAGCAAATGTCCCGATATGAGGATCCTTAAGGATCTCCTTTTTCTTTTCTCTGTCTGCCCGGCTGGAAACAGCATCGATAACATCAGCAAAGCCATCTGCATGAAGCCCACCCACGATGAGGATGGGGATCACGGCAGCAACGACTCCGACTAAGAGTGGATCAAAACCAATTTTACCGGCACATAATACCCACAGGTAGATGACAAGATAAATGATGATCCCTACTATCGGAAGAAATCCCATGACATATCTGAGGTCATCTTCCCGGAAGTCTGATTTCGGAGAAGGGATCCGTGAGAAAGTCGCAAGCGCTGTAAAAAAAGATCTCAAAACTGTCATAGCTACTTTATCCTGACAGCACTGCCGCAGATCATTTCATAAACCTGGTCAAAATATGCTGCAAGCGTGCAATTGATCTTACCGACTGTCCGTATATAGTTTAACGTAGACTGGGAATAAGAGACATCGAAAGCTGATCCAACTTCGTTCGTCACCACGATCAGATCGTCACACTGTTCAGAGAGTTTTCCGATGCCATCGATGATCTTCTGATACACGTCTCTTTCATTCCCCTCTTCATCAAACATCTCATTATCAAGCAGAGTACAGACGCATTCCAAAAGCACCGATCCTCTCTCGGGGAAGATTACATCTCCGATATCTGTCGATTTTTCGATGGTAATGATATCGGACCCCTCACGTCGGCGGCGATGTTTTCTGATCTTCTCGATGCATTCCGGATCGGAATACCGCATCGTTGCAACATAATATCGAGGGCTTTTAGATGCAAGCAGCAGTTTTTCGGCAAAAGTGCTCTTGCCTGAAGATGCTCCGCCGGTAATAAGCGTCCTCATATGATTAATACCCCAGATCGGAATATGTGACGGTATCGGTGTAGACCGACAATGTCATATCGAGGATGGGGATCAGGCATACGGCTCCCGTCCCTTCTCCGAGACGCATTCCGGCATCCAGTACCGGCTTCAACCGCAATTCGTCCATGATCAGTTTAAAAGCAGGCTCAGCCGATACGTGGCTGGGGAGCATATAATCAACAGTCTTCGGACACAATCGGCTGGCACAGAGAGCAGCAGCAGCACTTATCACACCATCGATGATGATGGGAACGCCATTCATGGCAGCTCCAATGTAAAGACCCGTCATATGAACGATATCGAATCCTCCGACTTTCGACAGGACATCCATCGGATCATCCCTTTTGGGCCTATTGATATCGAGAGCTTTTCTTATGATCGCTGCTTTGCGGGCAAGTCCATCATCGGAAAGACCAACACCTGGGCCGGTAGTATCATCAGGATCGAGCCCAAGTAGCGCCGCAGTCACAGCACTGGTTGTGGTCGTATTGCCGATGCCCATCTCACCAGTAGCAATGATCTTATAACCGTCACGTTTGAGTCTGGTAACAAGTGTGATAGCTCTATTGATAAGGAATTCCGCCTGAGCAAGGGTCATGGCAGGTCCAATAGACATATCTGCAGTCCCGTTTCCGGCACGATGATCGATGATGCTGTCGTCATCGAGTTCTGTGAACATGCCGCAGTCACAAGTGATCACGTCCGTATCACACTTCTTTGCCATGGAACCGACCGATGATCTCTTCTGAGCGATATATGATGTCATAATGGCAGTGACCGAGCTGTCGGTCATGGCGACTCCCTGCTTCGTCACACCATTGTCAGCACAGGAGACTACTACGCATCTTTTGGAAATGTCAGGGGATACTGTCCGCTGAATACCGCAGAGCTTAGTTATCATTTCTTCGAGCCTGCCGAGAGATCCAATAGGTTTTGCGACCTTGTCCCATTTTTCTCTCGCAGCATCGAGAGCAACCTTATCCAGACATTGGATACTGGAATCTATCTCTCTAAAATCCATCAGTTTCTCCACTGCTCCAATAGCTGTCTCTGCCAATCGTATACATCCATAGAATAAACCTTTTTGAGGTTATCTCTCGTGACGACATCCTGTATCTCACCGTAGCTCTCGATAATACCGTTATTGAGCAGAACTGCATGGGTACCGTATTTTCGGGCCAGATTCAGATCATGGACCACCGAGATGATCATATGGTCTTTTTCTTTCAGCCATTCAGACAGGATGGCAAAGATATCGCGCTGATAAAGAAGATCAAGATGATTGGTAGGTTCATCCAATATCATGATGTCGGGATCCTGGGCAAGAAGCTGTGCCAAAAAAACTCTTTGTAATTCACCGCCGGAAAGCGCCAGAACGGATTTCTTTTCCATCGCCTTCATATCAGTCTTCTCTAAAGCGCTCTCGATATGATCTTCACCGTCATCTTTACCGCTGATGACACCCTTCGAATAGGCATAACGACCCAGCCCGACGACTTCTCTGACGGTGAAGTCATAACTCACATAATGATTCTGTTCTAGTACTCCCACTCTCTGGGCATATTCATTGCTCTTGAAAGTCTTGATATCACGGTCATCTAAATAGATATCTCCGGTATAATCGACACCTCTGGCGATAGCGTTCACAATCGTGGACTTTCCGGCACCGTTAGGACCGATGAGCATGACCCACTGAGAAGAAACCGAATCAAAAGAAACGCCTTTGAGCACTTCCAAAGTGCCATAGCTCACTCCCAGATCGTTTATGCTCAGCTTTATCATTTGGCTTTTCTCGTCCTGTAAAAGATGATCACAAATACGATTGCACCGACAAAAGATGTCACGATGCCCAGTCTCAGTTCCAAAGGAGAAATGATAGTCCTGGCAATGAGATCCGCCAGCATCAGGAAGATTGCTCCGCCAAAGAGCGAAGCAGGCAGTAATTTCTTATGATTAGGTCCGACGATCATCCTGATGATATGCGGAGTAACGAGGCCCACAAAACCGATGGATCCTCCGATAGATACACAGACTCCGATCAGGATCGATACCATGATCATGATGGTGAGACGGGTCTTTTTGATGTTGACGCCGATATGGCGGGCATTGTCCTCCCCGATCGCAAAGGCGTTCAGTTCAGACGAGTGCATGATGATGACACTGCCGCATATGGCCAAAGCGACAAAAAGTATCAGAGCGTTATAATAGCTGCTTCCCGAAAGCGAACCCATAGTCCAGAAAGTGATCTCACGAAGCTTATGGGAGGCAAAAGACGTGATGAGCGCCAGTATGCTGGAGGCAAACATCGAGAAGATGACACCGATCAAAATAATCGTGTTCGTCGATAACGAATAGTCCATCTTATAGGATAAGGACAGGATAAAGAGCATCGACAGGAATGCAAAAAGCATCGCCATCAGCATGGTAGCAGTAACCGGGGAATTAGGGATATAAAGACCGATCGCAATGGCGATCACGGCGCCCAATGCAGCACCGGAAGACACACCTAGTGTCGAACCGTCGGCCAACGGATTCTTGAGAAGGCCCTGCATGGCACCGCCGCAGATGGACAGAGCAGCACCGCTGAGTGCTACACAGATCACCCTGGGAAGCCTTACGGAAACGATGATGGAATATACGAACTCTAATTCTTCAGGGACAGCAGTCTGAGTTATCGCATGCCAGATCGCCTTGATAGTATCTGTGAAAGAGATGTTGACGCTGCCGATCGCGATACAGGCTACGAATACCAAAAACATAATGAGCACCAGGACCACGTAGTCGAAAACCACAAATCTATCATTTGTCCGTAAGTCTCTGATGCTCATTATGTTCTTAGCTACCTAAAGATTACTTAGTGATGAAATCATGCAGCATGGTGGCACCATCTGCAAGTCGGGGACCGGGACGAGAAAGCTCATTGTTGGGAAGATCGAGGATTGCCTTATTCTTCACAGCAGTGATGTTTCCCCAGCCGGCACGGGACATGATCTCTTCCTCGGGCATGGGACCCTCGCCATAGTACATGGTGATGGTCAGGATGTAGTCAGGGTTCTTCTGGATGACCTGTTCTTCTGAGACTTCGGCCCAACCCTGGACATCGTGGAAGATATTGGTCAGACCCATCATGGTCGCGACCTCATCCATGAATGTTCCTTCACCGGCGGTCCAGAGGCCCCACTGAAGAGGAGAAACTTCGAAGTAGATGGTCTTACCTTCGCCGCCCTTACCGACCTTCTTGAAGGTATTCTTCATGCTGTCGACGAGCTTCTTTGCTTCTTTCTGTTTTCCCATGAGATCACCGAACATGGTGATGGCTGTATAAACGCCTTCGATGTCCTGTGCATTAGAGATGACGACCTGGATACCGGCTGCTTCGAGCTGCTGGACCTGTTCTTCGGTCTGAGCCATGGTGGCCATAGCTACCAGCTGAGGTTTGAGAGCAATGATCTGTTCGATATTGGTCTCATAACCTGATTCGACAGCGGGTACATCCATGACTTCAGCGGGATAATCGCAATATGCACCGCGTCCGACTACGGCTTCACCGCAGCCGAGAGCATAGAGGATCTCGCAGTCAGCTGCAGTAAGTGCAACAATGCGAGTCGCAGGCTCGTCCAGAGTGATGGTCCTGCCGAGCATGTCGGTAACGGAAACCTTGCCGCTGTGGTTATTGCCGTTACAGGCGACCGCAGGGACAGCCATCATGAGCACTGCAAGAAAAACGAGTAGTAGCTTTTTGATGTTTTTCAAGAAACACCCTCCTTCATTTTTTCAAGAGAACAGAGCAAGAGAGTCATTCTCAACTCTTGAAAGAGGGTATTAGGATATGCGCACGAAACACGCACAGCTGCACCCCATCCCAGGAGTAATTACATGTACGATTCGGTCTCCCGGCTCAGCTTCATCCTACTCGAGCGTCTTCCCGCATTATGCAGTGACATCGTTGCTCTTTCGTCGACCTTACGGTTACTGGGGTAGCTCAGTTTTAACTGATTCCCACGGAGCTTCAAACTCCGGCATATCGCTATGCAACCATACACGCTGTTCGCTTGTTATGGTTATTTTACTACAAAAACGGTCCGTATTGAATAATCGGCTAGAGCCGCGTGAACCAGACTTCGGTCGTGCCCTCGCCGCCGCGGGCACCTTCGGCGGTGTTGTAGGATTCAACAATGGTACAGTTATCGAGATAACGTCGCGTCTCGAGTTTCAAGACACCGGTACCTTTTCCGTGAATGACATATACTCGCAGATAATGCTGCCTGTAACTCCTATACAAAAGAGCTTCTAAGGCTGGAATAGCCTCATCGACAGTCATTCCGTGGAGATCGATCTCATCATTCATAACAAGATTGATTCTAACATAATGTCAGGGAAAAATATTCCGAACATGGTAACAAAAAAATAAGCTCCCAAGGGAGCTTATAAAAATGCCTCAGATCAGATTGGGGGAGCAACCTAATCTGCGTGCGGCCTATAGATGACCATTCCATCCGGTGTCTGCAATGTCACCTGACTGGAATGGAAATAACGAGCAACTCCTTCACAGACCAGCATCACTTCGTCGAGTGATTTTGTCGGCTCGGGATATATCTCCGGAATATCGATGCTTACGTCTTTTCCTATCATATCCCGATGTGTCCATAAAGCTTTGCCCATATCGATAGGAAGAAAGAATTCACATTTAGAACTGACGAATGCCAATCCGCCAAACTTTCTGATAATTTTTCCTTCCATCGATCGTTTGCTCATTAACTCGCTTCACTTTTTAATTAAGACACTACTATTATAAGACTTTATTATTTAAATATCAAATAATTTTTATATAGTACACTCAACTATTGTCACAAAACATAATTACTGTTATTATCCAAACGAACAAATAATGTAAGGAAACCACCATGGAAAATATCGATCTGCTCAAAGAAGAATTAAAGGCCGCAGAGGAAAACATCCCCTTTGCGACCGTCACTATACTTTCCGCTGAAGGAACCACGACCCGCAGTTACGGAAAGATGATCGTATACCCCGACGGCAACATCAAAGGAACCGTCGGCGGTGGCACTGCCGAACTCATGGCTATCAAAGACGCCGTAAAATGCATCGAAGACAAGACCAATGCAGTAAAAGCCTACGATACTGTTTCAAAGGCATCAGAGTTGGGCAAAGTCTGCGGCGGCAAACTTACTGTATTCATCGAGGTCTTCGGCTCACGTCCGCTGATCCTTCTTTGCGGAGCAGGACATGTCGGCACCGCAACAGCTAAACTGGCAAAACTCTCCGGATTCCAGACTCTCATGCTGGATGACCGCGATGACGATTTCGTTAAAGAGTCCGCCAAATTTGCCGACAAGTTCATGAAAGTCGATTCTTTCGCAGATGCAATCAAAGAATTAAACCTTCCCGGTGAGCTTTATGTAGTAGTGGCAACTCACAGTCACGCATTGGACGCCCAGGTCATGTCCGTGATCTTCGACAAAAAGCCTAAATATATCGGCATGCTGGGAAGCAAAATGAAGATCAAACACATCTTCGGTTTGCTTAAAGACAATGGCATCTCAAAAGAAGATCTCAGTCATGTTTACAGCCCTATCGGCCTGAACCTCGGCGGTGAAAAACCTGAAGAAATAGCACTTGCCGCATTGGCACAGATCATGATGGTCAAGAACGACATCAAAGATGCCAATGGTATCAGATACGATATAAACGAGATCCTGGGAGAAAACTAACTGACGTTAGTCCATACCGCGGTCATAAGCATCAAAGAAAGCCGTCCAGAAATCGATCGTTTTCGGAACGATGATAGGTATTTCTATACCAAGCTTGATGCCGACACGCCCAAATGAACGTTTCCTGAAATCACCGATACACGTCGCAACCACGCGGTTATTGTTCAGTGCACGGATGATAGCATTGGTCTTTTCTTTG
>JAEEGK010018083.1_pt1 | contig 15285 bp, 8 predicted proteins | sample 8958771 | NCBI WGS metagenome assembly JAEEGK01 (sample SAMN16246547, study PRJNA631951) | gut metagenome | biome: gut microbiome; feature: rumen; material: SC-attached | host: Bos | place: Iran: Karaj | collected 2018-10 | reverse complement strand
GTCAGCGAGATGTCCGGCGAGGAGGCGGACCGGCTCCGGGAAGCCGGGGCGGAATACGGAGCCAAGACCGGCAGGCCCCGCCGGGTGGGGGCGCTGGACCTGGTGGCCACCCGCTACGGGGTGGAGGTGCAGGGCGCCACGAAGCTCGCCCTCACGAAGCTGGACGTGCTGAGTTATATGGAGAAGATCCCGGTCTGTGTGAAATACCGCGTGGGGGACAAGGAGACGGACCGCTTCCCCTTCCCCACAGAGCTGGGGTTCGCCTGCCCGGTGACCGAATACTGGGATGGCTGGGGCTGCGACATCTCCGGCATCCGGCGCTGGGAGGACCTGCCGGAGGCGGCCAGGAACTATGTGTGTCGGATCGAGGAAGCCGTGGGCTGCCCCATCGCCTACATCTCCGTGGGCGCGGAGCGCGACAGCATCATTCTGCGGTAAGGAGCTTGGGCAATGACGGATAAATACGAATCTCCCCTGGGGACCCGCTATGCTTCGGACTACATGCTGGGGCTGTTTTCCGCGGACCGGCGTTATCAGACCTGGCGGAAGCTGTGGGCTGCCCTGGCCAGGGAGGAACGGGCCCTGGGCCTGCCCATCACGGAGGAGCAGGTAGCCCAGCTGGAAGCCCACATCACGGACATCGACTACGACTGCGTCCGGGCGCGGGAAAAGGAAGTCCGTCATGACGTGATGGCCCACGTTTACGCCTATGGGAAGGCCGCCCCCTCCGCCGCGGGCATCATCCACCTGGGAGCCACCAGCTGTTACGTCACCGACAACGCCGACCTGATTCTTTACCGGGACGGCCTCCGGTATCTCCGCGGGGAGCTGCTGGGGGTGCTGGCAAACCTGGCCGGCTTCGCGGACAAATACAAGGCCACGGCGACCCTGGGCTATACTCACTACCAGCCCGCCCAGCCAGTGACTGTGGGCAAGCGGGCGGCGCTGTGGATGCAGGACCTGGTCTCCGATCTTCACGAGCTGGATTTTACCCTGGAGAACATCAAATTCCTCGGCTGCCGGGGGACCACCGGCACCGAGGCGAGCTTCCTGGAGCTGTTCGACGGGGACAGCGGCAAGATCGACGAACTCAACCGCCGCCTGGCGGCGGATTTCGGCTTTTTAAGCTGCTTCGAGGTCTGCGGCCAGACTTATCCCCGGAAGGTGGACAGCCGAATCCTCAATGCGCTGTCTTCCATCGCCCAAAGCCTCTATCGTATGGCAAACGACATACGCCTCCTGCAGCACGACCGGCAGTTAGAGGAGCCCTTTGAGGAGAATCAGATCGGTTCCTCCGCCATGGCTTACAAGCGCAATCCCATGCGCTGCGAGCGCATCTGTTCCCTGGCCCGCTTTCTTATGGCGGACGCCCTGAACGCCCCTATGACCGCCGCCGTGCAGTGGATGGAGCGGACCCTGGACGACAGTGCCAACCGTCGCATCTCCCTGCCGGAGGGTTTTCTTTGCGCCGACGCCATCCTGCGCCTGGCCAAAAACGTGACAAAAGGGCTGCGGGTGAACGAAAAGGTGATCGCCAGGACGCTGCGGGAGTACCTTCCTTTCATCGCCACGGAAAATCTGCTGATGGAGGCCGTCAAGCGAGGTGGCGACCGTCAGGCTCTCCACGAGATCATCCGCAGATGCAGTATGGAGGCTACGGCCCGGATGAAGGAGGGGGAAAGCTGCGACCTGCTGGAAAGGCTGGCAGCAGACGGCAGCTTCGGCCTCAGCCTGGAGGAAATGGAAGCCCTGCTGGACCCCCGGGCGTATATCGGGCGGTGTCCGGCGCAGGTGGACGCTTTTCTCGCCGGGGTGCGTCCGCTCCTGAAGGACGTCCAGGCAGGCGGGGAAGAGATCGGGCTGTAGTAACCGCTGATTAAATCACCGCGTCCGGGTTGCCGTTCTTTTGCATCTGCTTGTTTTGAAGATTCGGTAATGCTGCCCTGAATCAGGGCAGCATTACCAAAAGTGGCTGTAGCAAAACGAAAGAATTGCTACAGCCACTTCATATGTTTTGATCCTATTACGGCTTGATCATGCTCTCCAGGGTCTCGAACAGGTTATCCGGATCCACGGGCTTGGTGAGGTGGGCGTTCAAGCCCGCCTGGAGGCTGCGCTGAACATCTTCGTCGAAGGCATTGGCGGTCAGGGCAATGATGGGGATGGTCTTCGCGTCCTCCCGTGCCATGGCGCGGATCGTCCTGGTCGCTTCGAGGCCGTCCATTTCCGGCATCCGCATGTCCATGAGGATCGCGGCGTAGTAGTCCGCCGGGTGGCTTTCGAACATCTCCACCGCCACCTTTCCGTTCACCGCGCGGTCCACCGTCAGCTCCCGCATGTCCAGGATCATCTCAATGATCTCCGCATTGATGTCCATATCCTCCGCCAGAAGCAGCCTGCGCCCGTTGAGAACGACCTTGTTCCGCGTGTTCTTTCTTTTTAAAGCATCGGCCTGCCGGAATTCCCGAAGGACACTGTGCGCGTCCAGAGGCTTGGCAATGAAGCTGTCCACCCCCGCCTCCTCCGCTTCCTCCAGTATGTCCTCCCAATGGAAGGAGGTCAGGATCACAATGGCCGTCTCGGAACCGATGATCCCTCGAATCTGCCGTGTGGTCTCCAGTCCGTCCATCTCCGGCATTTTCCAGTCCAGCAGGACCAGGTTGTAGGGCGTGTGCTTCGTATGGGCGATCTCCATCATGTTCAGCGCTTCCGCCCCGCTGCTGCAGGTGTCCGCCTTGATGCCGGCCTCGTCCAGAACGATCCTGGCGTGTTCGGCGGCGATCTCCTCATCGTCCACGACAAGTACGCGGATGTCCTTCGGACTCACATAGCTGACGTCGGGTCCGTGAGACTCGCTGTTCTTCAGGGTGAGGATGACCGTGAATTCCGAACCCACGCCCTTTTCGGATTCCACGCTGATGGTCCCGTTCATCAGCGTCACGATATTCTTGGTGATGGCCAGGCCCAGGCCGGTGCTTCCGTATTTGTTGTTCCGGTTGGAGTCCTCCTGGGTGAAGGAATCAAATACCTTCGGGATAAAGGCTTTATCGATGCCGATGCCGGTGTCCCGAATGGAGAATTTCAGCGTGGCCTGATCCTCAAAGGTGGCGGTCCGCTCTACGGTCAGCTTGACGCTGCCCGGCGCTTCCGTGAATTTGATGGCGTTGGACAGGATATTGATGAGCACCTGCTTGAGCTTCATGTCGTCGCCGATATAGTGATCGCTGACACCGCCGATCACGCTGCATTCGTATTGGAGCCCCTTTTCGGCGCACTGGGACATGACCATGGTGTTGATCTGCTCCAGCATGGCCCGGAAGGAAAATTCCTCCTTCCGGAGGATCATGCGGCCGGACTCGATGCGGCTCATGTCCAGGATATCGTTGATGAGGCCCAGCAGATGCCGGGCGCTTTCGCCGATCTTTTCCAGATACCCCCGCGTCTCCGGCAGGAGCTCCTGGTTCCGCAGGGCAAGGCTGTCCAGCCCGATGATGGCGTTCATGGGCGTCCGGATCTCATGGCTCATGCTGGAGAGAAAGGCGGTCTTGGCCCGGTTGGCCTGCTCCGCGGCAGCCAGCGCCTCGCTGAGGGCCTGCTGCTGGGCCATGGACTGGCGCGTTTCCTCGTCGATATCCGCGAAGCCCACGCCGATGGCGTGGACGCGGTGGTCCGTCCGTTCCTCCACATGGCGGACGCCCGCGATGCGCAGCGCGGTATAGGTCTCCTTTCCGTCCCGGATCTCCAGGAAGCGGAAAGCGATCAGCGGCTGCCTGAGAAGCTCGGCGCGGATGTTGTCCGGCTGGATAAAGCGGAAATACCCCTCCCGATAGCTCTCCGCCACATGGTCGTGACCGAACTGGGTAAAGCCCTGCAGATAGGGGAACCGGTCTCCGAAGGAGGGGGCCAGGGGGGAGCGCCGGTCCTCCAGATAGGATACGGCCTCGTCCTCATCCAGGTTGACATAATACACTCTGTGGTAATTGGAGGAGAGAGCGACGATCATGCGGTTCTGCTGCTCGTGCTGCTTCTGCTGTTCGATGAGCTGCTCCTGCAGGGCGATCCGCTGCTCCATTTCCCGGCGCTTGACCCGGTTCTCCTCCTCCAGGGCGAGCTGAGCAGCCTCCTTTTCCCTGGCTTCTTTCCGCGTCCTTCGGATATCCCGGATCAGAAGGAAGATCACCAGCGCCGCTACCGCGACGATAATGGACCCCGCCAGCAGGATGTGATCCCGTAGCATATCGGCAAAGCCGTAGGTATACAGCCCGCTGGTGTAGCGGTAGGAAAGGTTCTGGGCGTAATCGCTTCCCAATACGTTGACGCCGCGGTTAAGGAGCTTCAGGAGCCCTTCGTTGCCGATCTCCACGCCGAAGCACCTGTCGTCGTTCCGGCTGGTCTGCCGAAGGGAAAGCCCGCGGTATTTGCTGTTTTTCAGGATATCGTTGGCCCGCAGTCCGTTGAGGGTCGTGCACCCCACGCTGCCGGAAAGAACGGCGGCAAGGCAGTCGTCGGTGGAGGGATAAAAGACGATCTCCGCCTCCGGGAAGTTGGTCTTCACATAGTAATACTGCATCCGGTTGTTTTCGTTCACCGCGAAGCTGGCGATCGTGTCCTCGCTGTAGGCCCCCTTGAATACAAGATCCGAAGAGGTCGAGATCACGGCGTTGGACTGATAGATCCCGTTTTCCTCGGAATAGTACAGGCCGCCGCCCACAGGGAAGGCCACGTCGATGTCTCCCGCGGTCACATCGGCGATCATATCGTCATAGCTTTTGTATCCGCGGAAGGTGACGGAAATGTCCCCGATGTCGAGTGCTTTCAGTATCTCCGGGATGAGGTTCTTCACCAGGCCGGTCGCTTCGCCCCGGTCGTCCGTGTCGCTGTAGGGAAGGTAGTTTTCCAGATAGCCGACCCGAAGGGCGTCGTGGGTCTCCATCCACTCCCGCTCGGCGGAGGAAAAGGCGCGGGCCGTGACGCTGACGGAGTAATACTTCGAGCTGAGAGAATTGAGGTAGTTCGGCTCCGCCGCCGCCAGCAGCGTCTGCGCCTCGTTCAGCTCGGCAAGCAGATCGGGCCGCCGGATGCTGACGCAGAGATAGTATTCCGAAGCGCCGAAGGCGCAGAGCACCTCGGCGTGCTCCCTGGCGTGGGAGCCGTCGCTCTCCGCTGCCAAAACGTCCAGCTCCCGGGAGTCGAAGGCGGAAAACAGCTGCTCGTTGTCGGGATAGGCGATGACCTCCGCCTCGACGCCGTTCTCCTCCAGATAACGCTTCAGAACGCTGACCATGGCGCTGTCCAGAACGCCGATCTTCTTTCCGTTCAGCGTAGCGGGATCCGCCGTGATGTCCGCCGCCTCGTCCTGCTTGACCAGATAATAAGCCTCGCTGCCCATGATGGCGTCGGGGTAGGCGATCAGCCCGACGCGCTCCTCCCGCCATGCCAGGCCCGCCAGCAGGTCGATCTCGCCGTCCAGAAGCATCTGATACAGTTCGCTGTAGCCCCCGTACACATATTCGTATTTCCAGCCCGTGTATTCGGAGAGCTTGCGGTAATACTCATAGGCGTAGCCCGTCTTGACCGCGCCTTCCTCCGCGCCCTCCTGAAAGACCTCGTTCTCATAATAGCCGACGCGGACCGGCTCCTCCCCGGCATGGGCCGGAATGGGCAGAAGGCAGACGATGATGCATAAAATCCACAGGCAGATCATGAATCTGCCGGTGAAGCCTTTGTCATACCGGATTTTATGGCACATCCCCGCCGCCTCCTTCTGCAAGTATTTTTCGCGGTTTTCAGCCCTCCCGCAGGGCGATCAGCGCGTCGCGCTGGGATAGGATCTCCCTGAGCAGCGCGGCATAATCGGCCTCTCTGCCGCCCCGCAGCCTTTCCGTCAGCTCCGCCGTGGGCGCGTAGATCGGCGTCAGGGCGAGATTCCCCAGGGAGCCCTTGAGGGAATGGGCGGCTTCAAATGCTGCCTTCCAGTCGTTTTGCTCCAGAGAAGCGGCGAGCTTTTCAAAGCCCGTGTCCGCAAGCTCCATGTTGACCAGCTCGAGATAAAAGCCCTCATCGTTCAGACAGCGGCCGAGGCCCTCTTCCGTATTCGCGCCGAAGCGGCGCAGCGCATCCATCGTCAGCATACCCGTTCCTCCTGTCTCTGTTAAATGCCCTTCTCCCGGACGAAGGCCTCGAATTCCTCCGCCGGCAGCGGTTTTGAAAAATAGTAGCCCTGCACGATATCGCAGCCCAGCGCCTTCAAAGCCTGCAGCTGCTCCTCCGTCTCCACGCCCTCCGCGACGGTGGTGAGCCCCAGGGACCGGGCCAGCGACACGACCGCCTCGATCAGCCGCATGTCCTTTCTGTCGCGGAACGCCGTGCGGACGAACTCCATGTCCAGCTTCAGGGTGTCGATGGGCAGGGTGGTGATCATGTTCAGGGAAGAATACCCCGTGCCGAAGTCGTCCATTTCGATCCGGAAGCCGCTTTCCCGCAGCGCCCTGGCCACGCGGATGATCTGCTCGGCGTCCTCGGTATAGGAGGATTCCGTGATCTCCAGCAGAAAGTCCACATGGGCGATCCCCGCCTCGTCCACGACCTTCTCCAGCAGCCGGGGCAGCAGCGGGTCGCTCAGGTCGATGCGGGACACGTTGACGGAAACCGGGATCGTCCACCCGAACTGCTCCTTCCAGCGCCGGATCTGCCTGGCGGCCTTTCCCCATATATAGGAATCCAGGTCCCGGATCAGGCCGTTTTCCTCGAAGAGCGGGATAAAAACGCCGGGGCTGACCATGCCCAGCCGCGGATGCTTCCAGCGTACCAGCGCTTCGGCGCTGCAGAGCCTGGGCTTTTCGGGGCGGATGTCGAATTTCGGCTGGTAATACACCGTGAATTCTTCTCTCCGGATCGCCGCGGCAAAATCCTCCAGAAGCTGCTCGTTGAAGCTCTCCTTTTCGTACAGCGCGGCGTCATAAACGCCCACCGCCCCGGAAAAGCTGGTCTTCACCTTGTCCGCGGCCTGCTTCGCCCTGGCGAAGCGCCGCTCCATGTCGATCGTCCGATCCGCGTTGGGATACACGCCCATCCGGACGCGGGCGTGATAATCCTCGTCGATCCCGTCGCAGATCAGCCGGAGCAGCTCCTCATAGTCGCTGCGGTGGGGGCAGTAGGCAAGAAAGGTGTCCGCGCCCGTTCTGCTGACGATCCCGCCGGCGCCGTGCAGCGCCCGGAGCAGCATTTCGGCGATGCGCTTGAGCACTTTGTCGCCGAAGGCCTTTCCGTAGCGTTCATTCAGCATGTGGAAGCGGTTGACGTCCAGCACAAGGGCGTCGGCGGGGATATCCGGGTGCCGGTCGTCGAACTGCGCCGCGTAGCGGAAAAAGAAATCCGGGTTATACAGGCCGGTGAGCTGATCCCTTTCGGTCCAGCGGAGGATGTCCCGCCCCTCAAAGAGCTCGATCGTGCGCAGGATGCGCGCCAGAACGACCTCCGGCTTGGGGTAGGGCTTCGCGATAAAGTCGGTGGCGCCGAGGTTCAGACACTGCACCTCCGCCTCCTGATCCGCCGTCATGACGATGAAGGGCAGCACGGCGGTGACGGCGTCCGCCTTGATCCGGCGCAGGATCTCCACGCCGTACATATCGGGCAGGTTCAGATCCAGCAGCACAAGGCTGAGCGTCCGGAACTGATCGTTCAGGATCTCCAGCGCCTGGGCGCCCGTCTCCGCGAAAACGACGTCATAGGCTTCCCGGAGAATATTGCCGAGGATCATCCGGTTGATCCTTTCGTCCTCGACGACGAGGATTTTCCGCCTTTCGCGGTTTAACCGGGAATCAGAATAGCCGCTCTCCATAGGGCTTTCCTCCTGCTGCTGAATCGAATGCCGTTAAGTTGCTATCTAAATCAGTATACCATGCCGCGATAGGGATTGTCTATGCTCACAGCCGAAAAATGGGCCGGCAGGCGATCTGCGCATCGAAATCGCGCGGCATAGCATAAAAAGGAAAGAAGCCCGGCGGGATGCCGGGCTTCTTTCCGAAATTGCTGCAATTGGATTCGGGACGCTTCCGGACGACGGGACGGAAACTGCGTTCCGCGGCAGGGAAGGGGAGAAGCATAGGGCCTCCCGCCTGCCCCGCATGGGCTTCTGCGCCTCATTCCGAAGCCTCCGGCACGGCGGCGCAGGGAGCCGCTTCAGATGCTGTTCCGGCCGCCGAGCTCCTGCTCGGCCTCCTGGGCTTCCTTGCTCTTCTCCAGCTCGACAGGCGCGGAATTCCTCTGCGCCTGGGGGATGAAGTCGTCGGGACGGACGAAGGCGGAGGAGCCCTCCTTTGCCTTGCGGGCCTTGTTGACCTGGTCGCAGTAGGCCTTGAATTCCTCTGCGGGCATCGCCTCATGGAGGAATTCCATGCAGCTCTGCCAGCGTTCCCTACCGCTGGGAGAGGCGCGGCGCGTCATCTTGTTGCTGAGATATTCCTTCACGGTCTGCACGGACTGCATGGCAGCAGCGGCGTCCGGGTTTTTCCCGGCCAGCTGCATCGCCAGAACGGCGCGGTCGAACATGCCGCTGTTGCTGCCCCGCTTCAGGCCCAGCAGGTACACTCCCGTGCCGGTCTGGTCCATTTTCCTTGCGGCGTTCCTGGCGCTGGCCGCCAGCCTGTTCTGGAAGCCCTTGTCCTTCAGCCGCGCCTCATACCTGGCCGCGTCGATTTCCCTGAGCGCCCTGGTGAATTCCTTGTCGAAATTGCCCGGATGCTTGATTTTTGTCGCCAGCTGGACGGCGTCCATATCATTGGTCAGGGTCTTGAAGGCTTCGGTCTCCATCAGAGCAAGGGTCTTCGCGTAGGCTGCCTTGTGGCGGACCTTCTTATGGTCCTTGTGGGCGGGATCCACCGACATGCGGCGCAGGGCGAGGACGCTTGCCAGATATACCTTCAGCTGCGCGGGATCCTCCACCCGGTTGGAGGAGCGCTGGACCTCGGCGATCTGCCGCAGGTAGGGCTTGGACTCTTCCACCAGGACCGGCCTGGCCTTTTCTCCGTTGATCTCCATGCCCGGGATGACGATCTGCAGGTCCATCCGCTCGTTCATCTCCAGCAGGGTCCGGTTCAGGTCGTCCTTGCTTTTGCCGTTCGCCTCATAGGCGCCGGCCAGCAGCTCATAGAGCGTCTGATCGTCCTGCTTCCGGTGCAGCGTCTTGCCGAATTCCATCACATGGATGTAATCGGCATTGTCTTTCTCCAGGGTGGTGGAGGTGCTGCCGTGGGTTATCTTGTTAACGATTTTGTCGAAGCCTAAGCCGGCTCTGTACATCCTGGCGAAGTTTTCGGTGCCGGCTTCCAGCTTCTCTCCGGCCGTCGTTTCGATCATGCGTCCCAGGAAGCTCACGGAGTCCAGGAATTCTTTGTCCTTCGCGTAGGTCTTTTTGTCGTCGCCGAACAGCTTTTCCTTCAGGGATTGGATCCGCTTGGCGTTGGCCTTCGCCTTCTCGGCCTTGTTCCACTTGTATTCTTCCCCGGCCTCTATGGCGTCGGCAACGCCGATATCCAGGTCGCACACGGTGTTGAGCTGGCCGAGGAGCAGGTCGAACGCCTTCTTCTGCTCGCTGTTCTGCTTCTTACCGAGGATGGCCTCCGCGATGATATCGTAATTCGACCTGCCTTTTTCGTCCTTCGTGCTCAGGAAGGTCCCCAGGCCGTCCGCAGCCTTCAGATGGTCCTTGATAGCGTACTGGCCCAGCTTGGTGCCCGTTCTGTATTGGCTCAGATCCTCGACGATGCTGCGGATCTGTCCCAGCCTTTCACCGATCGCGGTTCCCTTGAACTGGTTCTGCAGCTTTTTGATCCCGGCGTTTTCGGCGACTTCCAGTAATTCCTCGATTTCCTCCGGGTGCCGGGACGATATATCATCCAGGGTTTTCTTCCGGCTGGAGGCCCGGCCGTCCAGACCGTCCTGCGTCCGGTTTCCCACGTATTCGGCGGGGATCCCGGTCATCACGCCCAGGATATCCAGTCCCCAGTGGACCTTGTTCATCTTGAGATCGTATGGGTTTTTGCGTTCGGTCATATGCTGGATGAGGTTATTGCCGGCAGCGGGACGATAATCGGTATTCATGACGTCGTTGAATCCGTTGACGATTTGCCTTTCCTCCGGGGTCAGACTGTCCAGCCCGTCCTTCAGGACCTTCTTCATAGTCTGCTGGAGCTGCTGCAGCTTTTGGTTGGCTTCCTCGTTCCCGAAGCTGTACCGCTTCGTCTCAATGTCGAGATACTTTCCGATTTCGTTGACGCAGCCGGTCAGAGCGTCGGTCTGTCTTTCCGTCAGCACGAATCTGGCGTTCTTTCCGGGCCGGAAGGGCGCAGTCTCGAATTCATAGTCTTCCGATTCCATCAGCCGGCTGAATGCCTAATCCGCCTCGATAAATTCCTCCATGGTCACCTTCCGCGGGGGTGTGCCTACGTTTTCCTCCAGTTCTTCCTCCATATCCTGTTCTTCCGCCAGGATGTTTGCCTGGAGTTCCTGTGCATCGGGCTGGCCGCCCTGGGTCTTATCCTTCGGCATGGTTCCTTCTCCTCTCGCCTGCGGTTGAGATTACGGCCTTTCCCGCCCTTGCAGGGGCCTGTCCCTGCCCCGGCGATCATTTGCGCTGTCAGTTAATGCGCAGGGATAACTGTCGAATCGAGTCTGCGGCCGCCGGTCAGCAGAGTTCGAGGTCCGGATCGAGTTCTTCGTGCTCAAAGGTGTATTTGTTTCTCGTCCCGTTGTCCTTTTCTGCCTCGGCTTCCTTTTCCGGGGCTTCCGGCTCGCCGGCCTTTTCCGTCTGCTTGCCCTGGATAGTATTCGTCAGCTCGGTGAATTTCTGCCGGAATTCTCCTTCCTCCAGACTTCCGATCGCATCCATCATAGCCTGGGCAATGTCGGCGTTGGCGGTCATGGCCACGAACAGGGGGTCTGTTTCCGCGCTGGTCACCATCTTGTCCATGGCCTGCCACTTCATATCCTGCTCCGGGTTAGAGATGGAAGCGGGAGGGACGAACAGGGCGGCATATTCGCCCAGGACCCGTCGGGTCTGCTTCATGAGAGCTTCCGACGGCTCCGCGTCCAGCTGGTCGAGCTTCATGTAAAGCCGGTCCGCTTCCTCCCGCAGCACGTCCTTCCGGTACTCCACCGTGTTTTCTTTGAGGACGGACATGCATTCAAAGGGAATCCGGGAATTCTTGGCGAGCTTCCGGACGTCCACCATCATCTGGCCGCCGTGACCCTTCTGCAGAGCGCTCTGCACTGCCTTTTTTATCAGCAGATCCTGCATGTCGTCGTCATTGGCCAGGAGGGAAACCGTATCGGCGATATTGCTTGCTCCCCGGGCAGGGGGGATCTGCCGCCCCAGGCCCGCGCCGCCTTTCTCCACTTTGCAGGCGTTGCGGATGGCGATGATCTCCGCCGCGGCCGCAGCGCATTTCAGGTTCGCCTGATCCAACGGTATCTGCGCTGCCTTCGCATCCGTCAACTCATCTTCGGCATACGTTCTGAGGACATTTATATCCGCGACCACATGCTTTTGCGCCAGTTCAATCCTTTTTTCTTCCATGACCTTATTATAAATATCCACCAGGTCGTTATACTGCTCCCGCAGCACGTCGCGTTCCTTTACCAACCGCACCGCCTGCTTCTGCAGCTCCTCGATGCGCTCCTTCGCCGTGGGCATGTAGCGCTGCAGGGCCGGATCGTTCCTCAGCTCCCCGGCGGGCAGCTTTTTCAGATGGTCCTTGAAGCTCTTTTCCAGGTCGCCGCCGTGGCCGCTGAGCAGCTTGGCGGCCTTGTTTTTGTCCAGTCCGCCCAGCCACTGCCGGAAGCTGTCGCTGCCCTTCAGCGCCTCCGCCACCTGATCCACGCGGGTCCGGGAGATGGGGATATCCAGATAAGAGGCCTTGCCGCCCTTCGTGTTGGTCAGGATCCGCGCCGCCATGATCTTCGCCGCAGCGTCCCTGGCGCTTTCGTCGGTTTTCAGCCCCTTCTTGAGGTCGTCGATCAGCTTCAGGCCCGATTTCAGGTCCTTAGGGTCAAACATCTTCGGGGTGACGTAGTCCTTGTGGGTGGGGTCGTTTTCGACGCCCAGGCGCTGGTTCATGTCTCTGCAGATCTGATCAAATTCGTCCGCCGGAGTCAGAGCATGCATGGCCTTCAGCGCCGCCTGCAGGCACTTCCTGGTTTCCTCCGTCTGCTCCATGCCGGGTTCTGTGATGCTGTTCAGAAAAGCGCGGCCCTTGACCATCACCCGGATGTTGAGCGCTGCCGTTGAAGCGCCGTCCTTGTCCCGCGCGTCTCTCAGACTCTTGCAGAAGAAGCCGATCTCCTTATTCCCGCCGTTCTGCAGCGGTACGCCTTACTCCAGGAAGGTGTCGTAGGCTTCCGTCAGCACGACAGCGGTCTCCTTGCTCGTTTCCGCCGAAGCGCGGTTGGGCTGATACCGCATGTCGAATACTTCTCCCATGTATCTGGTGAGCTTCTCCGCAGAGCTTTCCGTCCAGGTTTTGCCTTCCTCCCGCTGGGAGAGGAGGCGGGCGACTTCCGGTTCTTTGCCCAGACGCTCGAGGTATTCGGGATAACGCTTCCACAAACGGGCGCTTTCAGTTTCTATTAAACCTGCAAATGCCGCACCGACGGGTTTCTCCGCGCCGTAATCCGTAGTATTCGCCGTTATCCAGATCAGCTTTGCCAGCAGCTTCGGGTCGATGGAGGGAGGAGCCTCCTGATAGCCGGGGGAGTTGACGATGTCGCTGCGTATCGAGTCGGTGAAGTGCATGCCGGAGAACTCCGTGATCTCCACGTTGCCGTAAAGGGTGACCTTATGGCTCATCGCTTCCTCTTTGACCTGCTTGAGAAAGGCCTCTTCGTTCGCTTGAGCTTCCTTCTGGATGTTTTCCAGCCGGGTGAATTCCGCCTGGTCCTTGGAGAAGTCCAGCTTCCCCATGGCCTGAAGGAAGGGACCGAAGACCTGCTCGTAGAGCTTGGGGTCCGATTTTTGCAGCTTCGCCATCTGCGCGCGCAGGCCGCTTACATTGGTTCCGGAGATGAAATAATCCCCGGAGGCCTCCTGCGGCGTGTCGATGGTGTCGGTGCGCTCCTTGCAGGTTTCGCGGATCCTGTTCAATCGGGAAATCGAGGCTTTGAGCTTGTCCTTCTCCGGCGATTTCTCCATGCGTGCGGCCAGCTCGTCCAGGACCGCCAGCTCCGGGCTGTTGTTCTTCGCGGCGCGGGTAAGATGCCGCATAAATGCGCCGGACTTGATGCTGAAGAAATCCACCTTCTCCGCTTCCTCCGCCTTGGGCGCTTCCTCCGCCTTGGGCGCGGCCTCCGCCGGAGCCTCCGCCTGTGCCTGGGGCGCGGCCCCCTCGATCTCCAGTCCCAGCCCCTGCCAGGCGCGCTCAAAAGCCTCCGCCTGCTGCTGATAGAGCTCGGGATGTTGGGCCGAAAGGTCGTTCAGAGCGTTCTGCAGCTGCTGCGCCGCTTCGGCGGCCTCCTGCTCCACGACTTCATAGGGCCTCTCGGGCATCCCCGAAAGGGCGTTGATCCTGCCGCTGAAAGCCAGGACCGCGGTCCGCAGAGGCTGGAGCGCGGGGGAGTCCTCCGGCATCTCGCGTCCCATCTGCCGCAGCGTTTCCCGGGCCTCTCTGCTGTTCATAAAAGCGTCGACGGCTTTCTTTCCCTGTGCGATATATCTTGGCATAGTATTTCCTCTTTTTTTGCCTTTTTCGTTCTTTTTCTTTACTTTATCACATCAAGCGAGCGTAAACGTAACAATAAAAACAGGGATCGGGATGATTTTCTGTCGGGTGAAAAGCGGGCGGCGAACGGCAAAAAACGGGGGGAAAAGCCCGCAGCCGCGCCGCCTTTTTGCCGCGTCTGCCTTCGCCGCGGATCGCGCCCGGCCTGCCGCCCGGCAAGGACGGCAGGGAAGAAGGGCATAGATCCGTCCCGAAGGAATTCCGTGGTTTGCCTAAAATGCCGGCGGCAGCTTCACAGTCCGAATTTCGCCCGCAGCATGGCGGCGCGCTGCCCGGCGATTCTCTCATACCGGCCGCAGATCCCGCGGATATGCTCGATCATATCGCAGAACGCATCGAGTCTGTCGGGCGCGAGCCACTTGCCGTGCTCGTGCCCGGAGTCGGCTTTGTTCACCCAGATCCTCAGGATCTTCAGCGGCGCCCCTCTGACCAGGATCAGATGAATGCGGTCCGTCACCTCGACGGTGATGTTCTCTGAATAGTAGTATTCGCCGGCATTTCTCACCACCCGGAGCTCCGGGGTCAGCCGCGCGCTGATCTTTTCATACGCCTTGTCCAGGTCGATCTCGTAATCGTCCTTTTCCCATAGCTCGCTGTCGTGGTAAAGCCCCTGCCGGGCGTAAACCAGGTCCTTGACGAAGGAGAGCATGCAGTTGCGCACGAAGCCGCCCTCCGGGCTCAGATAATCTCTGTTGTCTTCCGCTCCGTACTTCAGGACCGAGCTGCCGGCGATCATTTCATACCGGTCGAGATTTTCATAAAACAGCCGATCCTCCGGATCGAGCCGGCCGTATTTGGCCTCCTTCTTTTCCTCGCTTTTCCTTTTCAGCGCGTCCATCGCTTCTTTCAGTACCGGCCGGACCGGAATATCGTTTTCCTCATAAAGCGCTTCCATCCTGCAGAGGAGCCGGTCGTGAACCACCTCATAGGGATAGTTTCCCTCGCTGTAATAAGCGCCGTTCATCTCGACGGCCAGCAGGGAGACCCGGTCGTTGAGGGAGGGGTCCGCTCTCAGGACCTCCCGCGGTATGGACTCCAGTATGTCGAGGAAGTCGTCCTCCGCTTGTTCGAAATCCATATAATATTCGCTGACCGCATCGGCAAAAAAGCTGTAGTCCTCCGGGTCGGGCAGATGCCTCACGACGCTCTCAAGCCCGAAAAGGATGTAATCGAGGTTCTCCTGCACGTCCTCCGGCAGGTTTTCAAACTGACCGGGATGGGCTTCCAGGACGGCGAAGATCACGTCCTTGTCATGCCTCAGCCGTTCCGACGCGTAGCCGATCGAGTATTCGCATCTGCCCACGGCGGAAAGGACAGTCTCCTTGTCATCTTTCAGCCGCTCCGACGCGTATTCGAGTACGTCACCTTCGTAATTCTGTATCGCTGTGAGGACGATCTCTTTGTCGTCCTTTAGTTTATCCGACGCGAACTGAAGCGCGTATCCGTCATGTCTCACGGCGGCAAGGATCACGTCCCGGTCCCCGCGCAGATCTTCGGAGGCATATTCCAGGGC
>JAEEGK010018081.1_pt1 | contig 15285 bp, 11 predicted proteins | sample 8958771 | NCBI WGS metagenome assembly JAEEGK01 (sample SAMN16246547, study PRJNA631951) | gut metagenome | biome: gut microbiome; feature: rumen; material: SC-attached | host: Bos | place: Iran: Karaj | collected 2018-10 | reverse complement strand
ACTCTTTTTTATATTATATTATAAAAAAACATTTATTTAATAAAAAATAATTATAATATTTTAAACTAAAATATATACAGCTCAATAAAAATAATTAATTATTTTCGACAAAAAACTAATAATTTAATTAAAAAATTAATCAAAGAAAATATTATTTTGTTCCAATAATTTTCTATTTTCGTTATCATTTAATATTAATTGTGCTTCATATTCTCTAATAGCTTTATTTATTTTTTCTTTTTCTTTATTTAATTCCATATCAATTTTTCCTCTTTCAATTCCAAATTTTGTTTCCAAATTATTTTTAATATGAGGATCATGTATCTTTCTTAATATTTGTATTCTTCTATATTCATTAAGTTTTTCTTTTTCTACTTTTTCCAAAAAAGGTTTATATATTATATCTTTATATATTCTTAACTTATTTTGTATTATTTGCTCATTACTTATATTAGTATTCAGAATTGGATAATCATTAATCATATTATTTTTGTTATCATTATAACCCCACATATTTTTAGAACATTTATTCCCGTTGGAAATATAATAAAAAGGCGATAAATCACAAAAATCTTGAATTGAAGAAACACTTTGGTTATGACTGAAATAATTATTAGTACCGGATTTGCTATGAAGTAATCCTTTTCCTGATTTTGCTCTTACTTTATATTTGAGACTATTTAAATCTTTGTCTTTAATAAGTCTCGGTTTATGACCTCGATTTATATTTATAATTTTCAATGAATTTGATGATGATTCTTCTTCAATTAAATTATTTAAATTATTATTATGTTCTAAGTTCATTTTTTTATTTTTATAATTATTAATGATTTTCATAACATCTTTATTATATTTATATGAATTTTCTAATTTCATAATTTTATTATCATCAACACCCCCCTTTAATAATGCTTCTATATCATTAATATTTTTATCTTTTTTATTTTCTAAATCAAACATTGCTAATTTTGTTCTTTTTTTTTCATTATTATTATCCAAATAATTAGAATTATTATTATTATTAATATTAGCTTTTCCGTTATCTGATTTATTTCTTAATTCTGTTAATATCATTAAATTATAACTTTTTTTTTGTTTATTAAGTAAATCTTTTTGTAATTCATATTTGATTTTATTTGATACTTCTTTATCATTTATTTTCTGATAATTATTAAGATTAATATTATTAATATTAATATCATTAATATTATTAGTATTATTATTAGTATTACTATCCATAATTTCTTCAGTTATATAATTATTTTTATTATCTACACTTATGACATCATTATTATTTTTTGATTCAACATCAATAAATTCTTGTTCCAATATTTCTGAATCACGTAAAGTATTTTTTTTTATTTGGTTTGAATTATCCGAATCTTTGTTATTATTATTACGATTATTATATGACATTTGCTCCGTTTGACTATTACCAAAAGAATCAATTTTTATATTATTTTTTATGTATTCAAATCTTTTTCTATCATCTTTTCTTTCGGTATCCATTACTTCCATTCTTCTTTTATCTTCTTCCAATCTCTCTTTATCTTCCTTCAACCGTCTCCTATCTTCCTCTTGTCGGTCCTTTTCTTCCTTTATTTTAAGTCGTTCTAATTCCTGCCTCTCTTTTTCTTCTTTCATTTTTCGTTTTTTTTCTTCGTATTTTTCTTTTTCTTCTTTTAGTCTTCTTTTATCTTCTTCATATTTGACTTTTTCTTCTTTAAATTTACGTTGTTCTTCTTTAAATTGATTTTTTTCTTCTTCAAATTCTTCTTTTTCTTTTTTTAATTTTTCTTTTTCTTCTTTTTCCTTTTTTAATTTATCTTCTTTTTCTTTTTTTAATTTTTCTTTTTCTTCTTTTTCCTTTTTCATTTTTTCTTCTTTTTCTTTTTTATTTTTCTCATCTTTTTTATCTTTTTTATTATTTCCTAGAGTGGCTATATTATGATTATTTTTAACCTTAGGCATAACATCAAAAGATTTTCCTAAATTATTTTTTCTTAAAGTATGAGTTAAATTAGGATCTCTAGTTTTAGATCTTTCTTTATGATCAGGAGTAGAAGGTTTTCTTTGTTTTCCTCTTGAACCATTAATTCCTCTACTTGTTGATATTTTTCTTGGTTGAATTTTTTTTGGATCATTTTTTCTTTCTTCTATTTCTTTTTTTATCTTATTTACTATAAATTTTATTTTTTTTATTTTTACTTTCTTCTAATATTTCCCCTAATGGCATTTTGTATTCATCTATTGTTGACCAAAATATTTTGCTTTTAGAATCATAGGATTCTTCATATAATTTTAATGGTGAAAAAGCACTTTCCAATAATTGTTTTACTAAGTTTTTTTAAAAGGTTTATTATATATATATTTTTTTACTTTTTTCTTGGTTTTCAGGAGTGTTTTCTAATTTTTTGATTTCTAGTTTTTCTTCTGATTTTATTTCTATTTTTTCTTCTGATTTAATTTCTGTTTTTTCTTCTGTTTTAATTTCTGTTTTTTCTTCTGTTTTATTTTCTGTTTTTATTTCAGTATTTTCTTCTGTTTTAATTTCTGTTTTTATTTCTGTTTTTTCTTCTACCTTTTCTTCTGATTTTATTGCTAATGTTTCTTCTTTTTTCTCTTCTTCTTTTTTCTCTTCCTCTTTTTTTTCTTCTTCTTTTTTTTCTTCTGAAGGATTTAAATCTGTTGTTGGTATTTCTTCTTTATTTTCTTCTTTTGTTATCTCTGTTGGTTTTACTTCTTCTTCTGGTTTATTTTCCATAATTTAAATTTTATAAATATTACTTTTAAAAAAAATTGAATATATTTTCAGATTTAAATTTATTTTTTTTCATTAATTCTTTTTTTAAATTATGATGCTTCATAAAAAAAGTCAATATTCAAGTTTTCTTTATTTAAAAGAAAACCCTAGAAGAGAATTTTTAAATTACACTCCAATAATAAATAAAAGAAATTTAAATCCAATTCAAAAAATAGGATATCATAAAAAAGGAAAAACAATGGAATTAAATTTTCATAGAAATTATATAAGAAATAAATATGAAAAAAGTAAAATTCAAAAGAGTATTTCTTTATCAGAAAAAACACAAAATTCAGAAAGAATTAAATCAATTTTTCCATCTTTTACTCAAAGAAATTTGAATTCAGATATTTATTCTCCTTTAAGTAGTAAAAATTCTTTTTTAGAACAAAGAGCTTTTTCTTTAAATTCTTTAGAAAAAACAAATTTAAAAAAATGTCTTGAAAAAAACAATAGTTTTAGAAAAGTATTTTCTAGTAAAAGTAGAAATCAATTTAATAATGTTCCACATTATAATTCTTATAATAATAGTAAATATAATAGATCTCTTTTAGATTTTAAAAATGTTTCTAAACAAATGAGACTTGATAAAATAAAATTACAATTAAAAAAAACAGAAGTTGAGAAATATAAAGAATTACTTTTAAACAAATTAGATTTTTTAAAATTAAAAGAACATAATTATAAATCAATAATAAATGTTTTTGGTACATTTCAAAAAGATAATAATAAATATAATAAAAATATAAATTATCAAATTAAAATAGAAAAAGAAGAAAGAGACATTTTATTAGAAAAAATAAGTCAATTAAGAACAGATATATTTTACTTAAAACATAGATTAGGAAAAATAAAAAATTTTGTAGAACAAAGTTTAGATAATAAATTATTTCTTTTATGTGTTAAAAACCATACTAATCAATTAGATAATTTTTCAATAAATGATAAAGAATTATATGATAAAGATAAATTATTATTAGATTCACTTGATTCAGCAATAACTCCTAAGAAATTAGATAAAAAAACTATAAAACGAAAATCTCAAAATCTTTTAATTACAAGTTTAGATAATGATGTTTTTGATGAAGAAAATTTTATTAATAATATTATTAAACAAGAACCTATTTTTGAATCTATTCAATTATTTGAAAAACATTTAGATATTATTTTTACTGATATTAAAAATTATTTATTTGAATATAATGAATTACAAGAAGAAATCATTTTATTAAGAGAAGAATTATTACAAAGAAAAAAAGAAGAAATTATTCAAGAAGAAAATAATAAAAAATATAATGTTGATATTTCTCATTTAAAATCAAAATTAAAAGAAAAAATAGTTGAAAATAAGGATTTATTAAATATAAAAAAAAATATGAAATATGTTGGAATGGAATTATCTAAAAAAGTCAAACAAAAAATATTAGATATATATAATTATATTAATGAAAATACTAATTTAATTCCAGATAATAATAATTCAAATGAAGAAAGTGATTCAATGAAAAAATTAAGAAATATTGAATTTGTTTTTATTTATTTATTATCTTTTATTCAAAAATTAAAAAAAGAAAAAAAACAAGAATATTGTACTATTAAAAAAGTAATTGATGAAAGAAATAGAATAAGAAATAACGAAATTCAGAAAGAAACTGTAAAAAAAGAATTCGAAGAAAAAGTTAAAAAGGTTTTATTAAAAAATAAAAAACTTATATATAAACCTTTAAGAAAGGTTGCTGAAGATTATAAATTTAAATAAAATATATATTTAATAATATTAATATTTTATTATATTATAAAAAATTATTTTTTTAAATTTAAAAGTTTTTTAAATGGAATCAATTGAAGAAAAAAAAATAACAATTGAAAATAATAGTAATGAAAGTTTTTCTTTTAAAAATGAAACAAAAATCACAGAAAAAACAGAAATAAATAATTATGAAAATGAATGGGAAAAAATAGAATTAAACATAAAAAAAAACAATAATATAAATTTATTTAATAAAAGTGAACAAAACTCTTTAAAAAATTCATTAATTAAAACAATAGATTGGGATGATTTTGATGAAGAAACAACAAAAAATACAAATTCTTTTTTAAATAAAGTAAATGAATTAAATTTAAATTTTAAATTAAAAAATATAATTCATCCAATAGATAATTCTTTTGAAGAATTCACAAATAAAAAAATTCAAGATTTAGAAAAGTTAAAAATTAAAATTGACTATAAAATATTTTCAAATGATTCTATTAAAGAAGAAAATGAAATTACAAATACATATAGTTCAAATTTTGAACAAAAAAATAATAATGAATTACCTGATTATAGTGAAATATCAATTATTCAAGGAAAAAATTGTTCGAATTTAAATATAAAAAATAATAATTTAAAAGCAAAAGGAAAAACTTTTTTAATTGATGATAATATGGAAAATAAACATTTAAAAAAAATAAATAAATTTATTGGAATAATGAAAAATCAATCTAATGAAAATGAAGTAAATAATGAAAAAAAAAATGTAATTAATGAAAAATTAAAATCTCTATATGATATTATTTTAATTAAAACTAATAAATCAAATGAAGATATTTCACAAAGTTTTCAATATGAAAAAAAAGAAAAAGAAAATTCAAAAGATTATTTTGAACAAATTTTTGAAAATATTATTTCCGAAAAAGTAAAAAATATTCCTTTAAAAAAAAGATCATATTCTTTTAAAGAAATATCATTCTTACAAAATGAAGAATTTGAAAGAAAAAAAAAAAATAATTTAGAAAAATTTATTAAAAGAAATTTAATTAAAAATCATACAAATTTATTAAATATTCCAAATCATAACCCAAAAAAAAATATAATTTTAACCTATCAAAAAAATTTCTTTCCAGAAAAAGGAAAAAAATTAGATAAATCAAATCAACATTTCATGAAAAAAATAAAAGAAAATAAAAGACTGTTAAACACTCTCTTTTCAAAAAATATTCATTCCTAAAAAAAACAGAAAAAAAAAATTTAATATTTCATTTAATTTTTTTTCCTAAAAATTTTAATATAAATTTATTTAATAAAATAATATTTAATAATATTAATATTTAATTTCCGTTCAGAAAATTCTTTTTTTCATTATATTTTTTTTGTATTCATAATTTTATCATGTTCTTCTTAATCACATAATTTATATTCATATATAAAAAATGACAGTTTCAGATACTATTGATGCTTCATATTGTTTATTTTTATTTACAAATGATGTTTTTCTGGTTGCTTATTTCCTATAAATATGATTTTTATGTTATTTCTTGTTATATTATTAATTTATAGAATCCATTTAATTTATTAAAGAAAATAATTATAAAAAAATAAATAAACATCCTGATTAAAAAAATCTATAAAATACTATAATTTAATAAAATATTTTATTAAAAGAAAATGAGTGACAAAAAGCAAATGATAAAAGAATGGAAGCCAATATTAGATAAATATGAACCAATCAAAGTATTAGGTTCAGGATCATATGGCCAAGTAATAGAAGCAGTGAATAAGGCAACAAAAAAAAAAGCAGCAATAAAAAGAGTCACAGGTCTTTTTGAAGATTTAATAGACACAAAACGTATTCTTCGGGAAATAACATTATTAAGATTTATGAAAAATCAATTTATTGTAGAACTCTTAGATATAATATATGATAAAGATGATCCATTTTTTGACACAATATTTTTAATATTTGAATGTTTACCATCAGATTTAAAAAAAATAATAAAATCAAATCTTCACTTAAATATGTTAGATGTAAAATTACTAGTATATCACATATTATGTGGTTTAAAATATATTCATTCCTGTGCAGTATTACATAGAGATTTAAAACCTGGTAATATATTATTAGATGATAATTACCAAATTAAAATATGTGATTTTGGTTTGGCAAGATGTGTAAATAAAGAAGATGATGATGATGAAATAACTGATAGTGTTCAACCAAATAGAACAATAGATAAAAAAGCACTTTTAACAAAAGGAAGTTCCTTAAATCAATATACACAAAATAAATCTAAAGAAACGGAAAAAACAGAAGAAGAGAAGAAAGAAAAAGAAGAAGAAAAGAAAGAAAATAAGCCAAAAAGACCTCCAATGTTAAAAGAATTAAAAAAGCAGAAACAGCAACAAATATTATCAGTTCATGTAGTAACACGTTGGTACAGAGCACCAGAATTGATATTAATTGAAACAGATTATACAAGTGCAATAGACGTATGGAGTGTAGGATGTATATTTGCAGAATTGATGATGATGATAAAGGAAAATGCCCCAACATTTTTAGATAGAACACCTCTCTTTCCTGGTAAATTTTGTTTCCCTCTTTCACCTCCTGGTTCCAACAAAGTTAAAGTCAATGAATATGGTTTTCCTAATGAAAAAACTGATCAATTAAATGTGATTTTTGATGTTATTGGAACTCCTAGTGAAGAAGATATGGAATTTATCACTGATCCTAATGGAATTTTATATTTAAAAAGCTTGAAAGTTCGAAATAAAAAAAATTTAAAAACTAAATTCCCTGGTAGTAGTGATGATGCTTTAGATTTATTAGATAAAATGCTAAAGTTTAATCCTAATAAAAGAATCACTGTTAATGAAAGTCTTGAACATCCTTTTTTTAAAGAAGTTAAAGATAGTAAAAAAGAAGTAGAAGCTGATTTTAATTTAGAATTCGAATTTGAAAAAGATGAAAATTTAACTATGGAAAAATTAAGAACATTGTTTGTTCAAGTTATTAATAGTTATAAAAATAAAAAATAAAGATTAAAATGTTATTATTTTTTTGGTATTTTTAGTGATAAAGTAAAATAAAGTGGTTTTTATTTTTATTGATAAAATAGTTTTAACTAAAAAACTTTTAAAAAGAATTTATTGATAGTATAAAATTTTATTTTTTTTAATTATAAAAGTTATTAAAAAAATAAATAAAATAAATGGGATGTATATTATGTGATTGTAACAATGAATTAAAATATAATAATATAAATTCGATAGAAGATAAAATCGATTTATCAATATTAAACAATAGTAGTTTTTTAACAACTTCATTAGATTCAACTCTTCCAATAAGTTCACTAAATTATTCAACTCATATTGAAAATAGATTTTTTTTTGATGTAAATATGGGAGAAGGAACTTTTGGTTTTTCAATGAAAATTATTGAGAAACCAACAAAGAAAGAATACAGTTTAAAAATTTTACCAAAAGATGATTTAAATAAATCTAATGAATTAAAAGATATTAAACAAATATATGAATATATAAGAAAAATTTTAATTAATTCTTCTCATATTAATAGAATTTTAAGTATTTATGAAAATGAAGATAATTATTTTATGATAAGAGATTTAGCTCCTTTAACTTTAAAAAGAAAAATTAAAAATTCTAAACTACCTTTTCAACCAAAAGAAGTTAAAAATATTATGTTTCAATTATTTAAAAGTGTACAATATCTTCATTCAAATAATATTATTCATGGAAATATAAAACCAGAAAATATTTTATTTTTTAATAGAAATGAAATTAAATTAGAAGATGAAACTCATTTTCTTTATTTTGAAAGAAATAATAAAATTACAAATTATATTTATTCATCACCTGAAATTTTTGAAAATATTCAAAATGAAAAATGTGATGAATGGTCATGTGGAATAATAATGTATTTTCTTCTTTGTGGAAAGTATCCTTATAATTATAGTAATTTTGATGATTTACATAATAAAATATTGAAAAATAAATATGAAGAAAATATTGAATTTTCTAAATTAAATTCTGTTACTCAAGATTTAATCTCTAAATTATTAACTTTAAATCCTAATTTAAGATTTTCTGCTGAAGATGCTTTAAATCATAAATATTTTGAAAAAGATAAAGAAGATCATGTAAATGAAAATGATATTAATTTTAATGATAATTATGTTTATAATAGAAATATTGATACTATGATGAAAATATATTTTATTTTTATTATTGTTTATAATAATGATGCTAATATTAATGAAATATTTGTTAATTATATTCTTGGTGATGGATTTGAAGTTGAAAGTGAAAAATGGAAATTAGTTAAATTTTTAAATGATAATTTAATTTGCTATGAAGATGAAAATATAAGACATATAATTAATTATCTTTATAACAATAATATATATTTATTTGGAGATAATTTAAAAGTTGTTTTTGATTTTTTCTGTAATAATAAAGGAGATGATGAACCTGTTATTAAATTAAAAGATATTATTAATACTTTGAAAACTCTTATTGAAAATATAAATATAAATAATCATAAATTTACTGATTCTATGATAGATAAAAATTTAAATTATGAAGAATTTAAATATTTTATAAGTTCACAATTATAATTTTTTAAAATAAAAAAGAGTAACTTTTATATAAAATATCATATATTTTAAGTTAATTAAATTAAAAAAAATTTCATTTTTACAACATGTGATTACTTGTTTTTAAAATATATGAACAAATTTTAAAATGATAATTATCTAAATTATTCACATATATACACTAAGTACTATTATTTTATTATTTATTAAAAAATAATACAATATTTGTATCATGAAAAACTCAATATAGATATAAATGAATTTTCTGAATCTTTCATAGAATTTACAGCAAAATTTCTAAAATTTTTATTTAATATAATATTTCTTCTTTCTTGATTAAACATTTCATCAGTTATTTGAAAAATTATACTTAAAAATGGATTTTGTAAATTATCAATATTAAAAGCACATTCCTTATATTTTTTTAATATTTCTAACCTTTGATTTACTAATAAATCTTCTATATATTTAGTAGACAAAATGAAATCTTCTTTTTGAAAATTTTCATTAAATTTTATTTTTATATCTTCACAATAATTTAATTTAGGTAAAGGTTTTAATTTATCTAAATAACAAATAGTATCATAAAAAATATTAATTCCATTTCTTAAAAGAATTTTTTTATTAAATCCATAATAATTTCCATTTAAATATTCATGACCATTATCTTTAATAATTAAATTATCAATAATATATTTTAATTTTAAAGAATAATCTTTTGGATTAGAACGTACAAAATTAATTTCTTTAAGCATTTTCATTTCAAAAGAAGAATCTTTACTATTATCAGTAGATTTATTATATATAGAAAAATGATTAAAATTATTTCTTGATTTACTTTCAATTAAAGTAATATTAATAGTATTATTAATTGGAGAAATAGACCCTAATTCATTTATATTAATACATTTTTGATTAGTAACATTATTATTATTATAATTACATCCACAATTTCCCATGTTTAATTTACTTTTTATTATCCAATTTAGTATTATGTGAAAAAAAATAAAAAAAAAAATAATAAAAATGGGAATAATTTGTTGCAAAGAAGATGATACGTAAAAAATAAAAAAAATAATAAATAACATTTTAAAAGTATAGTATGAACTTCCTTTCAAAAAAGTTATTATATATAATTCCAAATAAAAGCAACGAAAAGCAGAATTCAACATTAATAATATTTGACATAGAAGAGGAGAAAAGTTACAAGCAAAATTTTAATTTAAGAATAATATCAAATTTAAAAGGAATAAGTCAATTAAACGTAAATAACACATTATATTGTTGTGGATTAAATGAAGAAAACAAATCAAAAGAAGTAGTATTAGGATCATATATGTTTCAAATAAATTGTGATGTTACAAATCCAAATCCAATTTTTTTAGTAAATTCAAATTTTTCTCATTTTTCACCTTCAATGTCAATTTGGCATTCTGACTTTATTATTGTTGTTGGAGGAAAAAATCAAATTGAATGTGAAGGTTATTTAATATCTAAATCAAAATGGATTGAATTACCTCCTTTACCTGAAGAAAGATATAAATCTACTTTATTTTCACATGAAAAAAATAATGTATTATATTTATTTGGAGGATTTTCTAATGTTAATAATAATAATAGTAAAAATATTCTTAGATTAAATATGGAATTATGTGATAAATGGGATATTATTTTAATTAAAGATAATGATTTGTTATTAGGAAGAAATTCTTCTGTTTCTTTTATGTTTGAAAGTGATCATAATATTTACATTTGTGGAGGAAAAGATGATAAAGATGAAGAAACTGATTTTATTTGTCAATATAATATTTATGATAGATCTATTGTAAAATCTAAAGTTAATATGAAAAGTATTTCTTCTTTTAATATGCAAGGTTATGCTGATTTAAATAAAAATCATTTCGCTTTTATTGATAATCATTTTGTTATTCATTGTGTTAATAGAAATGATTTTAAATGGAATGTTATTCCTTTTGATAGTTAAGTTTTATAATTGATTTACTCACTTTTATTTAAAAAGCCCTTTTTTTTATTTAAAAATTGATTTTTATTTAAATGGGAATTTTAATTCATTTTTTTATTATTTATTTAAGATTAATTTTTATTAGTTTTGTAAATATGCTTAAATTTATTATTGTTATTCAAGTTATTAAAGTTCTTTTATCATGTAATATTTTATTTGAAGGGAAAAATTTAACTGAACACATTTCAGAAGTAATTTCATTAAATTATACAAAATGTATAGAAGAAGCATTAAATATAGATAATTATGAAATAATAGACAATTATTTAAATATATTATCTCAAAATAAAATAAATTTTACTCAAACATTAACTCAAATAATTTCATCAAAAATAGAAAAAATACATAGAATAAAACATTTATTTTTAGATAATTCACATAAAGAAAAATATGAACCATGTATTTATTGGAGTCAAAATAATTTATATATTTTTATGGAAATTCAATATAAAAGTAATTGTAATGAAAAAATAATTTGTGAAGATTTAGAAAATGAAAATTTAGAACTTTTAACAGATAGTAATTATGTTTATTTTGAAGGATACTGTTATGATAAAGAAAATAAAAGAAATATTAAATTTGAAAAAGAAATGCATTTATTTGGAAATTTAAATAAATTAAAATCTTTATATAATAGTAAAACTAATAAAAAATCAGGAAAATATTATGTTACTTTAAATAAAAAAGAAAAAGGAATTTGGAATACTTTATTCAAAAAAAAAGATAAAAATAATCAAAATCCAAATATTATTAAAACAGAAGGATTAGAATGGGAAAAAGATATGAGTAATGAAAATTTTATTAAATTAAATTAAAAAATTGATTATATAAACCTTATAACTTAAATAATTCTTATTTCATATTTTAATATTTTTTTTCAAATAATATCTTATTTAATTAGATATAATTATTTTTCTATTTGAAATTCTGTTTTTATAATTTTGAAAAACATAAATTTAAAGTTATAAATAAATTAAATATATTAATTATTGTATAAAAAATGCAGAATTCAAATAATTTATCTAAGAATGATCCTATAATGTTTAATATTATTTGTCGTTCTTTATTTATTTTAAAAAGTAAGTTTGAAATTTATAAAAATGAAATCAATAAATTATATACAAAATATTTTGTCAAAGATAAAAACAATTATAATAATAATACATTTAAAATAATAAAAAAAGACTCATTTAAAAATCTTCTTGAAGAAATATGTAATTTAATAAATATTTCAATATTTAAAATAACATCAATGAATGAATTATTTATGTCAAATTTTATTCCAGAAATAAGAAATGAAGAACGACAAAATAAAGCAATAGAAAAAATAAATAATTATATAACTGATAAAATAAGAAAATACAATCAAATATATTTTACAAGAAAAATAAAGCCATTAATAGAAATAAATAAAATAGAAGAAATATCAGATGATTACACAAATTATTATCCAATAGGAGAATATGATAAAAATGGTAATTTAATAAATATTTTTGAGCAAATTAAAAAATTAAATGAAGAGAATTATATTAAATCAAATGATTTAACTTTAGAAGAAGAATATGAATTAAATTTAAAAGAAGATAATATACTTTATATAGAAACTCTACCAATGATAATTGCAGATTTTATTAATTTGCATTCTAACTATGTTATTATTAATACTGAAATTAATGATAGTAAGTTAAATAATGATATTAAAAATTTATTTGATGGAGAAATTATGAAAAGAATTGAAAAAGAATACTCAAATTTAACTGAAAAAATTGTTAATTTACCTCAAACTTTTGAAGATGAAATGAAAGTAAAAAATATTTTAGAAAGACAAAATGAAATAAATAAAAAAATAAAAATATATGAAAATTTATTAAAACAAAAGAAAAAAAGCGGTGAAAATATAATTTTTTTACAAGAATTTGTAAATCAATTAAAAGAAGAGAAAGAAAAATTTAATAAAAATATATCAAAAGAACAAAAAGAAATAATAAAAAGGAATAAAATAAATGAAAAATTAAAAATAATAAAAAATAATAACAAAGAAAATAATTTAAATAATGATAAAACAAATAATGATAATATAATAACAATAACAAAAACAGAAGAAACAATAGAAAATAATTTATCAACAGAAAATTTATCAGAAGAAACAGAAGACAATTTATATGAAATATTTTTATTTTATGCTAATCAACAAAATGAAAAATTACTTTCTCCAACATTTGATGAAATGGCTTATAGAAAAGTAAGATTAAATTTTGATGAATTTTCTAAATTTTTAATTGATTTTGAAGTTAAAATCCAAAAAGAAAAACTTATTGAATTATTTAATAAAAATTCTACAAATAAATTAATGTCTTTTGAACAATTTAAAAATATATTTTTAAAAATGGGATTACCAATGAATAATTATAGAAAGGAAAAATTATTTAAAAAAAAAAAATTATATGATGTAAAATTAAAATTAGAAAAAAATAAAAAAAATGATTCAATTCAAAATAAATTAAATGAATTAAAAATGAATGAAAATACAATAGAAGAAGAATATAAAAGATTAAATAATTTAGATTATAAAGGAGTTAAAGAAGAATTTGATGATTATATTGGAATTAATCAACCTAATATTTATAGAGAAAAAATGAAAGGTTTTCTTGATTTAAAAGAAAGAGAAATTGATTTTGAAAATAAACTTATTTTTAAAAAACCTCATTTAATTAATATTTCTAATAAATTTAAACTTAAGAAAAATTCACATAAAAAATTATTCATTGATAAAGAAAAAAAACTTGAAGAATTTAAGAATAATAATAATATTATTGAAAATAATGAAAATGAAATTTATAATCAAAAAGATAAAATAAAAGAAAATAAATTTTTTTATGTTTCTAAAAAAGAAAAAGAGGAATTAATAAAAAAAGAAGAAGAAAAACAAAAATTAATATTATTAAAGAAAAAATTAGAAGAAGAAGAATTAGAAAAAAAAAGAAAATTAGAAGAAGAAGAAAGGCAAAGAAAAAAAGCTTTATTAGAAGAAGAAAAAAGAAAATATATTTTTTCCTTTCCAAGAATTGAGAAAAGTTCATTAAAAGATATAGAGATTGATGAAAAAGATGAAAAATTATTATTAATTGATAGTGAAAGTGAAAACTCAGATATTGAAATTTTAAATCGTTTTGGTAATGTTAAAAAAAATAATTCAAGTCAAATTATTGAAAAAGAAAATGATAATAAAATAGAAAATCAAATTGAAAATAATAATAATAATATTAACAATGAATTAGAAAATAATAAAAATAATAATAATAATTACGATAATAATAATAATAATAATGATAATAATGATAATAAAAATATTAATAATAAAGTAGAAAATAATGATAATAATAATGATAATAATGATAATAAAAATATTATTAATAAATTAGAAAATAATGATAATAATAATAAATTAGAAAATAATAATACTTCTAATAATAATAATATCTATGAAAAAGAATTAATTAATTTAAATAGAAATGAAACACCAAAAACAATTGATAATAATAAAATAAAAAAGATAATTATTAAATCTCCTTCAAATCCCTTATATACAAGAAATAATCATATTTATTATAAAAATAACGTTTATTCTCCTAATAAATATATTTCTAATAATATTAATCAATCAAGTAAAACAGAAAGAACAAAACCTTTAATTAAAGCTGGTGAAAAAATAATTTCTTCAAATTATGATTCTTTTAATGAACAATTAACTCATTTTTATAAACCTATTAACAAAAAAATAAATAAAGAAGAAAAAATAAATAAAACTACTTTTCTAAAAAAAAGTATTCAAAAAATAAAAAATAATATTAAATAATTAAATAAAATTTTAGGCTTTTGTTATTTATAAATATTTTTAAAAATAATTAAAAAATTATAAATAATTAAAAAATATTTTAAAATAAATTTTTAAATTTATTATTATTTTTTTGAAATGGATGATTAAAACATATATTATCTATATCTTTTAATTTTATAATATTATTATGTAAAGTTTTGACATGTTTTTCTTTACATTGTAAACAAAATGTTTTATAACATAATA
>JAEEGK010018080.1_pt1 | contig 15286 bp, 12 predicted proteins | sample 8958771 | NCBI WGS metagenome assembly JAEEGK01 (sample SAMN16246547, study PRJNA631951) | gut metagenome | biome: gut microbiome; feature: rumen; material: SC-attached | host: Bos | place: Iran: Karaj | collected 2018-10 | reverse complement strand
CTCCATTCTCGATTCTTGAAGGTTTGAAGGTTTGAGGGTTTGAAGGTTTGAGTGGGGAATTGGGGGATTGGGGAATTGTTTGACTGTTTGATTGTTTGATTGTTTGATTGCTGGGATATATGCGCTGGAGGCGTCTTTCCACGCCCTTGAATGTCGAGATGGCCGTCTTGACAGCAACGGGATCGCAACCGAGCTTGACGGCCATCGCCGCTGCCAGCTGCGCATTCTGCAGGTTGTGCTTCCCGGGCACCGGAACATTCAAATCCAAGCAATCGGACAACCTCAGAAATTCAAACAATTCGCCAGTCGAGCGTCCGTCGACAAGCGGACCCGGCAAGTCCTTCACGAACGCGTCAAACACCTCGTCCATCTCCTCTTTCGAGTAATGGTCCGCGGACGCGTTTGTGACGATGGCGGCGTATGGGCGGAAGGCGACGAGCGACTTGTCGCTTTCGTCCACCTCAGCGACGGCATACGCACCGCGGCCCATCCTGACGGCCCCTTCCCAACCGGGGACGTTCGCTCCGTTGACGCACATCGGGTCGAGTCCGCATTCCGCGAGAACGTGGCCCAGCATGGCCGTAACCGTTGACTTCCCGCACGTTCCGACGACAGCGACAAGCTTGTAGGACTCGAGAGCCCTCGCGAGCGCCTTCGCGCGGTGGGTGACCGGGATGCCGAGCTCCTTCGCCTTCGCGAGCCCTGGGTTGGTGTCCTCGATCGCCGTCGAGACAACCACCTCGCCGGTCGCCGCGTCAACGCCACTGCCGTCGTCCGGGAAGCACTTTACGCCGATAGATTCAAGAAAGCGTATGTTTGGCGTCCCCAGAGTGCGGTCCGCTCCCGTTACCTCGTCGCCTAGCCTCACGAGCGCCGTCGCGAGCGCGCTCATGCCGACTCCGCCGATTCCTATGAGATGTCTTTTCATCGCCTGTCTAGATGGATGGGGCCGCGGCAAAACTGCCGCGGCCCCGTGTCGTGTTGCGCACTGTGAATCAGGCCTTCGCGTCAAGTTCGGCCATTGCCGCCTTGCGCGAGAGCTTGATGCGTCCGCGCTCGTCGACGTCTAGGCACTTGACCATCATCTTGTCGCCGACCTTGCAGACGGCTTCAACGTTCGGGACGCGCTTGTCCGAGAGCTCGGAGATGTGGCAGAGGCCGTCCATTCCGGGGAGGATCTCGACGAACGCGCCGAAGTCCTTGATGCCGGTGACGGTTCCCTCGTAGATCTTGCCGGGCTCGGCGACGGCCGAGACCGCGCCGACGGCGCGCTTCGCCGCTTCCATCGACTCGAGCGAGGTCGCGAAGATTGAGACCTTGCCGTCGTCGTCGATGTCGATCTGCGCGCCCGTCGAGTCGACGATGCCGCGGATGTTCGAGCCGCCGGGGCCGATGAGGGCGCCGATCTTGTCGACGGGAATCTGCATCTCCTCGATCCGGGGCGCGTACTTGTTGAGCTCTGCGCGCGGGGCGGGAATGACCGACTCCATGAAGTCGATGATCTTGAGACGCGCATCGTGAGCGGCCTTGACAGCGCCCTCGACGAGGTCCCAGGTGAGGCCGCGGAGCTTCAGGTCGACCTGGAAGCCCGTGATGCCCTTCTTCGTGCCGCCGACCTTGAAGTCCATGTCGCCGCAGTGGTCTTCCGCGCCGAGAATGTCGGTGACGAGCACCTTCTTGGACTGGTCGTCGTTCGTGAAGAGACCAATCGAGATGCCCGCGACGGTGCGCTTGAGCGGAACGCCGGCGTCCATGAGCGCGAGGCAGCCGTTGCAGATCGACGCCATCGACGAGGAGCCGTTGGAGCCCATGATCTCGCTCACCACGCGGATCGAGTACGGGAACTCGTCCGGCAGAACCTCCGCGAGGGAGCGCTCGGCGAGCGCGCCGTGGCCGATCTCGCGGCGGCCGGTGGAGCCGAGGCGGCCCACTTCGCCCGTGCAGTACGGCGGGAAGTTGTAGTGGAGGATGAAGCGCTGGCTCGTGGGGCCGCCCGTCACGGAGTCGAGCTCCTGGGCGTCCTTCTTCGTGCCGAGCGTGACCGTGGCGAACGACTGGGTCTCGCCGCGCGAGAAGATCGCCGAGCCGTGGACGCGCGGGAGCACGCCCACCTGGGCCGCGAGCGGACGGATCTCGTGCTGGGCGCGGCCGTCGATGCGGAGGCCCTTCTCGAGCACGTTCTTGCGGACGGTCTCGATCTCGAGGGCGTCGAAGAGGTGCACGAAGCCGACGGCGTCGATCTCGGGCCACTTCTCGGAGACCTTCTTGAGGAGGTCCTCCTTGATGGCGCTGACCTTGCCCTGGCGCTCGAGCTTGCCCTTGATGAGGAGCGCGGCCGCAAGGGCCTCGCCGCCCTCCTTGCGCATGAAGTCCATCTTGTCCGCGGGCTGCGGGATGTCCTTGATGTCCTTGTCGGGCTTGCCGAGGGCGCGGCGCATCTCGATCTGGAGGTCGATGATCTTCTCGACTTCCTCATGGGCGCGCTTGAGGGCGGCGAGGAAGTCCTCGTCGCTCACCTCGGCGGCGGAGCCCTCCATCATGAGGAACTTGCCGCGGATGCCGGCGTAGAGGAGGTCGATGTCGCTCTTGGCCTTCTGCTCGTGGGTCGGGTTGATGACCCACTGGCCGTCGATGCGGCCGATCCTGACGCATCCGATCGGGCCCATGAACGGGATCTCGGAGATGTGGAGCGCGGCGGACGACGCGTTGACGGCGAGGAAGTCGGCTTCCCTGGTGCCGTCGGACTGGATGAGCGTCGAGTTGACCTGGACGTCGTTGTAGTAGCCGTCGGGGAAGAGCGGACGGATCGGACGGTCGCACATGCGGGCCGTGAGGATCTCCTTGCTCGTCGGACGCGCCTCGCGCTTGAAGAACCCGCCCGGGAACTTGCCGGAGGCGTAGAACTTCTCGCGGTACTCGCACTGCAGCGGAAAGAAGTCGATGCCCTCCCGCGGCGTGTCGGTGTTGGTGACCGCCGTGAAGACGGTCGTGTCGCCGTAGCTGACGGCGACAGCCCCTGCTGCCTGCATGGCCAGGAGCCCGGTCTCGAACACGAGGTCTGTCCCCGCGATGTTGACCTTGAACTGCTTTGCACCTTGCATTGCTTGTTTCTCTTTATTCTTGTTTTCTGTTTGTCAATTCCAGGAGCGGAACGGTTCCCGGTTTCCCATTCGCGGGCCCCCGTTCCCCGCCTTAGCGGCGCAGGCCGAGCTTCTTGATGAGCTCCTTGTAGCTCTCCTCGTTCTCGCGCTTCAGGTAGTCGAGAAGGTTGCGGCGGTTCTGGACCTTGCGGAGGAGGCCGTAGCGGGAGCTGTGGTCCTTCTTGTTCGCCTTGAGGTGCGCGGTGAGGGCCTCGATCTCCCTGGTGAGGATTGCGATCTGGACTTCGGAGGAACCCGTGTCGCGGTCGTGGCGCTGGAACTCGTTGGCGATTGCGGCCTTGTCGATCTTCATTTTCTTCTGTCTTTCTCTTTTGTCTGCAAACCGGGAAGCCGTCCCCATGCCAAGCCCTTCTGCGGGCCAAAGATGCCCTCACCCGAGGGCGTCCGCGGCAGGGATAACCTCCTGAGACAGTCGCAGATTGGCAGATATTATACCAAAAACGCCCCGCCGCGCGCAACAGGGCGACCGACGCCGCCGCGATGCGGCAGTCTTGAGAATCCTGTGCGGAAAATTCTGAAACCGCACCATCTGCTCGGGACGGCGGCAACCGCCATCCGGGGCTCACTCGCCCAACTCGCCCAGAACGCTCTCGAGCAAGGTCTCCTCGCTTTCGCAAGGCGATTCGTCGAACGGACACGCCAGGATCGTCCTCACCCGCCCGACGAGCGCGACGTGCCCGCCCAGGAGTCCGGCGAACTCCTCCGGAAGCCTGAACCGGCCGCGCACATCGACATGAACGCGCTTCGCCGCACTCAAGGCGTCCCTCTCCTCGGCCAGATAGCCATCGCCATGCGAGAGGCGCAGTTCCCGTTCGTACTCGTGTTCGGGGAAAAGGCAGACGGCGTTCGCTTCGTCCTTGTCGCGCACGGCGAACAGGTCGCCTCCGCCCGGCACCGCCCGCCATTCGGCCGGAATGTACATTCCGCCCTTCCGACCGGGCTTGCACTCGTACTGTCCGACGAACAGCGCATTGCCGCAAGCCTCGTTATCTTTTGTCGTGTGCATTTTCGTCAGCGCTCCCCGAACACAAGCTCACCACCGGCCATGACGTCGGCATGGCGTATGGTGAAGCCGTTTACGAACGCCGGCCCGAGCTTCACGGTCTCGCTGTACGTCGCATCGACTCCGCCGCCGCGCCTGACGCGGAAGACGCGTCCGTCGCCGACCTTGACCGCGATCTCCGGCAACTGCGGTTCGCCGAGGACGTATTCGCCGCCGCACGGGTCGAAGGGGTAGAAGCCAAGCGAGGCGAAGACGCACCAGGCGCTCATCTGCCCGCAGTCCTCGTTGCCGCAGAGGCCGTCCGGCTCGACGCCGTACTGCGTGTCCATCACCTCCTTGATGTACTTAGCGGCGAGGTCGCGGCGTCCGAGAAGCGAGAAGAAGTAGATCACGTGGTGGCTCGGCTCGTTGCCGTGGCAATACTGCCCGATGAGGCCCGTAACGTCCGGCGGCGCCTCGGAGAGCTTGGAGGGGTCTTCGTTGAAGAGCCCCGTCAGGCGCTTGAGGGCGGCGTTCCTGCCGCCGAGCATGCGGACGAGGACATCGGGATCCTGCATTACGTGCCAGTTCCAGTGGAAGGCGTTGCCCTCCGTGTAGTTGTGGTGGATCTTGCCATGCACCCTGTATGGGTCGAACGGAGTGCGCCACGCGCCCTTCGAGTCCTTGGCGCGGATGAATCCCGTGGCGGAGTCGAACAGGTTGGTCCAGTTCAGCGAGCGGTCGCGGAAGAACCTTGCCTCGTCCGCCTTGCCGAGCGCATCCGCGAAGCGGTACGCGCAGTACTGGTCGTAGCAGTCCTCGAGGAGGCACGAAACGCTTTCATCGTTGATGATGTCGCAGGGATAGTATCCGTACTTTTCGATGAGCTCGTATCTCGCGATCCAGCGGCCGCGGTTCTCCGTAAGCGTGGCCTTGACGTCCCGCCAGGCGCGCTCCCAGTCCACTCCGTTCCCCGTTCCCCGTTCCCCGTTCCCCATTCCCTTCAAAAACGCATCCACGATCATCGGCACGGAATGGACGCCGACCATGCACTGGTTGTCGCGGCCCCATAGCGTCCACACGGGGAGATGTCCGTTCTGGTCGAAATGCCAAAGCATCGAATCGACGAAGGCCGGCACGTATTCAGGAGTGAGGATCGTGTAGAGCGGACCCGCCGCGCGGTATGTGTCCCAGCAGGAGAACGTCGAGTAAATCGGCGTCTCCCCGACGTCCGAGAGGCGGTTCGGCTGGAAGCAGAGGTGGTAGATGGCGGTGTAGAGGGTTTTTAGCTGCTCGACCGCGCCCTTTGCCTCCACGCGGGAGAGAATCGAACGCCACTTGTCCCTGTTCGCCGCGAGAACGCCGTCGAAGTCCCAGCCCGGCACCTCGGCGTCGATGTTGCGACGCGCGCCTTCCTCGGAGGAACGAGAAAGCGACACCTTGAGGTACAAAACCCCACCATTCCCCGTTCCTCGTTCCCCGTTCCCCAGATTCTCGAACGAATATACGGTCTTCGGGAGCTTGCTCCTCTTGTCGCGCTCGACGACGCTTGCAGAGGAGGGCTCGGACGAGACCTCCCACGCGAAGTAGTAGTCGCGGTCCGGCCAGCCCCTGCGGTCGCTGACGTGGCCTGAGACGCGGCGGCCCTCCATCGGGCTGATCGTCGCTGCGGCGACGCGTCCATGCCCCCACGTGGGGTCGTAAAGGAGCCTCGCCGCGGCGTCGCGGAACGTGAAGCGGTAGAGCGCGACGTGCTCGGTGCAGGTCGCCTCGACCTTCACTCCGCTCTTGAGCTCGACGGCGTAGTAGCCGGGCGACGCCTTTTCGGTGGACTTGTCGAAGCCGGAGCGGAACTTGGCGTCTGCCGCCGCCTTGACGTCGCCGGTGAAAGGCATGAACGCGACGTCGGAGAAGTCGGAGCAGCCAGTGCCGCTCAGGTGGGTCTGCGAGAAGCGCTCGATGCGTCCGTCGCCGTACTGGTAGCTGGAGCAGCGCTCCCAGCCGCCGAGCCCGGTGTCCGGGCCGGGCTGCACCATGCCGAAGGGATACGCGGCGGCCGGGGTCGTGTGGCCCGTCCCGGCGGAGCCGATGAACGGATCGGCCCAGTCGAGGACGTCCTTCGCGTCCGCCGACGAGACGACCTTGGCCGATCGGCGCTTGAGTCCAGTGAGAGACCGCTTCCACTCCTCTTCAAGCTCCGCACGGGTCTTCCCCGCCAGGTCCTTCCACACGCCCTCGCCATAACGCCCGGCGCGGCATGTCCTGTTGAGCTTCGCCACGAAGTCCCTGTCGTAGGTCTTCGAGACGTAGTCGAGGAACGACGCCGTGATCCCGTAGCCCTCGTCGAGCTTCGGGTTCTTCTTCGCGTTTTCGGTCGCGCGCTTGACGCCCGCCGCACCCTCGTTGTTGAACCAGCGCACCCAATCGACGATTCCCTCGCACAGCCAACCAGGCCCAGAGCTGTACGGCTTCGCCCGCCCTTCCAGCGAGCGATAGTCCTGGACGAGGTGGCCGAACTCGTGGATGCACGCGCCGACGGCCTCGTGGCGCAACGACTTCACGAATCCGGCGCAAAGCCATATTTTGCCGCCCCCGGCGCTGGTCCACGCCGCGCCGTCCTTGCGGGTGAGGACGATCGTAGTCTCGCCGCCCTCCCATTTCGCGCCAGGGCCGTCGAGAAGCCGCACGACGGACGGCGCCATCGCCTCCAGCGCCGGCTTGAGGCTGCGCTCCGCCCACTCCGCCTCTTCCGGGACCTCCGATGCGTCGATCCTGAAGCGGTAGAGCGGGATGTCGGCGAACGTCCTCTTAATTGCGAGGGAATTGAATGCGTCCGACCCGCGAAACCCCTTCACCGCGTCCAGCTCGGTCCAGCCGGCGCCGTCGTTCGAGGCGAGGAAGCGCCAGGCTGACGGATTGCGTTCCGGCGCGTCGTTGGCCGTGAACCACGCATAGCCGGATAGCTTCCTCGGCGCGGCGAACCTGAATTCGAGATAGACTGCCGCCCGCTGCTCCTTTGTGGCATGGCGTCCGCCGCGCCAGTCGAGCCACTTCGTGCTTGTGTCGCCATCGACGGCGTTCTCAGGGCCCTCCTCGTCGGGGCTTGTCGAGGAAACGCCCTTCAGCCCGTGGAGGCCGGTGTCAAGCGAAAGCTCGAACGCCGAGGACGGGATCGCCGCGCCAGACTCGTCGTAAAGCGCGACGTCCGAAAGCTGCATGCAGTTTTCGCTTCCGCTAGCCGCATCAACGGCGAACCTGTAGCGCGTGTACGCGCTGTCCCACGCATTGCCTTCAGCCCGCGCCGGCGAGAGCGACGCGGCGGCGAAGGCCAGCGCCCCCGCCGCCGCAAAGTAGATTGTCGATTTCATGATGTCCTTTCCCTGCTGTTGTTGAGATTGGTGATATTATACCAAATCGTCTGCGCCTTATGCGTAGGCGAGCTTGACAAGGAACCCGCGTCACTTATTGCAATATGTGACGTGGGCGAAGATGATTGGTCGAGTTGCTAGCGCGTAGTCTTTGTACCTTTGAGACGGCCCATTGAGTCGCGGCATGTCGTCTTGCCGTTGCGGTCTGTCGTGGCCGTGCCCTGGAGCCGCCCTTGAGCGTCGCGCCATGTCGTCTTGCCGTTACGGTCTGTCGTGGACGTTCCCTGCATCCGGCCCATTGAATCCCGGCAAGTCGTCTTGCCGCTCCGGTCGGTCGTCGCCGTGCCCTGGAGCCGCCCCATCGAGTCGCGATAGGTCGTCTTGCCGCTGCGGTCGGTCGTCGCCGTGCCCTGAAGCCGTCCCTGTGCATCACGGTACGTGACTTTCGCGTCCGCATGTCCCGCAATCGCGCATGCAACGGCTACCGCCGCCGCAACGACCTTGGCTTGAATGTTCATCAGTTCCTCCCTTCTGCCGGTTTTTGCCCTTTGCCAGCGCTTCTGCACTCGTTTCCGGGCGATACAAGACTATAGGAATGCAACACCCGCATTTCTGACAAAACTTCTTGGCGGAAATCTTGCCTCGATCTTCCACGCCCGCGTGTACGCGAACGTCACGCCCCTCCGCCTTTGTCGCAAGAATGAAACGCGGAACGCAGGTTTCGCGCCAGCACGCCGTCCGACAGGTCATAGTCCGCGCCGTCGTATATGACGCGGGCGGAACGGACGCGCCCGTCGTCCCGCATGAAGGTGCGGACGTTTTTCGCAAAGTCGTCATGAAACGTCATGGCCGATTTTATCTCGGCAATCTCAAGTTCGCGTCCGCATTCGGACACGAGATCGATTTCAAAGCCGCTTTCCGTGCGGAGAAAGTGGGAATTCGGCTCCTTGCCGCAGTTGGTTCGCGACTTTACGGCCTCCATCACGACAAGATTCTCGAACAGGGCCCCGCGCAGCGGATCGCGTACGACTTGGTCTGGCGTCTCGAGGTGCAGCAGATACGCAGCGAGCCCCGGCTCCGTGAAATACAGCTTGGGCGACTTGACCAGGCGCTTTGACCTGTTCGTGAAGAACGGCTGGAGCCGAAACACGATGAAAGACGCTTCAAGAACCGACACCCAGTTGGAGATTGTCGTCGCGGAAACGCCGACCTCGCCCGACATTCCGGCGTAGTTGACAAGTTGTCCGGTGCGCCCGGCGAGCAGACGGACAAACCTCTCGAACAGCGCGACGTCCTTTACGTTGACGATCTTGCGCACATCGCGCTCGACGTATGTCTGGAAATAGTTGCGATAGTAGTCGTGCGGATCGATGTCCGTCACGTAAAGCTCTGGCATTGTCCCGCGCCATATCAGTTCGTCGGTCGACAGCTTCTTTCCAGAATCCCCAAGCTCGTCAAGAGACGGCGGATAGAGCGTAAGCAGGGAGGTACGCCCGGCGAGCGACTGCGAAACCGCCTCGGCGAGAAGCGGCTGGTGCGAACCTGTAAGGACAAACCGTCCCGGGCGGCGGCGGTCGGCGTCTATCATGACCTGTACCTGCGACGCCAGCTCCGGCACTCGCTGGACTTCGTCTATGATGACCGGCGGCTTGAACCTGCGAAAAAACGCCTCCGGGTCGTTGGCGGCCATTCTGCGCGTTTCAAGGTGCTCAAGATTGGCATAGGCATAATCGGGGAAAAGCTCGCGCGCCAGCGTCGTCTTGCCGCTCTGCCGAGGTCCGAACAGCGTCACGGAGGGGTACTGCCGCGCCGCCTTAATGACACAATCTGCCAGTTTGCGTATAATCATAGCACTGATATTATACTACATTTCGGACGTAAATCGCAAGTCGAACTTTTGATTTCCGGCATTGGCGTTTTTCCAAAATTAGTCAATCTTGTGGCCACGTCACTTATTGCAATATGTGACGGGCGCGAAGATGATTGGCATCTCAATCCACTTATCGCGACAAGTGGATTGAGGGCGTTACGGTACGCCCAACACGACTTACAACTCGCGTCCACAGTTTGCAAACTATGAACGCCAGTTGCTACCTGCCTTCAGCGTCGATTGGTTCGTCTCGCCGTATGCGCATACACTCATCACAAGCAACGAAAACAAAGCAAGGACTTTCATTTCTGCTTCTCCTTTCTCCCAATGCGGAGGTTGGCGACAGCGACGCCGACGATGATGAGTAGTCCTCCGCCAATACAGGCCGGGGTTATCCGCTCGCCAAGGAACAGCGCGGCGAAAAGCGTCCCGACGACAGGCGTCAGGTAGAGCCCTACGGTTGCGCGGACGACGCCAAGCGACTTGCAGGCCCGGCTCCAGAGGACAAACGAAAGCGCGGACGCGAGGAGTCAGAGGAACCCGAGGTTGACCCAGTTCAGCGGACGCGCGAAGCGCTCGGCGTTCGCGTCGGCGTCCAGCGTCACGCTGAACGATCCGTCAAGCGCGTAGTACCCCTGCTCGGTCGCGCCCCAGAACGCAAGCGGCGCGGAGATGAAGAGCGACCAGAAGAACGCACGGCGGATCGCCTCCGTCTGCGGACATCCCCGCGCATTCGCCTTGTCAACTAGGACGGAATAGAGTCCCCAGCTCGCCATCGCGCCCAGCGCCATGAAGTCGCCGAGCGGACGCAGGTCGAGTGCCATCACTCCGTTCAGGCTTACGAGCGCGACGCCGACAGTCGCGACAACTGCGCCCGCTGCAAACGGAACCGAAAGCGAGCGGTCGCGAGAAAGGAATCTCGCGAACAGTGCCGTGACAACGGGTCCGAACGAAACGAGTATCGCGACATTGCTTGCGTTAGTGTAGTAGATGGCGCAGTTCTCGAGGAACTGATAGACCGCTACGCCCGTCACGCCCATTCCGGCGAAGAGCAGTTCGTCGCGCCAGCGAAAAGGCATTCGGGAGTTTGCACAATGTGTGGGAAGCGCTTGCCTCTGCCGCATGGTAGGGCGCGGACTCCGACCGCGCCGCCCCCTTGCCGCGGAAAGAATACACAGCGCAAGCCATGCAATGCCGAATCGCAGAATCTGGATTTCGAGCGACGAGAAGTCCGCGAGCAGCGCCCGCGTGTTCGCGAACGTCACGCCCCACACGGCAATTGCAACTGCGGCGAAGAACCAACCCGACATACGCATCGCCATCATCAGTGCTACACAGCTACAGCCACGTCGCCATACTGCACAACCATGCGGTCGTGCGTGACAAGTTTCATTCCTTCTCTCAACGCCTGCGCAATCAGGATCCTGTCAAACGGATCGCCATGTATCGGCGGCAGGCTTTCGACCTCTGCACAATGGCTCGATGAAACGCTAAGTTCTTCAAACCCGGCCGAAATGAACAGTTCTCTTGCTTCACACGCAGACACAGGAAACTGATCTGGATGCTTCATGCGCTTCAGCGCAATTTCCCAGATGGATGCCGCGCTGAAGCAATACTCGCCATCTGCCTGATTTAGAACAGCACGCGCTCTGTCCGACAGCTTGGATGAATTGAGAACGGCCCAAATGAGAATATGCGTATCTACAAGAAATTTCATTGCCTTGCCTCACTTGAACATCTCGGCAACCTCTTCATCCATTGCATCAAAGGCTTCGTCAAAGCCAGCCGGGAACGTGTACTTCCCGTCCGCGAGTCCAATCTTTAGTCCTTTGGAAAGATTCTCCCCGTCGGGCATTGAGCGGACTACCTTTGCATAGCGCTGCGCAGGAATGCCAATCGGGAATGGGATTCCGCCCGACATGGCGACAGCGCAGATGAAGAGGTTGACTGCGCCAGACGTGGTCAGTCCAACCTCCGAAAACACCTTTTCGGCCTTTTTGCGCTTTTCCGTATCAACGCGCGCAGTTATCATTGATGTCATGTTGCCTCCTGTTGTATGTCATTTCGTTAATATTGTATCACAATCGGCATCCGGCAGTCAACGACAGCGACCCCGTCACTTATTGCAGAGGTAATTGCAAAACCCGGTCACGCGGGACGCGTGACCCTACCGAGCCGCGAATAACGGTAGGGTCGAGCGTCCCGCTCGACCGCAATTGCGAGGTTATTCAATTACTTCATGCGTCATACAGCGATGCCGAAGCGCAGAATCAGGATTTCGAGCGACGAGAAGTCCGCGCGCAGCGCCCGCGTGTTCGCGAACGTCACGCCCCACACGGCGATCGCCGCGCCCGCCGCAGCCAAGCCTCTAAAGCAATCCGTCATTGCAGGGCTGAAAACGCAACGTCCACAATGTCTGACGATTCCAAGACAATATCTCCGCCGCGATACATCGACCTGACCTAGCGCTCTGCGGCTTCGGCTGATTCAGCCTCCTCCTCGATCCGCCGCTGCAATGTCTCTGTTATCTCGACATTCCACTTCACAATATGCTTTCCTTTTGCGTCATGCGAACATTATACCAAAATGCCGCATTTCACGAGGCTCACTCGTCCAGCTTTTAGAGCACGGGCGTTTGCAACAACTTTTTCGAAGTCCGTGTAGTACCTATAGTTGGAAATACTGTCGCGGAACTGCGCCAACCATTCGTCAAAATTCCTCATCACGTTCACTCCTTGTAGTTCCTTATCGCAAGCTCGGTAATTTTGCCGCGTCCATCGCCTTTCGAGTTGATTGCACGGGCAGCGGTCACGCGCTTGATGTCGAAGCCCTCGTATAGTTCCTCCCTCGAAGATGTTGTCTTCGGGGTCTGTGTTGTGCGGATCGGAATTTGAGAGTAGCCATTGATGCCCCTCGCGATTCAGCTTCCGGCAGAACTGGGCTAGTCGCCGCTGTTCATCGTCGTCGAAGCCACCCTTCGAATATGCAGTAAACGCCGCGCTCCGCGTTTCTTTGGTTGTTTTGTCGGCATTATTGATTAGTTTTGACTAATTTTATTGGTTTTGTCTAATTTTTCTGTTAAAAAAAATTGCGTCGGCGGGCGTCAGGTCTATTTGGCATTTGCGGACGAGGCAAGCTCGTCACTCCCGGACGGGGCAAGAGCGTTCCTCCCGGCTGTCGTGTCGCGGTTGCACTTGCAGCCGCAGTCGCAGCAGCTGCCGCCGCACTCGCATGGCGCGCCCTTCTTCAGGCAGCGCCACACGGCAAGCGCGGCAAGCAGCAGGACGATAGCGGCAATTGTGATTGAAGCGGCGTTCATCTGCGCATTTCCCTTTTCGTCTCGCGTCTCACATCTCGCGGCGCTCTGACATGAGACGCGAGACATAGGACGAGGTTAGTCAGCCCCTCTCGTTCCCCATTCCCCGTTCCCCTTCCTCACGACCATCCACAGGCACCAGAGGTCAACCAGTATCGCGACAGCGGTCCAGAGTCCGAACCCTCCGCCGGCGAAGAGGACGCCGAGCTGATAGGCGCTCATCGCGACGACATAGCCCACCAGGAGCTGGAAGCCGACGGCGAACCACCCCCACTTCTTCGAGCCCATCTCGCGGAACGTCACCACGACCGCGACCATGCACGGCGGGACGAAGAGGTTGAAGAGCATGAACGAGAGCGCCGCGAGCTTCGGGAAGTCGCTCACCGAGCCGAAGAACGCCTGTATGTTCGCGCCGGTCGTCGCGCCGCCCATGTTCGCCGCGACAAGCCCAAGCGTGGCCGTCGCCTGCTCCTTCGCGATCTCCGCCGAGACGGACGCCGCCGCGCCCTGCCACGAGCCGAAGCCGAGCGGCGCGAAGAACCACGCGATACAGGTGCCAAGGTCGTGCAGGATGGACTTCTCGATCTCCTCGTCCGCGAGAAGCGTGAGCGACCAGTCGAAATGCATCACGAACCAGAGCGCGACGCACGCGGGGAAGATGACGAGTCCGGCCTTGAGTATGTAGCCCTTCAGCCTGTTCCACGTGTGGTGCCATACCCCCGAGAACGTGGGCATGTGGTACGCAGGAAGCTCCAGGACGAACGACGACGCCTCGCCTGCAAAGAAGCGCGTCTTCTTGAGGGCGATTCCGCCAAGCATGATGATCGCTATCCCGGCCACGTCCATTAGCGGCGCGACGTACCATTGCTCGCTGAAGAAGAGCTTGGCGAACATCGCGATGATGACCGTCTTCGCGCCGCATGGGACGAACGTCGCGAGAATCATCGTAAGGCGGCGGGCCCGCTCGCTTTCGACCGTCCTTGCGGCCATCACCGCAGGGACTCCGCAGCCCTTCCCGATGAGCATAGGGATGAACGACTTGCCGGAAAGCCCGAACTTTCGGCAGAGGCGGTCCATGATGAACGCGACTCGCGCCATGTATCCGCAGTCCTCCAGGAACGCAAGGAACAGGAACACAATGAAGATCACCGGGACGAACCCAAGCACAGTCGCGACGCCGCCCCACGCGCCATCTACGACCAGGCTCTTCACGGTTTTGCCAGCGCCGGCCTTCTCGAGGCCAGCTGTTATCAGCGCGCCGATGCCCGGGACCCAGACGCCGAACTTGCCGGGCTCGGGCTCCTCTAACTCCTTGGCGGACTTGTACGCCGCCTCGTCGATTTCCCATTCCTCGGCGATCTCGCCGGACTTCTCGTCCTCGATGGACGCTTTCTTCTCCCCGGTCTCCCACGCCTTGACCGTGGCCTCCGCCTTCGCGTATGCGTCCTTTGCATCGTCGAACTCCATGCCCTTGTACTTGCCGTCTTCCTTGCAGACGTGCGTCGTGAAAGGAAGATGCCATCCGTCGCCGAGGAACTCGTCGTTCGCCCAGTCCGTGAGGAGCGTGCCTGGCCCCTTCTCGGCGACGGCAAGCCACCACATCGCGCAGAGCGAGGCTAAGAAGATCGGGAGCGCAAGGATGCGGTGCGTCACGATCTTGTCGATTCTGTCCGAGAGCGACGCCTTGTTCTTGCGCTTCTCGCTGCGCGAGAGCGCCTTGTCCATCAGGCTCTTGATGAAGTCGTACCGCTGGCTCGTGATAATCGACTCCGCGTCGTCGTCCAGTTCCTTCTCGCAGTCGCGGATGTGCTCCTCCAGATGCTTCATCTCGCCGACACCGATACCGAGCTTCTTTATGATCTCGCGGTCGCGCTCGAAGATCTTGATCGCGTACCAGCGGATCGAGCGCGGCGGAACCTTGCCCTGGATTGTCTCCTCGATATGGGCGATGGCGTGCTCGACGGACCCGGAAAAGACGTGAGGAACCTCCGGGGGCTTGCACAACCCTCTCTTCCCTCTTCCCTCTTCCCTCTTCCCTCTTCCCTTTTCCCTCTTCCCACTCCCCTCTTCCCCCATCTTCGCCATCTCAATGGCCAGGTGCGCGGCCTCGATCCCGCCCTCGTTCTTCAGGGCGGATATGCCGACCACTTCGCACCGGAGCGCCTTGGCGATCTTCCCGAAGTCGATCTTGTCGCCGTTCTTCTTCACGACGTCCATCATGTTGACGGCCATCACCATCGGGAGTCCCAGCTCGGCCAGCTGCGTGGAGAGGTAGAGGTTGCGCTCGAGGTTCGTGCCATCCACTATGTTCAGGATCGCGTCCGGCCCCTCCTCGACGAGGAACTTCCGGGAGACCTTCTCCTCGATGGAGTACGGCGAGAGCGAGTAGATGCCGGGAAGGTCCTGGATCACGACGTCCTTGGTGCCGGAAAGGATCCCGTCCTTCTTCTCGACCGTTACGCCTGGCCAGTTGCCGACGTACTGCTCGGAGCCAGTTAGCGCGTTGAAGAGCGTCGTCTTGCCCGAGTTCGGGTTGCCCGCGGGGGCGAGTCTCATGCAGTTAGCCACGCCGAAACCCTTTCCAAAAAC
>JAEEGK010018079.1_pt1 | contig 15286 bp, 8 predicted proteins | sample 8958771 | NCBI WGS metagenome assembly JAEEGK01 (sample SAMN16246547, study PRJNA631951) | gut metagenome | biome: gut microbiome; feature: rumen; material: SC-attached | host: Bos | place: Iran: Karaj | collected 2018-10 | reverse complement strand
GGGGACCGCTCGTGTTGGAACGCGTCCTCCCGACCACTAACCACTAACCACTAACCACTAACCACTAACCACTAACCACTAACCACTAACCACTAACCACTAACCACTAACCACTAACCACTAACCACTAACCACTAAAATTACACCCACACGGAGAATGTATTTCCCGTCGGACCGCCGTAATGTGAATCGGCGGCCGACTGGAAGTCGCACACAGGGAACGACTTGATGACTTTCCCGTCGTGGAGGATTTCCGCATCCCATGCGCCCCAGCAGAGGTCGTTCTTGAGGGGCGTCAGCTTCAATGTGCAATCCAATCCGTTCACTGTGTCCGCACTGTAAATCTGATCCGCCGTGGCTCCTGCGCGGCGTGCACGAGCCAATACTAACGGGCCGACCATCATCGTTGCCGCCATCGTGGAGCGGTAGTTACGGATAACGGCATCCCCCGAATACATGGCGACGCACTGGTAGCGTTTGTATGGCCAGCCTTTCGGATCGTTGGCGTCCGTTGCGATGTTGTCCGTCGGACGGCTGACGATACGTGGCGCCATGTCGAATGTCAGCATATAGACATTTCCCTGTTGCGAAACGGTGAGTTTCGGACACCAGCCCGGCTTGTGGAAACGGACTTTTGCAGAAGTGTCACTAACCGTTACGGTCACGATGTTTCCGACTGGATAGTTGCCACGGATTTTGAATGTGACGCCATCCAGCGTGGCAGTCGCATCCTGATAGAAATTGACTTGGAACACGCCGTCATGATCACGCACGACGGTGGCGGACGCCATGTCCATGAATGTGCGCGGCACGTTGTTGACACAGCAATGGTTGTATGCGCAATTGCATTGGAAATTCGGTTCGTGGCGGGTGGCGGCACGGATGGAAAAAGCCGCCCATGAGCCGTCGCGATAAACGCCTGCCAGGAAAGCGTTGAAATACGCGAACTCCATGTAGTCCAGGTACTTGTCCTCGCCCGTAATCAAGAATAAATCATATGAAAGGCGGATCCAGTGGATCGTGTCGCAAAGCTCCGTGGCGGCGTTCGGATAATGGGCCGCACCGATGAATTTATCAACGAAACCGACGTCGCCGATGGGATTCAGTTCGCTTTTCGCAAGATTCTCATGGATGGCTGCGACGGCGTCAAGGCAGCGTTTCTCGCCAGTCACGCGATAATATTCCAGCAGACCGTCGAGACAGCTCATCATTTCATAACTTTTCGCCCAACCGGAAGCATTAGGATACCATTGCCATAATTCCTTTCCGTTGAAGGCATTGCGGAAGAAATTCGGGCCTTTTCCATCTTCACGGTCCCAATCGGGAAGCATTTCCGCTGCATAGTCCAGATATTTCTTGTTTCCAGTCTCTTCATAAAGCATGACGAGCGGCTTCAGGATGGACATGGAAGCGACGCCCATGATCTGGTCGTTGCCAGTCACATACAGCGGAACGCCAAGGCGATGCATCATGTCAATCAATTGATCCATCTGGCGGATGACGCTGTCCATGATAGTTTGGTCTTCCGTGACTTTCGCGACCATCAACATGGCCCACATCAAATACTTGCGATTCCAGAGGTTCCATAGGCAGTGCCACCCGAAGGCGGGATTCTGGTCCATCATGCGGCCTGTCTCCTCCGTGAAGGCGACCCGCTCCTTATCGGTATAGGAGCCCAGATAGCCGTCGTCATCCTGCAACGCCATGAGACGATGGCATTCGTCTTGGATGAATTTCAGCAAATCAGCATCTTGCGTGTAATCAGCCACACGTGCCGCGCTAAGCATTAATTTGCCCCAGAATTCGCCACGCCACATGCCGCCAGCAGGCATGCCTTCATCGTCGTCACGCCGTTCGATAGGAGAGCGTGCTTCGCCGAAAATATCCTTCTTTGCGAAATCCGAAAGGACGCGGAATTGGAAAAAACGATCCATCTTCTCGCCCGGAACGCCTTCCAGACGGACATCCTTCAACTGGCAATCACGATATTTGTCCATAGGTTACCTATTATATGATTCAATTGCGAGTGATGGATAGCAAGGTTTTTTGGCCTTGCCGAGGGCGAGACGCCATCGCTACATCCTAAACTCATATAGATTACTGTGCATCGTCTTGCAAAGATTGCAAATCAGATTATCTTTTTCAATGCATAATTTATAATGTTAACGTCAAGCCAAAGGTGACAACATGTGCAGCCAAGCAAGCGACAAAACAGTTCTAGATAACAGCAATCCATTGGGAGAAAACAACTTGCATACGAATCTCCAATTGCGTTTCCGTTCGCCCACTACTGGCAGCGACGAAGCATGGCGCAAGACCTTCCAGATGATCGCGGAAAATCCAGGCTGTTGCGACGAAGTGTGGTTCTCCACGGGAATTGGCGTCCCTCCGCTGGAATGGCATGCGGAAAATGCCGCTCGAATCGCACGTGGCGCGGAAGAACTGCGCCGCATCGGTATTGCGTCGAGCATCCAGATTCAGGCCACCATCGGTCATTCGGATGAACTGTCGGCTTCTGAACGTACAGATGGCAAGACATGGCCCGGCTGGGTAGGCCGCGATGGCACAAAATGCCTCTATTGCAACTGTCCACGCCAGCCCGCATTTCTCGATTATATCGCGAAAATGACGGAATACTATGCCGCCTTTCAACCGTTAAGTGTCTGGATTGACGATGATTTGCGCATTACAAATCACAGTCCCGCCGCTCCGTGGAACAAGGCGAAGGACGGTTGGATCGGCTGTTGGTGTGATACATGCATCGCGGCTTTCAACGCCGAAACAGGCGGTCATTGGACACGTGAATCGCTGGACAAGGCGATGACAATGGAAAGCGATCTTTTCAAGCAGTGGAAGGCGTTTTCTGAAAGCTCCGTCACCGCCATCGCAAAGATGATCGCTGACATTTTCCAAAGAATTTCGCCAAATACCATGCTCGCCCTGCAGCACGGCTATAGGCTGGATGACAGCTTCACCGCCATGCTCAAGACGTTGCATGAAGCAAGCGACCGTCCCGTCGGTTCCCGCCCGGGCGGCGGCCAATATTACGATGTCAATCCAAACGATCAGATTTACAAGAGCTTGATGTCCTGTCGTTTCCGCAAAGACATGGGCGATCCGGAATGGATTTCCGTCTGGACGCCTGAAGTCGAAACCTTCCCACGCAATTATGGTTCGCGTTCCGCCCAAAGCGTTATCGTGGAGGCGTTTTCCGCTTTTATGTATGGTATGAATGCCGCCAGCCTGTTCGTCACGCAGACAGGACATGAACCGGAAGAGCTATATTCACGCACCATGCTCAAGCCATTGGCTGACGCAGCACCAGTTTTGAAAGGCTACGCAACATCCTGCGAGGGAACATTTCCCGCAGGTTTCTCAAGCGACCTGCCTGTTGACAAACTCTATGCGTTTTCACATACAGGCGTTCCCGTCTTGTTTGGTATCGGCAAATCCTATGGCGGTTTGACGGAATCAGATTTAAAGATAAACCGTTGCACGGCACTTTCCACGGAAGTCCAACAGCTTCGCGATGATTTGGATGCGCGTTGCGGCGGCATGGTGGCCGTCGTGGAATCACCGTTCGTCGGTCTCATGATTCCGCATGTCTCGGATGAATGGCAACTTAGGAATGTCGCATTGCTTAACGTCCGCATTGATTCACAGGGGCCGATTCGCCTCCGCCTGCGCGGTGTTTCCGCCGATGTGACAAAGGTCGTCTGGCATGAATTGCGGCGTGAGCCACGAGAGCTGCCTGTTAGATATGATGATGGCTGCGTCCGTGTGGTGATTCCGGAAATCGGCGCATGGAACGGCGGCTATCTGGAGCTGTGTCAATAATACGGTCAATTGAATATAATAGTAAGGAAAAATAAATTATGGAAGATAGAGGCAGAGCGGAGCGGAGCAGAGCAGAGCAGAGAGAAGAGAAAAGAGAGAAGAGAAGAGCGCAGTGGATGCCGCGTCCAGGCAGGGGACGCGGCATAGTTGTTGGAATCCTGTATCCATTGATCGACTTGTTATTCTCATATAAATATGCACAGCGCATCAAAATCGCGATGAATGTACTCGGTAGCGATTGGCGTATGTCGTCTCCCTACACATTCTTCCCAGATCCCATGGGGCACAAATATTCCCATGATGAATTCATGGATATTTTCAAAGACACGGATACCCACTCACTTGATCTGGCGGAGAAATTCTACGAATGCAGTATGAAAATGCCACAAATTCCCCCCAAATATGAACGAATGTTCTTCTACAATTTCTCCTATTTCAAGTCGTCGTGGAAAAAGAGCGCGAATGTGAAACGGCAGATACGGAAGGATATTGCGGCTTTTCAGAAAAAATATGGATTCTACTGTGGTTCTGAAGTTTCGCACTATCATCATGGCCTGCGCCTGCTTGACAAAAGCCTGTTGAAATATATTTCCGGTCGTGCTTTCATTGATGTCGGTGCATGCCAGGGGGATTCCTCCATCATATTTAAAAGCTATTCGCCGTCGAAAATATATGCATTCGAGCCATCTCAAAAGAACCGCGATGCATATGAAAAGAACATCGTACAAGCGGGAATTTCTAACGATATGTATGAATTGGTACCATTGGGGCTTGGTGATGTCGACGACGAAATCCACTTTAGTGATATTGGAACTGGCAGCAACATTTTGGATGATTCCGGGGATGAAGTCTGCAAGATTATCACGCTTGATTCTTTCTGCAAAAACAGAAACATCGATGTCGGTCTTATCAAAATTGACATCGAAGGCATGGGTGAAAAAATGATTCGTGGTTCGCTTGAGACAATTGAAAAGTGCCGCCCCATCCTCTGTCTGGCGCTCTACCATCATGCAGGAGAGCTCTGTGAAACAACCAAGCTTCTGCGCAAACAGATCAATGGCTATCGCTTTGAATTAAGGGAACTTAGTGATCACGATCTCTGTTGCGAAATGACTCTCATCGGCTGGCCTGAGGAAATATTCAATGGCGATTGCGCCAAAGAGTGCAAATATTGAGTGAAATTGTCAGTAAAAAACATGAACATACAAACCGCACACGAGCCATCCATGTCCTTCCTGATGATTACCTACAATCAGGAGAAGACAATTGAACAAGCCTTGAAATCTGCTTTGGCGCAAGATTATCCAAATCTTGAAATCATTGTCTGCGATGATTGCTCAAAGGACAAGACGTTCGAAATCGCCACGAAAATAGCGACGGACTACCATGGCCCGTTCAAAATCATCCTACAGCGGAACGATCCGAATCTAGGTATCGGAGCAAATTTTCACAAGGCTTTCACGCTCGCTTCGGGTGAATGGCTTTTCATGGCTGCCGGAGACGATGTCTCCACACCAGACCGCTGCCGAGCTGTCGCAGAAGGAATCCGACAGTTCCCTGACGCGCTTGCTTTTGGCTCCAACTATGAAGTCATCGATGGTGATTCCAGAAGCCTCGGCTTTTCTCAACCAGAACATCGGCTCGGGCCTGGCGCTGTCATCGCGTGGCATCGCTCTGTGTTCACATCGTTCTCACCACTTGGAAAGGAGCTGAAAGTCGAAGACGCTCCACTCTATCCGCGTGTCTTTCTTCTTGGTGGGACGTATGTCAAACTGCCGCAGGTCACCCTTCAATACAGGATGGATGGACACAGCTTTACAGGACAGGATCGCAACAATGTGCTCAATGTCCAAAAGTATTTCCTCAAAGTCCGAAAAGTTCTCGTAAAAGTCATGGAACAACGTTTTACGGACATTGCGACAGCGCGTACTTTCCATAAGGAAAACAAATGGCTTGACCTGCTGGAGGAACGCCAGAAATGGGCGGATAACGAAATACGAAAGGATATCGTAGAGCGAGAAGAGACGATACGCATTCTCGAAGCCCCATTCTTCTCCAAGCTACGTTTCCTTCTCTGCAATACCGCCCCATCTTTGCGCATGGGCTTTGCACAGCGCTTGAAGCTGATCCTTTCCACATACCGACCTCTTATCTGGCTCAAACGGAAAATCACCAGGCCAGTTTCATGGTCGGAAATGATTGCGAAAGAGACGGTTCCAGAGCTTCCCACTGAGCTTTCGCCATTGGTTATCGATGCACGGTATTATCTGACCCACATTGATCACGACTTTTGCGGTTCGGACTATTTCGAAAGCTTTGAACGTGATTTTCTCACGCCCGAACGGCGAAAGGCGTTGCAGATTCCATAAACTTATTCCGCTAGTTTCCAACAACGGCTATTGGTGCTTTCACGCGGCAGATTCCATGGCGAATTGTATAGATGCAAAACCGTTCCCGTAATGATTTCTGAAAGCACGGCCTGTGGCGGAATGAAGCCGCCCGCGCTGAAGAAATAGCCCCAACCATCGCAACGGATGCCGCCTACGAAGCAGTCGGAACCGCCCATGATGAGCTTCTCTTGATAGGCGGTTGTCACAAACGACCGTTGCACGCCAGCCCGCGTGGTTTCCAATCGTTTGCTGCGCTCTTCGCCAAACCATTTCCGTCCATCCTCTGTTAGAGACAACGGACGCGGCGGATCTTCCACAGGCGTCGTCGCACAGGAAAAGCCCAACACGGCGGCGTTGCCGCCACCGACCGACTGGCTCTTGTATGTTCCATCGGCTTGTTGCTGACGCTGGATGAAGAATGGATAACCACCTGTAGCCCAAACAATTCCACCTGTCTCGATGTATCGTTTGATGGCACCGATCGTCTCGTTCATGCTAACGCCATGCGGCACAAAAATGCTTTCGCCGCCACAATTCACGAAGGCGAATGGACGCTTTGTTCTATCTGTCTCCGCGATCAACGCCAGCAGTTCCTGCGGCTTTTTGACGCGAATAATTTCCATACCTGTTCCCGCAAATTGTTTTTCAAGAGCGGCAATCAACGCCAAACCACCTTGTTCCTCCTCTTCAGAAACGCCATCGACGCACAATACGGCGATTTTGTTGCTCCAGCCCAACGACTTCGGCGACTGATTTTCCAGTTCCAACGGCATGGCGGATTGCCCACCCGCCATACGCGGCAATGACAGCAAATCCGTTTCACCCATCCGTGTTTTCCAAGCCGCCTCCACGGCCTTGCCGTCATGCCCAATGAGCTTCAACGGCGCATTCGTCCAGTTTTCGCTTGCACAAACTGGAATTTCCGTTCCCGCGACACCATAGACGGCACCATGCAACTTGCCGTCGCGTTCATACAACGCGAAACCGCCCTTTCCGCCTGTTTCAGCGGACGTTTCCACATAACCGATCAGCATCTGTGTCCGAGGAGCCACACCGAAGAAACCATAGCCACAGAGCGGATGTTTTATCATCCATTGTTCTATCCAATCATTGTTCTTAAATACGATTGTCCCTTCCAAATCCTCTTCCGTCAAGGCGACTGATTCAGGGCCAAGATTCACAATGAGTTCAACTTTGTCGCCTTCGTATGATGCGTAAACCACGCCATTTGGCGCTTCTCCTTTTAGATAGCGGAATTTCCAAAGCTTCTTGCCCGCGTACTGCGAACAGAGAGCCTTCTGGATGGCGTCAAGCCAGTTCAACCAACTGCGGCGCGTTTCGCTTCGTTCCGCACCTAAAGACCATCGATAGCTCAAACTGTAGCCGAAGGCAAGCGTTTCGGCAAGACGTTCCTCAGTCTCCGTAAAATGACCGAGATCGTGCGTCGTGAAGAGGCATTGGTCATGACCGAGGAAGCTCAACAGCGGGAAGAACTCCCATTCTCCGTCAGGATAGCGATAGCGCAGATGCTGGCCGTGTCGTTTACCACCCGCTTCCACGCTTGCCCATGCGCAGCCACAGATGATCGTTTCGAAATTCAACACGCGATCATGGCCGTCTTCCGTGGCCATGGGAACGACCGCCGAATCTTCCATCGTCAGCGAATGCATGCCGTCCAAACCAGAAGCTTTCAACGGCTCCAATTCATTGTAATTCCACGACCAACGACGCGCTCCAATCTGGTCTTGGAACAGTACATCGCTTGGAAATTCCTCCGTCATCTGGCGGCGGACTTTCCGATGGGCGGTCTGCACGGCGGGATGCCAGAAGCACAAACTGTAGCCTTTGTTACCAGAATAATTTTCAAGATTCGTCGCACCGTTGCGAAGCCGTAGCAACGGCGCATCGCCTTCACGCTCAAACGTCGGGCCTTTCGGCTCAATGCACCACCATGACGTGTTCGTGTAGGGCATCATCAAATGGCCCATCGCCTTGCCGTCCATGATGAACTGCTTCAGATCGTCGTTCGTTCCCCAACTCTCCCGCGCAGGCAGATGGTCCGGATACTGCTTGTCAAAACCACCATGCATGTATTCCGTGTAATGGACAAGGCTTGGAACAGGAAGCGCCTTCATGGCTTCCGTCTGTTCCGCCGCCGTCCGTCCACCAAGCCGTATCAACAACGAATTCTTCAGCTTGTCCAACACATCCGCCTTCGGGACTTTCGCCTCCAGACTGCCATGTATTTCGTTCAATTCCGCGTATTTAGCCATTGCTTCATGGACATCACGATACCCTGCCAGCCGCAGTACGGGCGACGCCCATGTCTCACCCGCTTCGCAGGCCATCATCCAACTGTGGCGATAGCGCGCACAGTCGTTTTCACGACCGGATAAATCCAGCTGGCATGGCTTCAACAGTCGTTCCTTGTCCCACGGTTGCCGCATCATCGGCTGGATGCCCATCAATGCAAAACCGCCATTTTTTCCATAATCCAAAAACGTGAAATCGGCCACGGCAGACGTATAAGTTTCGGACACAGCCATATACGGTTCCGGCACGATGACCGTGTAGAACGAATAACCGCCGACCTCCCACCAGACACCGCCTTTCTTCACATAATTTTTCACTAAATCCAGATCCGACAGCAGATTGTCGCGGTTCATACTCGGAAACATCTCGCCGTATGGATTCAGAATCATCGCGAAATCATTGCCGCGCAACGCTTCCCGCATGGCATCCGCAGATTCCAAAACGACAAATTGTCCTTTGCAGGCCGCCATGAACGGCGCACGTTCGAGAAACGACTCCCAATCCAACGGCGAGCCTGGCGTCCATGAACCATGCGCAGGACCATTCTTCAGTAAAACAAGACCAATCTTCTTCTCTTGAAAACGCGCCATGTCACGATAAATCAACGCGTTCATCGTTCCGTTCACCATCGTGCGGAACAACGCCGCACCGTAGTCGCCTGTCGCACTGTCGTTACCGTTGCCGCCCATACGAAACAGCCATCCGTCGCCACCCAAACGGCTGCCAGACAGCGCGGAACCGCATTCATTTTCAATCAGCGATACATCATATTGCCCTTCTGCAGGAGGACGATTGACGCGCATCACTTGCGCTTCGACAGAACGGATCACTTCACCAGTAAACCACTTACGGCCTTCGTTCGTCACTTTCAACGGATGGACAGGCTCACGATCCGCCAAAGATTTCAACGGGGCGCCATAGACATGTTCATAGCCGCGCGGCCCCGAACCTGCTGTCTTGTATTTGCAATGCGGATACTTATGTTCTTTGAAGAACGACGGCTTGTAGGCGATGCCCAGCCCTTCCGCGCCACGCATCGGAAAGATCACACGTTCCAGCCCTTCCGCTTCATAGATCTTGTCTAATCCGAAATCAAAGCCGTCAGGCAGCGTTAGCTTTAGAATCGGACGGGATGTCCTGTTGATGCGCGCACTGATATCGCAACCGCTGCCATCAAATAAAAACAACACAGTCATGCTCAGCAGCTCGTTTTCGTATGTCATCTGCCAGCCGTGTTCCAAGTGTACATTTTTAACTGTCCCATTCCACGGTTCGGACAAAAATTCCTTCACCGTAATGGTCTTCTTTTTCGTCTCTGGCAGGATGTCCGCGAACTCCAATGCCCACAAATTGTCCATCACAAAATACCGGCCACTATGCCACTGGATTGTAATGGCGTTGGGGTGCTTACCATCATATCTCCAACCATTAAATCTCCATTCTTGACCATTTAAGGCGGTAGCCCCCACAAGTGTCATCAGCAGAATATTTACAAATTGTTTCATAAGAGTCTCCGTATTCTTAAAAAGAGTATGGTCCAATGGGACATCTGGGACATCTGGGACTAAAACATGTCATGTCCATAAAAAGACATGTTTTTTTCCTTTATGACATTATATTACATAGTTAGTTAGAATCAAATCCCTTTAAAACAAAAAATAGAGGCATGCCATGTCCAAAATCCGTTTGCAAGCCCATCGTGGCGTCAGTTCAGAATTTCCCGAAAACACCTTCGCGGCTTTCCAAGCCGCCATCGATGAAGGCTACGACATCATCGAACTCGATCCGAAATACACGGCGGACAACCATATCGTCATCCTCCATGACCGTACCGTCAACCGCACAGGCCGCCGTCAGGACGGTTCCACCCTCCCGCCGGACACCGCCATCAAAGATCTGACGTTTGCGCAGGCCCGCGAACTCGAGTACGGCTCATGGAAGGATCCGAAATTCAAAGGCGAAAAACTACCGTCGTTGGAGGAGCTGATCGATTTCATCAGAGCGCATGACATTCCGTTCAAATTCGACAACGTGTGGGAGACTTTCCCTCCTGAACAGCAGGAGATCTTCCTGTCGCAACTGGAAAAGGCCAATCTTGGAAGCAAGATCGGTTTCACCTGCCGCAAGCCTGAATGTTTCGCGCTTGTCGCCAAACGTTTTCCACAAGCGGAGCTCCATTGGGACGGTGCGAACGATAAGGCCACGTTGGAGGATGTCGTGAAAGTCGCCGCCGGTCATCGACTGACCATCTGGGTCTGCTACGACAACAAGCTAACAGGTTGGTTCAAAGGCGCTAAGGCCACAGCGGAACTCTGCGACATGGTTCATCAGTTCGGTGAAATCGGCATCTGGATCCTCTCGCAGGAAGCAGAGCTCGACGACACCGTCAATGTTTTCAAGGCGAACGCCATCGAGACGACAGGCCACATCAAGCCCTCCATGCTTGCGTGATTCAATGGGAGGGTCCCGCTCCTGCGGGATCGGATAAGGATTTGCGGTCCCGCAGGAGCGGGACCCTCCCCCTAAAAAAATCAATTTACAATATAAAACTATACAGAACAATCATGAGAAAACGTTATCAGGAAGTTAGTTATGACATCGTTGTGGTCGGCGGCGGCATGGCCGGCCTCTGCGCGGCGATTTCCGCCGCACGGCATGGCGCAAACGTCGCACTCGTTCACGCACGGCCCGTGCTCGGCGGCAACGCCTCCAGCGAAATCCGCATCCACATCAGCGGAGCGGATCAAAGCCTCCGCCAGACCGATTACGCGGAATCCGGCCTGCTCTATGAGCTAATGCTCGAAAACAAAAGCCGCAACGACACGTTCAACTATTCGATTTGGGACATGGTCCTATTCGAAGCCGCCAAAAACGAAAAGAATCTGACGGTCTATCTGAACTGCCCTATGTTCGATTGCTCCGTCGATGGCGATATCATCACCTCCATCTCCTGCTTCCAAGAGACCACGGAACTGACGTTAAAGATTTCTGCACCGCTATTTGTCGATGCCACTGGCAACGGTACGCTCGGCTATTTCGCGGGAGCGGATTACACGCAGGGCAGCGAATCCAACAAAGAATACGGCGAGCCGCACGCTCCCGATCAGCCCAACAACGAACGCATGGGCAACACGATTCTCATGAAGGCCGTTGATACAGGCCATCCCGTCAAATACGAGCCGCCGGCCTTCGCGAAGAAGTTGACGGAACATCAGCTTCGTTATCGCGTTCATTCCAAGACGATGAAAGTCGATGCGAGCATGGCACCCGATCCGGAAGAATGGCTCCGTCTATCCGCATGCAGTTGCGCCGCAGTCGATTACGGTTACTGGTGGTTGGAACTCATGGGCGATGGCGATGACATCATTCCGGACTATGAAAAAATCCGCGACGATCTCATGGCATACGCCTACGGTCTGTGGGATCACATCAAAAATGGCGGTCAGCATGGCGCGGAAAACTTTGCACTCGAATGGGTTGGCGCATTGCCTGGTATGCGCGAAAGCCGCCGTCTGCTCGGCGATTATGTGTTGAATGAATGCGATATTTTGGAACATCGACAGTTCGACGATGCCGTCGCCTATGGCGGCTGGTGCGTCGATCTCCATGCGCCGCATGGACTTCTGGATTTTGATGTGCTGCCTAGCGACTGCCATCATTTCACTGGCGTTTACACGATTCCGTATCGTTCATACTATTCCCGCAATATCCGCAACCTCTTCTTGGCGGGACGCGACATCAGTACGTCCAAGCTTGGTCTTGCCAGTACGCGTATTCTCGGTTGCTGCGCCGTCGGCGGCCAGGCGGTCGGCACCGCCGCCGCCCTCTGCGTGAAATATCATGTTCTGCCGCGCGAATTGGCACCGCATATCCCTGAAGTCCAGCAACTTCTGCTGAAGGACGATGCCTTCCTGCCGAACATTCTGAACCAAGACGAAAAGGATTTCGCACGAAAAGCGACCTTCGCAGCGAGTTCCGCGAAATCGAATGGCACGCCGCAGAATGTCGTCAACGGCGTCTCCCGCAAGCTTGGCGACGACACGAACGCATGGATTTCCAACGGCCTTTCCGCCAATGGCGAAACGCTTTGCATGAAATTAGATGTACCGCATACGATTTCCGAACTGCGGCTGACGTTCGATTCGAATTTCGCCTATCCGATCCGCGTCACGATGTCCGCCAACCGCCAGGCTCAGCAACGCATTGGCGTTCCGCCGGAACTCGTTAAGGATTATACAATTACGGCCTTCCGCAACGGGAAGGCCGTCTATACAAAAGATATAAAGGATAACCACCAGCGGCATAACGTCGTCGCGATTCCGCCAGTGGAATGCGACGCCATCGAATTCCACTTCACCGCCACGAACGGCGCAGCCGACGTGACGGTATATGAAGTAAGAGCTTATTAGCTAAAAGCTTAAAGCTAAAAGCTTAAAGCAAATACAAAAGGCGCTTGAAACACAAAGCAAAATAGAATCAAAAAGCCCTCCAATGTTTCATGGGAGGGCTCTTTTGATTTCAGCAAAAACAAATAGTAGTTTCCATCTGCCTTTGCTTTTAGCTTTTAGCTTTTGGCTTTTAGCTGATCTGAAGATCGCTGATGCGTTTTTGAATTTCAGCGGCGTTTTCCAGATAGAAAACATTGCGTTCAAAGGACTTCATGATGACGTCTGGAGCGATGGCTCTGTTCTGCCATTTCGGCGCGTTCAGGAAGCCGAAGACTTCGAACATCAAGAGAACATCGTTTGGCAGCTGCTTAACGGCTTCCATGATGCCCGCCCAGTCGATGACGCCCATGCCTGGATACCAATGGCATTCGTCGATACCATCGTAATCGGAAATATGGAACGTGCGAATGCGCGGGGCGAGCAGCTTGATGCCGTCCACCAATTTTTCCGGATGGCCGCAGAAATGGTTCACGTCAAAGCAGACGCCGACCTGCTCCAGCGGGAAGCCATCGACCATTGCGGCCAATTCTTCCGCCGTGTTGCCGAGGCATGAACGCGGCAGGTCTTCCACGTTGATACTGATGCCCTGTTCCTTCGCGACGGGAACCAGTTCCGACAGCGTCTTGCGGAACGCTTTGATCCATTCCGCTCGTTCAGGATTATCCCACGGAACAGGCTCCAGACAGCCATGCAACGTGAAATTCTTGCACTTCAACGGTGCACATGCGCGGATGAAGGCCGCCGTCTTGTCGGACGCGGGTTTGCGTTTGCTTTCATCGGGATCGGCGAACTCCCAGCCTTTTCCAAACGGAATATGAATGCTGCCGACGATGACGCCGCCAGCCGCCTGCAGTTCGGCCATTATCTGAACTTTCTCACCCATGGTTTCCGCCGTGCAGGCTCCACCGCAGGAGAATTCGATGCGTTTCAGTTTGGCGCGTTTCAGCCCTTCAAGCCATTCAGGCTCCAACGCGATTCTATCAGGAACGGAAGTAGCGTATTTGTACATATTTTCTCCTTTACTGGATGCTCTAGATATTCTGGATATTCTGGATATTCTAGCAAAACCAGTGAATCCAGTATATCCAGAATATCCAGTAAATCCAGTATTTTGTCAATCTGCCAGCGTGCCCATGGGATCCCACGGCTTCAGCAAGACAGGCTTGCGCTTCAGCAACGCCGCCTTGTCGCCAAGGTACTTCTTGTGGACGACTGCCTGGAAGACGTACGAATCAAACCACTTATCGGACATGAAATAGTAGCCTTTGTTCGGGCCGTCGGTGCCCCAGCTGTTTTCAATCTTCCAGCGGTTCGGCTTGCCGTTGACAACGTTCACGCCCGTGATGACCATCGCGTGGTTCATCGCGCTGAAGCCGTAGTCGAGCATCTCCGCCTTCGTCATCGAAAGATCGAGTCCCGTAACCGATTCGAAATCATACACATCCGGATCATAAAGGTTCTTTTCGCCACGTTCGGAATATTTGCCACAATCCGAACCGAACCAGACGATTTCGCCATCCTGCAACTGTTTCAAAACCAACGCCTTGAAGTCATCAATCGACAAATTCAGATAACGGATTGGAGCCGCTTCCGCGACGTTGCCGAGAAAATCCACCGTGAACACTTCGTTGAACGGCTTGTCATCCGTCGGAGCGTTGATGATGGAGACATAATCGTCCAACATGTTACCGAAGTACTTCTTCTTGAACGACAACGGCGTGTAACCCTTTTCAATGACGTATTTTCCGTCTTTGTTCTTGTATTCGAAATCGAACTTCTCGACGGGCTTGCCGTAGCATGTCGTGAGGAACGTATAGATCTTAGACAACATGTCCGCCTTCGCGGCCGCGATTTTCGCGGCGGAAGCGCGTTTTGCGACCATTTTGCGCAACGCGACGGCATCGACCTTCAAGGCACGATTCAGCAGCGAATTCATGTTGCCAGTGCCGCTAGATTGGGCCGTTTCGCCATAGACGCTCTTCGGGCAGATACCATATTTATTGATAATATTCACGAACATGTCCCACTGGCCGCCATCGCCGACGCCTGTGTTCAGAATATACGCCACGACGCGATCGTCTGTCGGCAGATTAGCCGTCGCCAAAATGCTCTCCAGGAAGTAGTTGGCGCGTTCAAATTTGTCCCAGAAGGCCAGCCAGCTCTGCGAGAGTTCAAAATCATCGAGCTTGTTCTTCTTCGCGACGATTTCGCGGAGGACGTTTGTCGCGGCGAACAGCCAGCAGCGGCCGGATGACTTCTGGTTGGTGGAGGCCATCGTCTTGATATCCGTGGAGAACA
>JAEEGK010018078.1_pt1 | contig 15287 bp, 12 predicted proteins | sample 8958771 | NCBI WGS metagenome assembly JAEEGK01 (sample SAMN16246547, study PRJNA631951) | gut metagenome | biome: gut microbiome; feature: rumen; material: SC-attached | host: Bos | place: Iran: Karaj | collected 2018-10 | reverse complement strand
GTTCCTTGCCAAGATTTCTTCTCTGTTCATTGTAAACCCTCCTTGTGATTTTGTCTATGTTCTCGGCTCTTGCCAAGTTTTATTGTCATCATTATACACATGCCAAGTTTACTTGTCAAGAGTTTTTTGCAAAGTTTTGTTGGCAAAGTTTTTGGTGGATGCCGGATACGATATAGCGCAAAAAAATACCCTCTTTACTGGTTGCCCAGCAAAGAGGGTACATATCAATTGACGACTGCAGTTCTTCGTATTTAGCTTTATCGCTAAGCTGTCATTGAAAAATACACATCATAACGAAGCACCACTTGCTGCAAAAGGTCAGTTTTCCATGACATTGAACTGGTAGTCTTTACATACAGTTAACCAGGACAAACAGAGTTCAGGGTAGTGGGAGTACTTAATGGGACCGAAGGCCACGTTCCATAGCAAAGTGCCTAAGTCTGAATCGAGAAGAATCTCTTCAGCGGCGTCCCGCTTTGCCTTCTTTGTTTCATTATCAAGGTTTTCCAGTTGCATATAAACGTTATTAGTCAAGAGTGCATAAATGTTTATAATATCGTCAGCCATGCAGCCGCCGTCGAGGCCCATAACTTCTGCAATACCGGGGATTAAAACAGCCTGAATTCGCAGCTCATAATAATTTTCCGGTGTTCCTGTATGGTCTCCCAGCTTCCTGAAGGCATTTGACAACAGTTGGTTCTGCGCATATGAAGAATCCTGATATCTGCCCAGCCGCGTGCTCAATTCGCCTTCTTTTCCATAGCTACGCAGTATTCTTGCGTACTCATATGTCATAGCATTGTATTTAGAAGAACTGTCGTCAAGCGGAATCATGTATGTAATACCGTAGCGCTGATAGTTCCAACCTTTTCCATTGTTCATCGCAACCATAGGAACAAAATCAATCGGATTGATCAGAGATTTGATACCGCTGAAGCGCTCGTCATGGCAACCGGAATCCGTGGTGCATCTCGGAGTTTCAAATCCGAAACCAAATATGTTTGTGCTTTTGAATGACATTGAAACTCCGCCGGTTCCCTTGATGAGCTTGGAACATACCAGGTTGGTAGTAGCGGCTGCGCGGCTGTAACCAACAACCCAGACTTTAACGGTTTCTTCAAAATCACCCTTGTGCTCGTTGATGTATGTATTTATGCTACTCAACACCTGGTTTGCACAAACCTCAAATCCGTGATGATTCATATTGGATCCGAGAGGGGTGTAAACATCGAAATTTCCGCCCCATTCATTTCCGTAACCGGCTCCGCGGAGAGCAACAAGGATTAAGGTTGCGGTGTCGCCTGTTTCCGGATTGGTTATCTTGCGACTCGCAATTTCATGTCCAATAGACATATAGTTTGGATATCCGTAATGACTGTCGATGTTATCAAAGTCCAGGTTCTTCATGAGATGGCGGATGTTATCATCTCTCGGAACTGTTTCATCTGCTTCTGTTGCATCGAATGCAGCCATCGCTGTCTTCAGGGATGCTAACATAAGATCATGCTGATAATCATAACTGCTTCTAAAGAAATCAATGAAGTTGATTTCGTAGGGCTGTGTAACCATATCTGCAAAGGACGTATACTTGAAAGTCGTAGTGTAGTGAGTGTCCCAATGTGCATACAACGTGTGGTCTTCCTTTGTAGTTACAATCGTGGTCGCTCTGACTAATGATCCCCCGTAAGGTTCAGTATACCAACCTTTGAATTTGAAACCTGAAAGATTCGGTCCCTCAGGCAACAGCCAGTACTCCTCACCGTATTTGACGGTGATCGGCTCGATATCCTGCGAAACGACGCCGTTGACGGCGAACGTTACATTAATCAGTTCTGACTTCCATTCAGCATACAGAATAACCGTCGCTCCGCTTGTCGTCGTAAGATCACTGAACATTGCGCCGTCATCGTAATGTGTTCCGGTTCCGTCGGCCTTTGTGTTCCATCCCATGAACAGGGAATCGCGGAGTGAGAACGTACAGATCGGTAAATGATCGGAGGCGCCAATGAGACAAGGCTTGTTCTCCATGGTTCCGGTTACTCCGGTTGCATTCTGGTTGAATACGATTGTATATGAGTTTTCGCCCCAGCGTGCATACAGGGTAAGGTTCTTTTTGTAGGGAGCCTGCGAGGTGCTTGTGTACGGATAGCCTCCGGTCTTCGAGTCGTACCATCCAAGGAAGCATTTGTTTGTGGGAGCACCCGGAACGCGATAATCAATGCCCGCGCCGATGGTCGCACCCTGTTGAACGGTCAGAGACGTCATGTTTGACTGTCCGTAGCCGCCGTTTACGTCAAATACAATTTCACAGTAAGCTTTTTTCCATTTTGCGTACAATGTAACTGTAGCGCCGTTCTTCGTTGAAAGATCACTGATCTTGGCACCGTCCGCATAGTCCGTTCCTGTTCCGTCCGCCTTTGTGTTCCAACAGTCGAACTCATAACCGCGAAGCGTAAACGTGCTTAACGGAAGGTAATGAGAAGAGCCAACGGTACAAGGCAAGTTCTCCATGGTTCCGGATACGCCGGTTGCGTTCTGATTGAATACGATTGTGTACGTGTTCTGCTCATAGCGAGCATAAAGAGTAAGCGAAGTGTTGAACGGTGCTTTTGAACCGCTCGTATATTTCTTTCCTCCGGTCTTCGCGTCAAACCATCCCACAAAATGCTTGTTGGTGGGAGCGCCCGGGGTACGGTTGTTCAGAGTGCTGCCGATGGTGGCGCCCTGTTGTACGGTCAGAGACGTCAGATTGGATTGGCCGTTTCCGCCGTTGGCATCAAAATAAATCGTGCAGTATACTTCTTCCCACTGTGCATACAGTGTAATGGTCTGGCCGTTCGAATAGGTGAGATTGCTGACTTTTTCTCCGTTCGAATACGAAACTCCGCTTCCGTCAGCTTTCGTGTTCCAGCCGGTGAACTTATATCCATCACGGGAGAATGTGTTCCCGGTAAGATTGTATGACGATCCGACGAGGCAGGTCATGTTGGCCATGTTGCCGGAAACTCCGTTGGATGCGTTTTTATTAAATGTGATCCAGTACGAGTTCTGCTCCCAGTGTGCATACAATGTAAGCGTCTTCTGGTACGGCGCTCTTGAAGTGCTCGTATATTGTTTGCCGCCGGTTTTCGCATCATACCAACCTACGAAGTGCATGTTTGCAGGAGCACCGGGAGAAGTGTCCAAGCGAGCCCCGATCTCCGTTCCTTGCTCAACACTCAAGGATGTAAGGTTCGACTGCCCGTATCCACCGTTTGCGTCAAAGGTGATGGTACAATCCTCTGCCTTCCACTGCGCATACAGAGTCTGACCGGAGGTGATGGTAACTTTCGTGGACGGCGTGATCTGGGTTCCGCCCGCAATCGCTGTAAACCATCCCCGGAAAACATAACCGGTTCTTGTCGTTGTCGGGAGTGTTCCGTAAGTGCTGTTATATGTTACCTTTATGGATGTAACATCTGTGCCGCCGTTGCTGTTAAAACCAACCGTATAGGTATTTGCCGTCCAGTGAGCATACAGTGTCTGATTGGAAGTGATCGTCACCTTCGTAGAGGCAGAAATCTTTGTGCCTCCGCTTGCCGCAGTATACCATCCGTCAAACGTATACCCGGTCTTTGAGGGTGTCGTCAACGATCCATAAGTACTGTTATACGTTACCGTCTTATTTGAAACAGACGAACCGCCCTGACTGTTAAAAGAAACGGTAAATTTCTTCACTGTCCAGTGTGCATAAAGTTTATGATTCGATGTTGTCGTTACAGTTGTTTTCGCGGTTACTTTCGAACCTCCGCTTGATTTCGTATACCATCCGTCAAATGAGTATCCTTTCCTGGTAGGCGTTGTCAGTGAACCATACTGGCTTGAATAGTACACGGTTTTTGAAGTAACGGAAGATCCGCCCTGACTGTCAAAAGACACGGTAGAACTTTTCCCCTGATATCGTGCATACAGTGTTTTATACGAGGAAGACACCGTCGTGCTTGTATAAATTCTTGTGCCACCGCTTCCGGAAGTATACCATCCGACAAATGTAAAATTGTTTTTGTTAGGCGGTGAGGGTAATGCTGAATACTTGTTTCCAACAGTATAAGTTCTTGTGGTTGACCAACCGTTTTCGCCAACAAACTTTACTGTTACGGTCGACGCTGCCGCCTTTTGCGTGGTTGTTTTTGTGGCAGCCGCGCTCGCGATGCCCGGTCCGATTAACGCCATTGCCAAAAGTAATGCGTACAGCCACCAAATGGCAGACCGTCTTTTTGAACTCTTTTTCATAGTTCATTCTCCTTTTGTTTTATACTCTAAGGCTTCCGAATGAACTTTGAGGTTAACCCAAACAAAAAACGGTCGCAATATCTCCCGTATTGCAACCGAACAATCACAATAAAAAAGGCCGACGTCACACCCCATTGTCACGTTAGACTCAAGTTTTGCGTCTCCGCGCTTCCGCGGATTTCGCCCCCCATTTGATTGTCCCCCAAAATACATCAAAAACCCCACAGAGTAGGATACCATATTCGGAAAATGAATTCAATTCTTTTCGGGGCATGTGCTGTTATTTTTCGGTATAAAAAAGGAGCCGATCACTTGATCGGCTCTTATTACTCGAGTACAGTTTTTCTATAACCCTAGCAGTTTTCTCTTCTTAGATTCAAACTCCTCTTGCGTGATAATACCATGGTCCGCCAATTCTTTAAACTTTCGTATCTCATCCGCCTCCGAGATGTTCCCGTTTTTTCTACTTCTATCACATCTAACAAGGATAACATATCACGTGCTCGCTCTAAAGCAATGTTATATTCAGACGAGGATATGTATGCAAGAGAATCGACCACGGCTATTACTCTCTTCATTTGCGAACTTTTTTCCGAACCTGATCATCCATTCAACAAACTTCGCAGGTAATGACGGATCGTCTTCAAAACCACCCTAACACTCTGGAGTAACTGGCGCCTCGCCGAGAGATAATGCGTTTTTGAAGCAGTTGCTTTTGCGTTGAACCGCTGATATAATAATCATATAATTCCAATCAACAAGTGGAATTCAATCTAACAACATGAGGTGAGTGCTATGAAACGAAAAATTTTGTCGTATCTGATTATCTTTGCTTTGGTAATCTGCATATTACCAGCACAACTCCAATCGGCACATGCAGAGTCAGTAGTGTCCCGAGATGACGGTATTTGGCTTTTTCCCGTTTCAGAGAGCAATTATATATTTAGCGACTGGGCTGGTTGCCATGGTTGGGCTGCCTGCCCGTTCCATGGTTATTACCACGAGAGCTCTGGAGACAACCTTCATACGAATCAAACAGATGGGCACAACGGTATAGATATTTCTGTTTATAAAGAACCCGTGTTTGCAAGTTCAAAAGGCCGAATTGTTTTTTATGGCGATCCTGGAGAAGGCCGCGGAAACACTCTTGTTATTGAACACAAAATTGCGGACACAGGTTACTCATACTATTCTGTTTACCAACATCTCGAGAGTAAAGAGTCAGCTATAAACGTAGGTGACATGGTCTCGGCAGGAACACTCATTGCAGTTTCCGGCAGATCCGGTGGCGATTACGGATATCACTTACATTTTGCAATTGACCTCGGTTTTTCTAACCGCGTAGGTCTACAAACTGACGGCAGTACGAATTATGACTTTGGGTACATAAAAACCCTCGAATTCAACAAAGCAGGATGGATAAAAGAACCCGGAATGGCAGAAGGACGTATTCTTACCAATCCGTCCGAAAACAGTCCTGTAATTGAAAAATGGACAGAAGCACAGCCATTTGTTGAAATGCATCGAGGTTCGGTAACCTATACCTTTGACAAGAGCCAAGCAACCGATTGGACGAAAGGCACCATTTCAGGTAATTACTATACCGTTCGTGATACAACAATTCGTGAAACACCTTACGAAGTCGGTAATGCGGTTGCAAGCGTTCCAAAGGATGCTCATGTAATCGTGGACGGAAAAATCAAGAACAGCTATAACAATGAGTGGTGCCATGTTGTTTACGGCAAAAGCTCTGGGTATATATATGCTCCACTCCTTACATGGTCTTCAAATGATATCAACCAGTATTATGTTGACGTAAACGGTCTTCTTGACGGAGAAAGCAACGGGAAACTAACAGGGTATGGTACGTGCGATGTTTATATCAACAATGCACTTGTCTCCAACGATAAAGATGACTATTATACACCTTGGCCCGCTGGAACAACCTTCGCTGTCAAGGATATAAAGACGGTTTCCGGAAAAGAGTTCATTAAGGCTACCGTTTCCGGCGCGTCTAACGGCCAATACATTTCCGGTACAAAGACAGTCGTTGGCGTTGTAAGTTCTGGTGACGCAAATAAAAAGGTGCGGATTGTCCTTGAGTATAAAACAAAGGCAAGTCAGTGGTCGACAATATCCACCGGAAACTATTACATAAGAAATGTAGCAACCAAGAAATACCTTGACGCCAGCGGCGCAGGCGATTACAACAATTGCGATGTGATTAACTGGACTTTCAATGGTAGCAACGCACAACTTTGGGAAATTTCCGGCAACGCAAGCAGTTATAAGGTAAAGCCGAAATGTACCGCCAGCAGAGTTCTAAACCAATATGGGAATAATGTTGCAAGCGGGCACAACGTGTGCCTTTGGGATAACACCAACGATCCTTCTCAAAGATGGGTGTTCGAGAAGACAAGTGATGGCAAATACATCATACGCTGCGCCGGAAATACTAACTGCGTTTTGGATGTAAACGATAGCGGAAGTGTTTATGTGGCAACCTACACCGGAAGAGATTCCCAAAAATGGGAACTTACCAAAGAATATACCCTTTCCGGCGATTATCTCATCAAGAATAAGTCAAATAGTAAATATATGAATGTAAATGGCTCAGGTGATTATAACAACTGCGATGTGAATACGGCAGCCAAGAGCAATACAAATGCACAGAAGTGGAATATTTCCGGAGCCCTTTATTTCATGAAAGTTGCACCTCGCTGTTCATCGACTCGTGTGTTGAATCAGTACGGTGACGCTGTTGTAAGTGGTCACAATGTTTGCCTGTGGAGTAACACAAACGATGCTTCTCAGCGCTGGGCATTTGAAAAGGTCGGAAGCAGCTACGTGATCCATTGCGCAGGGAACGAGAGTTGCGTGCTTGATATTAGCAGCAATGGAAGTGTATATGTAAACACCTATGTTCCAGGAAGAAACTCTCAACTTTGGACACTGGAAAAGCAATAACCACAAACCGTCCGGCTTTCCACCGCCGCCTGCAAAGGCGGCGGTTCTCTTTTTTTCTTTCCACTTCCGTCCGGAAAGTTCCTTATCCGTTTCGATGTAACGCCTCCGCGTTCTATGCAAGTTTACCACACAAAGAAGAATGCCTCCGGTCTCCCGGGGGCACTCTCTGCCTATCCTTTCTGAGATTTACCAATCGTCTTCCTCGTCATCAAGGAGACGCATTCTGAGCGTGTTTTCTTCTTCCTCTTCTCGGCGATATTCACTGTCGTCCCAGTTATATGTGTACTCTCCTCGGTCGATGCTGAATCCATCTCTCTCGATGTATTCATACTCTCCGGTTTCATAATCAAAAACGTATTTTGCCATTATTATAATTCCTCCAAAACAAACTGTAGCATCTCAAAAGCGGCTTGTTTCTTCGCATCCTTCTTCGATGATGACTTTGCAGAAGTGACATGATCAACTCCCTCTATGCTACACTCACAGTCCCAAATCGGATTGCCGTCATTGTCATGGGTCTCTTGAAAATCGTACTCCGGCAGGGGAAAATACTCCCTTCTGGAAAGGATCTCCAACTGGCTGATGGAATCGTCTTTGTTGGGATTGTCTATCTCGTCACGAATGGTTTGCAGCAAGTCGTTTTCTTCGAGATACTCGTAAGCCAACCGGGATGCTGCAATTCTCGCCAGGTTCTTGGATTTACCGTAGCCGACGAAATGATGCTCCACATCCGGAAGTTGGAGTTCGCATGCGAAATGCGTATCTTCGGGCGTTTCGCCATAGATACAGCGTGGATCTTTTGAAAAACACCACGAAGCCTGCATCGACCAGGGCTCAAAGTGATGAAATGGTATAGTTCCTGTATGACGCAAAGACCATTCCTGAATCTCTGACACATAATTGACATCATCAGATTGCAGCACTTCGTCCGGCTTCAGCATAATACTTACACTATCTTGCAATGCTGCCAAATCCCAACCGGAGTCCAACGCAATTGCGCCGAGAATCGCCTCAAACAGGTCTTCTTTTACGGACGCTGTATTCTGCACTTCGTTTTCGACATCGCCCTTGCCCATCCTCAAAAAAGATTCCAGGCCGAGATTGTCGATTGCCTCCGCAAGGGTTTTCTTCTGAACCAACTGCTTCTTTAGCTCAGTCAGTTTCCCCTCGTCCATGTCCGGAATGAAGGGCCCAGTCTCTACCGTTTTTCCCCATCTCGTCGGATCCGGGTGATTCTCCTCAAAACGTCCATTAGATTCAGCAAGCAGCTTTACCACGACAAGATCCAAAACCTTGTCTCCGATAAACTCAAGAACTTCATTGTCCTGACCTCCATTTTCCGCAGAATACGACCTGCGCGTGAAAGCTTGTGTGAGTAACGCCGGGTTTTTGAACTGATACCCGATTTGATCCTGAATAAAACTGATTTCGTTCATAAAAAATAGCCTCCTTAGCTTTATTATCTTGCTAGAAGGCATAAAGATAGCCCGACACAAACAGACGCATCCCGGGTGCGCCCATGCCGGACATGTTAGAGTAAACTCAATTCTTTGTTTTCGAATGTTTACCGGTGTTCACTTGCATAAACAGAGCCAAACATATATAAACAATGTCTTAAGTTTAAGCCTAAATGCCTTCTGCAATCCAAGGCTACCATATATCGGCTCATTTTGCAAGGTTTTCTTTTGGTAGATAGTTCAGCAACAAACAAAATGGGTTACAGATTTCCCTCAATACAGAACATAGTGCTTATCTCCGCAAACCTGCGCATGCGAAGCAGGACCGCATAGTAAAATTCTTTCTCCGGCTCCGCCGCGTTATCAAAACATTCGGTCAATTTGTCGATCAACCGCTGCCAGTCTTCCGTGCCGAACCAGTTATCCGAACACGGATCAAAATATTCCTGCAGTCCCCATCCGTGCGGGTCCGGATCCATCACCGGAAACAACGACGCGATCGCGGCCGTAAGAAGCTTATCATAATCAGTCTGGTACACCCTGAAACTGTCATAGTAGTCCCAGTCGCCAAGCATGACCTCATCCCCCGGGTGAACCAGCACAGGCTTAAATTCCAGCATGATCTTTTCCTCATTGTCGGAATATAAGTGAATATCCGTGACCTTATGCTCTACAGGCGGATCTGTCCACTTAAACGTCCATTCTCTGTATCGTAACATACTCGTTGTATTTTTCTCCTTCAAGCGTCTTCCAGACAAACGTATCTTCATCAAACACGATATACCCCCGCGGCGAACCGCCCTTCGGAAGCGAGACCGACCCCGGATTCATGTACACATTTTCCCCGAACTCCTCACAGGCGGGGACATGCGTATGCCCGCACAGCAGGATATCACCCGGCTTCATCGGCGGAAGCTTCTCTTTGTTGTAAACATGCCCGTGCGTCGCGTAGACCATCCGCTCGCCCGCCGGAATCAGCGCATAATCGGCAAGAATCGGAAAATCCAGCACCAGCTGGTCGACTTCCGCATCGCAATTGCCGCGCACTGCATATATCTGCTCCTTTTTCGCATTGAGAAGAGCGATCACCTGCTTCGGGTCATACTCCTCCGGCAGATCATTTCGCGGCCCGTGGTACAGGATATCTCCCAGCAGAAACAGCCGGTCCGCATTTTCCTTCTCGTATGCATCCAACAGCAGTCTGCAATATTTGGCGGACCCGTGGATGTCCGATGCAATCAGTATTTTCATTTTTCCTCCGCTCTCACATACAAGGTCTTCCGGCCCGCTCCGAGTCGCCTGATGACATGCGTTTTCACAATATCATAAGCAGCAATTGTTTCGTCTTATTCGCGAAACATTCCTGTTCATCACTTTTCTTCCGTAGTGCACATACGCAAAATCCTTGAGTTTATTCCAGGTTTGCTTATGCCCGCTGAAGAAAACGTCCGGGCTCTCAAACACTCCGTAGTCCTCTACCACGGAGGTGTTCTGAACAAAGAGATCCTCGCCCTTCCAGTTCAGATCGAGGCTCTGCAGATCCGGCACCGAAATTGCATATCCCCGGAACGCACCCTCGCGGTCCCTGCATTTTTCTTTTACTCCGCGCACATATGCCTCATCCGTGATGACGCCCTCGAGCGCGATCCATTTTTCGTCATGGAAGACTTCCACCCAGGTGTGGACGACCCGCTTCGGCGCAAGGACGGAAACCAATCCGGACGTGGCCCCTTTTTGAAAATCCCTGCTCACCGCAGAGCCGTGCAATCTGCAGGGGATACCGACCGCCCGGAGAAGCGCCATAAGCAGGGTGCCTTTCGTGTTGCATTGTCCGTAACCGTCCTTCAGGACTTCCTCAGCGGTAAGCAGATCGGAACGGTTGTATCCGAACAGCACCTCATTCCTCGTAAAATCATACACCGCGCCGATCCGCTCGTACTCCTCCAGCTGCCTCCACCCCCGCGCTTCCACGAGGTTTTGAATGCTCTCCGCACGGTAGTTCAACATCCGCGTTTCCTTCAAAAACTGATCTTTCATAACCGGTCACTTCCTTTCTCTTTATGACCTGATTATATCCGATCGCCGGCTAATATACTTTCAAAAATCTGCTGTCTTTCAGCGCCTTTCGCGTCGGCAGCCCCATCAGCCGTTTCACCGTCGCCGCAAAATGCGATGGCGAATCAAAGCCCGCATTCATCGCGGCCTCCGTTATGCTGCTCCCGCTGAGAATCTCCTGATACGCCTTTTCAAGCTGATGCAGCGTCAGGTAGCTCTTCAGGGAAATCCCCACCTGTTCGCTGAACAGATGCGAGAAACGGCTTGTGGAAACGCAAAGTTCTTCGGCGTATTTTTCGACGGAATGATCCATGCACGTGCAATCCTCCAGACTGTCCAGGAACCGGAGGATTCTCTCGTCAAACTGCCTCTCCGCGGGCTGAAACCCGAGGCATTGATACATCTGCTTCGTAAAATGCAAATAGCTTTCCCGGTCAAAGGATTCCACCATCGGCCGGGCATATTCGATCAGCTTCCCGGCCGCTTCGTCCTCCACCGGAAAATACTCCCTGTCCTTCATCAGATCGCTCAAAAACGCTCCCATGTCGGATGCCGGTTCGATCACCGACGTGAACATGATCCCGTCACGGAATTTGACGCTGTGTTTTACGTTTTTCTGTACGAACAGACACACCGGCTTTTCGAGTTTCTCTCTGCCCACTTTGATGGCCGGCTGATTTTCCAACGCCAGGAAAAACTGAATCATACCGTGGCTGTGCGTGGACGCCCCCAGCTCATCTGTCAGCATGGAAATCTGCCCTATATCCCAGTAAATCCGATTCATGTTTCCTCTCCGATTCCGCGTTTCGCGCCGCAGGGCGCTCACCTCTCACACAACCGTTGTGTTTTCGGGCTCCTCGCACAGCGTGGTTTTATTTTCCGACAAATGCTTCACCGACCAGACCACGGCATGGACGATCCATCACTTCCCATGGAAATGGGTTCATAGGCGCCTCACATTTTCCCCTCGGATCATCTCGCGAACAACTCCAACTTCGCAATCAGATCCTCCAGGATGTACCTCGAATCCACGTCCTTATAGATCCGAATCACCGGATTCTCCGGGCACTCCGAAGAGGCCGTGTCCTCCTCCACCCACGGCGCGTGCTCCATCGTAAAATGCCCACACCCGGGATTGATCGCCAGCGCGATCGCCGGGGAATCCCCGAGCGACCAGCTCTCGCCCTGCGTCCAGCCCGCAGCGGGCGAATTGTTGTATCGCACCAGGTTTCCGAAAAGGTGCCTGCCGATCTTCCCGCACGGCGCAATCCTGCGCTCAATCTCCGCGATGCCGATGTGGACCGTGGTGTACACGAACGAGGGCACAAGCCACATCCGCCGCGCCCTCCGCAGCACAAAATTCGCAGCTTCGACATCATTTCCCGCGTTAAATTCACGAAACGCCGCCGGCCCGTACGCACTTCCGTGCGTCCCAATCCAGACAATCGTCATCCTCTCCGCTATCCCCGGCTCCGCCTCGATGGCCTTCGCCACATTCGTGATCGCTCCCTGGCAAAGCACAAAGAGCGGCCGCTCATCCTCGCGCATCGCCTCCGCTGCGATAAACGCAGCAGCCTCCGAGACCGCCCGGTCCTCGACAAGCGGCCCGGTCTGTCCGCGGAACACAGGCACTTCAATCTCCATAGCCTCCAGGATAGTCTTGATCTCCTCGTAACTCCGCTCCATGGAATCAACGCTTGCAAAATGCGTCGCGCAGATTCCCTTCACGATCAACTTCGGGCTCAGCAGCGCATGCACGATCGCGAACGGATCGTCCGCCTCGCAAGCAGCGTCGGTATCGAGGATCACGCGGATTTGTTTGTAAGTGGGGATGGTGAACATGGGGGTGCCTCCTGGGGGAAAACTACTTAAACGCGATGGAATTCGCCATCTCAATCATGTTTGCAAATTCTGTAAGTTCTTTTATTGTTTCAAAGCACTTGTTCAATTCGTCTACATCAACAGCTGCAAAGCCTTTTTCGATATCCAGCTTAGGAACATGAATGCGAAGCATCACCGATTTCTTGGTTTTTACCACAGAAACATCCGAAATCTTGTGAAGTCGCGCCCAGTCCGCTATGGTTTTTGCCCTATCCGTATTCTCCGATGCTTTTGGAAACGTCAGGTCCACATAGCCTTCACGAATCTTGTGATTGATATATACATATCCAAGGTCCGTTCGAAAATCAGTCCACCATCCGTTTTTGTCTTCTTTTGTGCTTAAATCGAGCGATGGATAGTTTTCCTTCTGGTACTTGATGTATTGCCGCAAAAAGGCATTAGCATTCTCATCAACATTATTCGTTGCAGGCTTTTTTGCTTTCACGATTGCTTGTTCGATCTGTTGACTCCGAAACCGGCTCGTCAAATCACTCTTTCTGTCAAAGAACGCTTTGCATTCCTCATACGTCAAAAGATGCTCATATTTCTTTGCTTCAACGTTATTTTTGTAGTACTTTTCCGGGCAGAAAATGAAGACCCTGAAGTCATCATAATCGCCGTTTTTCACACCCTTTTCGCCGCGCTTAACATATCTGCTGTGCTGCTCCGGCATTGCAATTGCATCAATCTTATCCTCGATTAGAAGGCCATATTTCTTCGTTCCAACTTCAACAATAACCGTAATATCAGACTCTCCCAAATCACCATCCGACTTAGAGAGCTCTCCCGCTATTACCTTAAATTTCTGCCCCTTCAAGTCAGTCTTATCAATAAGCAATCGGCAAGACTCCGGGCATGTCATCACCGACTCAAGAAGCAACATGTCCATATCTCTTTCGCACAGAGTATTGTTAAAACACAAAGAAAACATGATGGTTATCCTTTCTAAGCATGAACAGACATAGACATTCTAGAAGCCATGCAACTAATCTCCGATTTGAACGTTACACGCGTGTCCTAATTCCAGATCTCATATCCCTGCCGTCTCGCTGAGTCATGCACCGGCCGCACGTTCTTCTGCAGGATGTTATAAAACTCCTCGGCAGAATTCCCTACGCGATACAACTCCTGACCAGCCCATATGGCATGTTGGTTGTATTAATCAGGCATCATGTTCATGCCACTTCATAATCATCTCCTTAGGATTACTATTCAATCTGCGTTCAACCCGATAAATCTTGACTGAGTATTTCAATCAACCTTTTACGATCATGCTGCTTGAGATTGTTCCTTTTTAACTCTAGAAGCACTTTTTCGACTATTTTCTTCCTTACCAAAGGCCTTTTCACTATGTTCTTTATTGTTCCGTGGGTCAAAGCCAAGAGCCATGACACCTCAAACTTATTGAAATCGAACTTGCTACCTTCAAGATAGAAATCAAATCGAGGATCAATGCCTTTCAACCCAAGAAAATCGTTTCTTTTCAGGACACCAATTAGACACCAATAACCAACAGACAACAATTCATCCTGGAAACTTGATTCAAGATTAGTCCCAACTCTAAGCTGACGGTTTTCAATCTCTTTGGAGACCTTGTCCAACAAATATTTATATAACAAGGGTGAATATTTTTTGGCGACAAATGTATTCAATCTTACCAGCAACTTAAACTTACTAAATTGGAATTTCTCTTTTAGTTCTTCTTCAATCCAATCAATGTTGCAAGTCCGAGAAAAACCATTAAGAATTTTACCACACAACCCTATTCAGTACAACTTTCCAACCATTTCAATCTGCCCCCTCATCTCCTCCACCGCACTCTCCGGACCGACGACCTTCACATCCGTCCCGAGCGCGAACAACCAGCCAAAGAAATGCCCGCTCAGGGCGACATCAACGTAGGTCTCCGACCAGCCCTCTTCCTTCGAAGGGATGATGGGGATGTCGCGGCCGAAGCGATCGAGCATGACGCCGACCATGTCGTTTTTGAAGGCAAGCTCGACTTTGGTTTCGGCGCCGCCGAACATGTCGAAGCTCATTTTGGAGTATTTGGCGAGGTCGAGCTCCTTGAAGAGGTCGCGGCCGATGCGCTTGTCCTCCAGGATGCAGATGCTCTTCATCTTGTCGACCCGAAAATGCTTCATCCGGTTGGCTTCCTCGTCGTAGGCGATCAGGTAGTAGTTCTCGTCGCCCCAGGTGAGGGCCCACGGGCTTACGGTGTAGGGCTCGGCGCGCTTGGAGACGAGGTTCTTCTGGAGGTTCCACTTCATGTATTCGAAGCTGATCTGCCGGTTCTCGGCGATGGCGCGGTGCAGGTCGTCCACGCAGTAGTAGATGCTCTCGTTCATGGATTTGACGCGGCCCTGCACGACGATCTGGCGCTTGAGCTGCTCGGCTTCGTATCTGCTGACCAGGCCGGTCAGCTTCTTGATGAGGGCGTCCGACTTCTTGGCGGAGATGAATTTGGAGCACTGGATGGCGTCCACAAGGAGCTTCAGCTCCGCGAGTTCGAACTGCTTGCTCGCCACGTGGTAATAATAGTTGTGTCCGATTTTTTCCCCAATAACCTCGATTCCGAGGACCTCGAGTGACTGGATGTCGTCATAGAGGCTCTTCCGGTCGGCCGTCACGCCATACGCTTCCAGGGCCTTCTTG
>JAEEGK010018077.1_pt1 | contig 15288 bp, 12 predicted proteins | sample 8958771 | NCBI WGS metagenome assembly JAEEGK01 (sample SAMN16246547, study PRJNA631951) | gut metagenome | biome: gut microbiome; feature: rumen; material: SC-attached | host: Bos | place: Iran: Karaj | collected 2018-10 | reverse complement strand
CGTATTTATTTAAATTGATTCTATACCTAGGGCAACAAGTTGCCCTAGGTTATTAATGTTGCGACTTCCAGTCGCTTTTCAGAGAAATATAGTGTCTGAAAGACACTACATTAATAACCGTGGGTATCAAAAGATACCCACGGATTAGATGAAAAAAACTAAAGCGTCTGGAGGACGCTACTTTAACAAAAATATACTATAGTTCAAACAATGATTATTAGCTAAAAAAGTTTGCGTTTGCCCTGTCACTTGCGGTGGGTTGCATAGAAACCAAAAAGAGTGTAAGATAAAATGTACGCTTTATAAAATAATAAGCAAAATAATACAAGCATTGACAAGAGGGATGTTATATGGCTCTGATATTAGTCAGAGAAATAGTACAAGATCAGAATCTTATTGTTGTTGCCGGTAAAGAAGGGTTAGACAGAAAGATCATCTCTTCTGAAGTTCATCGTCCTGGTTTAGAATTAGCCGGCTTTTTTGAACATTTTGGATACGAAAGAATTATTGTTCTTGGTCGTACCGAACTCGCCTATCTTGGGGAACAGCAGGCCGAAACACGAAAAGTAAGATTACGACAACTTTTGTTCTTTAATATCCCCTGTATTATTATAACCGATGATTTGCTGGTGTTAGATGAACTGATTGAACTCTGTAATCAGAAAAGTATCCCGCTACTAAGAACCCCTGCTAGAACAGGTGAATTCATTTACGAACTTTCTAGTTATCTTCATAATCGCTTTGCTCCTAGAAAGAGTGTTCATGGCGTTTTCGTTGAAGTATATGGTGTTGGAATTCTTATCATGGGGGCTTCTGGAATCGGAAAAAGTGAATGTGCACTCGAATTAATAAAGCGCGGGCACAGACTTGTAGCCGATGACGCTGTTCAGCTAATGAAAATCAGCGACACCAAAATAGTTGGTTCACCAGACGATATGATCAGACATCATATGGAAATCAGAGGTCTAGGCATTATAGATATACGTTCACTTTTCGGAATAGCAGCTACAGCCGACGAAAAAAACGTCGATATGGTCATAAATCTCGAAAAATGGGATGATAACAAAGAATATGATCGATTAGGTATTTTCCAAAGAACAGTAAAATTCTTTAAAGTTGAAATTCCATCAACAACAATACCTGTTAGAGAAGGACGTAATCTAGCTGTTGTTGTTGAAACAGCAGCAATGAACTTCTATTTGCGCCGCATGGGAATTATGAGTGCAGAGCGGTTTTCAAGACAACTTAAGGCTAAAATGGCTGGAGATATTTAAATGATTTTAAGCCTTCGCCGTTTAATAAATCATAAGGTCAGAGCACGAAGATGGGTTGCTTATTTATTCTTAGGCCTTCTGATTATGGGCTTCGGCTTCACTATTCTATCTTTAGCTTTGTTGATGCTTGCTCCAGCTACTGTTGAAACTCTCAGGTCATTTCATCCTATGGCACTAGCTTTTACTGCTTTTACCGCCATGCTTATCAGCAGTTTCTGGCTTTACAAAGGATTTAAAATAGCATTTGAAATGCTTGACAGCCGAGATGCAGAATTATCCACCAGACTAAAAGAATTTGTTTTTCATCATAACCGAAAAGACGAAAGACCTTCTCTTGTAGCTTTAGGCGGTGGAACAGGGTTGAGCTCACTTTTAAAAGGCTTAAAAGAAGTAGATGTTAAACTTACTGCTGTTGTTACTGTTACAGATGATGGTGGTTCTTCTGGACGTCTTCGCAAAGACTTACAGATCCTTCCTCCTGGCGACATAAGAAACTGTATCGTTGCTCTTTCAAGGTCTGAAAGCTTACTTTCCAGACTTTTTCAATATAGGTTTTCTGAAGGTGGAGACATTGAAGGGCACAGTTTTGGGAATCTCTTTATTGCAGCTATGACAGGAGTTTTGGGAGATTTCAGCAGTGCTGTTCGTGAAGCCAGCAGTATTCTTGCTATTAAAGGGCATGTAATACCTGTAACAAACGACAATGTTCAACTTCATGCTGATTTTGAAGATGGTTCAGAAATGGTTGGTGAAACCGCTATATGTGAAGTAAAGAAACGAATAGCAAAAATGTCTCTTGTTCCTGCTTCCCCTAAACCGAATCAGGAAGCTTTAAGTGCAATTGACGACGCCAATATGATAATACTTGGCCCAGGAAGCTTATATACAAGCGTAATACCGAATCTGCTAGTTCCAGGAGTTGTTGAACATATCAACAAAAGCGAAGCAATGGTTGTATATATCTGCAATGTAATGACTCAACCAGGTGAAACAGACGATTTTAATGCTCTTGACCACGTTAAAACAATTTTAGACAAGACAGGTCTGAACAAGCTTGATACAGTAATAGTAAATTCAAGAAGAGCAGCAAAAAATCTTATGAGTAAATACGAAGCCAAGAATCAATACTGGGTTCCACCTACAGTAAAAAAGATTGAAGAACTAGGAATAAGAGTCGTTGCCGCCGATCTGCTTTCAGAATCAGATTTATTGCGTCATAATCCTAATACTTTGGCGAATATTATTGCTAATCTGGTTATAGAAAAGAAAAATAATGACACAGATATTAACGAATTAAGTAGCGAAGACTGAGAAAAGCTATTCCAAGCAGTAAAACAAAAACAGATTATTTTTACATTATAGTTAATAATACTTAAAAACTGCCGATACCCTTTATGCTATGCTTAACATAAAAAATAACATTAAAGCTTTACTAACTGCATGTGTAGCTTTGACAATACCAACAATACTGTCAGCAGCTACTTCCTACGCCTCGGTTTCACCAATCGAAAACCAAAGCTCTGCAACAAAAGCAGAATCACTAACAGCAGAGGTTCAGGAGGAGAACCTCGAAAAAAGTGATTCACTTTGTATAGACACTAATCTTGGGAGAACCAGGCTTAAAGAGCTTTTACTCAATAAAAGAGGGGTAGCTCTTACATTTGATGATGGGCCACATCCTAACACAACTCCATATATTCTAGATATTCTTAAAAAGCGTCATTTGAAAGCTACATTTTTTGTACTTGGAGTTCAAGCCAATAAATATCCTGATTTAGTAAAAAGAATACATGATGAAGGTCATTTAGTAGGCAATCATACGTATGGTCATAAAAATCTTGCAAAACTGAAGCCTGCTGCTATAAAAAAAGAAATAGAAAATACCAATAAACTAATAGAAAAGATTACTGGTACAAAACCTAAATTCATTCGCCCTCCATATGGTGCAGTAAACAAAGCTGTCATAGAAGCCATTAACGAAGAAGGAATGAGTATGGTTTTGTGGACAGTTGACACTAAAGACTGGCATAGCAAGAATGAAAAAGCTGTTCTAAAAGAAGTTGACCGTCAGTTGCATATTTCCAGCGGGAAATGTATAGGCGGAGCAATATTGATGCATGATATCTACCCTTCTACCGTCAGAGCTTTAGACCCTGTTTTAGACAAATTAGCCTCTAACAATTATAAGGTTTATTCTGTTGATAATCTTGGAAACACAGAATCTGACTTCTGGAGCGTAAAAGCACCTATTTTCTGTAAGAATCCGATTGTGATTCATGCTAATCCTGAAATAAGCGGAAATCTTCTTATGATTACCCTGTTAAAGGATAAGCCAAAAGAAAAAGTTTCTCAAATGGGAATGCTTAAAGCTCGCAAAGAAGGTAATCTGCTAATATATCTCACAATGGCAAGATAATTTACTTGTGGTTATCAGTTAACCTCGTGACATAGTTGCCGCTCTAAAAGCATTGCTTTTAGAGCGCATTCTTTTTTTAAGACTAAACAGTTAAAGTATAGACATTCACTGGGGTATCGAGGCCTCTAATGGTCTGGTTTTCATTTTTTACAAATTCAATATTCTTTGGTGCGTATTTGAAACTTTCTTCATCTATAGCCAAAGTTGTTCCAAGAGTTTTGTTATAAGCTTCAAGACGAGAAGCAAGATTAACGGTGGTTCCCATAACAGTAAATTCCTGACGGCGTTTAGAACCAATATTGCCTGCCAATACAGGACCTGTAGCTATTCCTATTCTTATATTGAAACATTCCATACCTCGCTGAGCCCATTCTGCCTTCAGTTTTTTCAATTCTAAAAGCATTGCGCATGCAGCTTGAACAGCATTTTGAGAAGGATAAGGCAAATCGCTCAAAACCCCAAATCTTGCCATAACAGCATCACCTATGAATTTATCTATCTCTCCCTGATAATTCAAAACTACTTCTGTCATTCTTGAAAGATAATCATTCATAGCAACAACAACTTCTTTTGGAGAAAGCTGGGAACTGAAATGGGTGAAACCAGCAATATCAGAAAATAAAATTGAAGCATTTTTAACAGTGCCACCCAAATCTAATTTTTCAGGGTGTTTTAATAAATCTTCAATCAGTTCTGCCGAAGTGTAGCGAGAAAAAATATCGTGCAAGCGTCTCTTTTCCGCAATTTCTCTTTCACTAACCTGTTTGGCAGATTCTAATTCTTCTCTTGTTTCCATAAAAACGTCAGCATTAGTAATTGCACTGCCTATAAATGAAGGCAAAGCCACAAGGAATTTAGCTTCATTATCATCTATTTTTACATGTCCATCTTCAAAAGACTCAATATGAATAACACCGAAAAGCTTGTCTTTTGAAAACAAAGGAATAGCAACAAGTGTTTTTAAATCAGGCTTATTATCTATTATTTTAACCAATTCAGGGTCATATTCCGTATCAGCCCGAAAAACATTCTGCTTCCTTTTTAAGGCATAACAAAGAATGTGAGGCAAATTATCCGGAATTACCAAAGCTTTTTTTATTTCATCAGAATATCCATACCATCGGAACGGGTACAATTCGTGTTTTATATCATCGCACAGAAAAATAATATATCTGTTTGCCCCAACATCCGTTTGAATCAAGTCACAAATTGCATTAAAAAGTTTATCTGGAGACAAAGTATCGAGTAAAGTTTTTACTTTGCCCATAACTATTGAGAATCTTAATCTGACTTGATTAAGCTTGTTGTCTAATACTTTTTGTTTATCGAGATACTCGCGTTTTACTTTTCGAGCATAAACTTCTTCGACCTCTTTTTTTATTTCTGGATTCAAAGAAGTATCTATAGACAATTTCTTCTTTGTCATAACCAATATAACAGAAATCAAAATCAGAATAATAAAAACAAGTATACAAACTATGGTCCAAGCCAAGGGAGAAGAAGGAGGTTCAAGAATAATATTTGGAACAGAAACCCCTGCCCCATCCTGAGCCATAAGGCAATCAGACATCAAAACAAATAGAATTATAAATAATACTCTGTTCATTAGTAATTAATACTCGTTGTTTTCGAAAAAGCTACGTTCAGTTTGAATTTATGATTATGAGGGATTCTATTTCCCTCACCAATAGAATGTTCTGGAGGTGTCATAGTTAAAGAAATCTCCAGCAGAGTTCCAACCATGTCATCTGGTGAAATACTGTCACTATCGCTTAAAGAGGTATATGATCTTTCTTCCACTTTAACCAGAGGTTTTGCCACAAAATTTATTTCTTTAATATCATCTAATGCAGCAATAGTTTTTTTGTCACCGTTTACCAACTTAATCTTTCTTCCTTCTTTCACAAGGAAAAAATATTCAGAATTACTACTATGAGCACCGGTGCCAGAAAAATCAAAATCTAAATGCGATACATTCCAGCCTAATATTTTTTCATTATCTGCAGTATTTGGAGAAGAATGAACTAAAATAGGCTTTGATTCTCTTTTCTTAACTTCTGGATGAGGTTTACCCATCTGATCATCAGGAATTTCAAGATAATCACTGGCTTCTTCTATGCATTTTCTGAAATGTGTCCAAAATATTTCAGCCTGTTTGGTTCTTTCCTGTTTCCAAAGAGTGATAGAGAAAGCGGAATTACTGCGTTGAAACAAGAACATAATACCAGTAACCAATATAGATAGCACTAAAGTCGAAATAATAACTTCTACAACAGTAAAACCCTTTTTCATAATCATTTCCTAATACCAAACAGTACTGTGATTATATCATATTATTGTTTTTATACTAATTAGTTTTTGTTGTTTTACCTTGGCTAACGCATCTTATTGGCTCTTACAGGATAAAAAGTTGTTTTAAAGTCAAATGATTTATTCTTTAAGTCAGAAGAACCCATTTTCAGATTTATTTCTAATCCCAGTCTTTTTACTGGTGTAGCTCCAGTAGAAATACTCTCTTCGTTTAATTTCCAGCTAAAAGAAGCAATTTTACCTTTTACTATCGTATGTGATTTACCATTTTCAATACGTCTAGTCATATTGTAATAGCCGTTTGATTGAAGTACAGCAGAATAAATAATCGGCTTAACTGCTCCATCCTGGCTATCGTAAACATTGAACTTTATCTGATTTTCATCAATAGTCATATAATTTCCATCTTTTGGCATAACGCTATTATTCAAATCATTTCTCAATCTAGCAGTAAAAAGAGCACATTCCTGCATTAAAACTGCCGAACCTTCGCCAGCAGAAAAACTTTTTGAAAACCCCATAAACAAAGAGATAACCATTCCCAAAAACACAGCAGAAACACCTGCCGCAACAAGGATTTCAACAAGAGTAAAAGCTTTTCTATCAGATATTATCATTGTTTATTATAACCTTTATGCTGAAATCCTTTTTTTGATCAGAATTCTTTGTTATCGGATATTTAACACTCACAGTTACTTTTTTAAAAAACACCTTATTGTTTTTTATTATATCTTCTACTGTCATACTGAGTTTATAATCAGAACTGAAACTTAAATGATATTTTGCATCTGTGTCAGCAAAATTAGATCCATTTTTTATAACATTTTCTTCATAAAAACCAGCTTTAATCATATTAAAAGGTAAAGAAATGGTCTGTTCCATAAGTTCAAGTGCAGCACTATGCGCTCTGAACTCAGATTCAGTCATCTGTATTCCCTGACTGCCGGAAGAAAAAGCCAGAAAAGAAGGCAGCATAACCAGTATAAGTATAGCCATTGAAATAGTTATTTCTACCAACGACAAAGCTCTTTTTCCAATTAATCTGTATTTTAACTTCATTTTATTTATTCATTCCAATAAGAATCTTTTTGAGCAATAAGAATTTTATAGAATCTGTCATAACTGCTTTTGGTCGGATCTTGAGCCTCTCTGTATCTAATTACCCCGCCTTGAAAACGATGGTCTGCATAAATATTCTTTGCACACAAAGAACCAAAAACCTCAAACTTAGAGCCATAATCAACTTCTGCATTTGGCGCAATAATGTCAACCATATTAGTTATCGTAGATTCAAACCTGATTCTGCAGTCTGATGCTGCCGCAACACTAAGAATTTCAGAAGTATCAGCCAAAGAAATACCTCTAAAACTTATATTTCCCTTTTCTAAAAGAATAATCCCTCCTCCTCTTACAACAAGCGGCTGAGGCATACCTACAGGCGGGATTATAAAATCTTCTTTAGATTCATTATTTATTAAAACGACAGAATTAAGTTCTAATTCGCCATTTTCATTAAGATACTTTTTCCAAAAATCAGCTGGCGTAGAAACAACATCTTGGACTCTCTGCCTTATAAGTTTTATAGAATCCTCTATAGCCGGTTTCCCTTTATAATAAACATTGCCATCTCTAGAAATACTGCTTTCACCCTCTTTATCAAAATCCAATATTTTTTTTGCGGTTGGAAAAACTCTATCTGTTTTTTTGTCATAAACATCCTGCATAGAATTATAAGATTCTGCATAAGGCATTTCTACAATACAACTCATTAATTTAGAGTATTCATCATAGTTTTTAAAAAGCATCCTGGTTTTGAGCATTGGACCGCCAACTTTTCGTCCCATAAACTCTGTAATATCTATATTTTTTCCATAATTATCATAAGGAAGAGAACGAAGTAAATAGATGGGCAAAGGACTCTGACTTTCAAATATTTCCTTAACTTCTGGATCTTCTGGTTTTACTTCAAGATTCGCAAATCTGACAAAAGCGGAATACACAGGTCCTATTACTCTGGTTCTAGATTGATAACCCTTTCTAGCATCGCCAAAGAGATGAAGAATAGAAGATTTTGCCCCGTAAGTCAGCCTTTCTCTATTAGAAAGAATATTTCCTTCATACATGGCTTCAATCTGCATTCTTTGGCTTCTATCGTGAAAACAATCCAGAATAAAACTATGCCAAAAACGATAATGAGCATTCTTTATTGATTCGCTGCTTTTATCCCATGGAATAGTCAAAGTATTAAAGAATGTTTCAGGCAAAGAGTTAACAGGTGTATTCAAGCGTACCGGTGAAAAAACATTTGGATTACTAACATCGTAAAAATGATAAATTTCACCTAAATCCCCTGCCCCAGAACAAAGATTCAATCTGGTTTTAGCCCCTTTAAGCCATATCCATCCGCGTTTTTTCCAAACTTCAGGGTCTTTTTCTTCTTTCTCTATATCTGCTATATTGCCAGGTTCTACAGGATATTCCGGAGTTGCATGGTTGTAAACAATTATTGGCTGAGGGCCATCAGTAATCATTCCCTTATAGTCATTTCGAATAATGTTATAATCACTAGTGCTATTATTTAGATAAAGGGTAAATTTGCTCATAACCCCAGGAACCATATTAAAAACGCTAATACCGCGTTTTATCATTATTTTACGAGTAGCCCCTTTATATTTCCCAACAGATTCTATAACAAGCCATCCGTCTACTGCTTTGGGGTCACACCAAATGCTTTGGTTTCTTTCAATAGGCTTAAAATCTCTCAAATAAACATTCACTTCTATTGAAGCTGTTTTGTCTATCTCTGCAGAAAACTTTTTTAAATCATTATTCCAACTATCATCTAAAATATCATTTATACAAATGTTATTAATAGATTTGCTGTTTAAAAAGATTCCTTTTAGTTTTTCTATAGTTCTTGTACCAGCACTAAAATTATTGCCAATACTTTCTCTTATTGAACCAATTGTGGTATTTATACCTGTTTCAGCTAAAAAATGTGCTATTTCTCCGTTTACTATTATATGCATTCCAGTGTATTGCCTGCTGACAAAAGTATAAAGTACTACTGAAAGCAATAAAAGAACGGTACCTATAATAAGAGCAACCATAATCGTAAAACCACGATTATGGTTGCTTAACTTCAAAATCATTCTTTAAGTAAGTTTAATACATTTGAACGAGTATCTTCGTTCATTTTATAAACTTTTAAAGAAGCCTGAGACTGCATTTTAGATAATGTGAGATTCATTATCTCATTTGCCATATCAACATCGCCAATTTGAGATTGGGCAGACACAGCATTCATGTATTGGTTACCTAAATTTGCAATATTAGAATTGATTCCATTTAAAGCAGCTCCTAAACTGCTTTGAGTAGAAACAACCTTGCTTAATGCAGATTTAGCCAAATCTGATGCAGACATAGCTTCACCTGGCGTTGCAACTGAAAGATTATTAAGCCCAAGAGCATTGGCTGTCATAGAATCAATTGCAAATTTTTCCCCGTTTTGAAGAGTAGTAGAGAAAGAACCGTCTAACAAATTCTGACCGTTATACTGAGTTTGATTAGCACTCATATTAATCTGAGACGAAAGCTGATTAATCTGTTGCTGAATCATAGCACGGTCTGATTCTGTTAGGGTTCCGTTAGATGCTTGCAAAGCAAGACTATTTATACCCTGCAAAATATTGGAAGTAGTTGTGAGCGAGCTTGACGCAGTCTGTAAAACAGATGCCTGACTTTGTTGATTTGACATCAGCTGTGCCAAAGCGCGACTCTGGGAATCGAATGCCGATAGCATTGCGCTGCCCGCCGGATCTTCACTTGCGCGGCTAATCCGTTTACCGCTTGATATTCGTCCGACAGACTTACTTATTGCGCTATCAGCGTGTAAAAGATTGGTATGTAAATTATTACCACCTACACCTGTTAGCATATAGACCTCCTTGTCTTTTATACCTTATGTACTATTATAATGATTTATCGACTAACTAGCTAGATAGTTTAAAGCTTCTTTTTCATCTTCGTATGCATCACCCATCTGAAGCAAGCCAACCATCTTAAATACGCTGTGTGATAATTCACTTAAACCACAAAAAGCTAAATCTCCACCTTTTTCGTCTACAATTATCTCAGCCATTTCAATAAGTTGAGCTATACCCTGTGAGTTTATTACGGGAGAATCAGTAAAATTCAGCAATATCTTCTTAGAGCCTTCTTCTAACGCCTTTTCAACGGAATCGAATAAAGCCGCACCACCCTTTTCATCAACATAGCCGACAGGGCGCAAAACACAGATACTACCAATTATTTCTTTGTTAATTACAATTTTTGCCATAGTCGTGATTATACCTATAATAACAATCAATGTCAAACCTTAATATGTACATTGATTAATGTGATTTTTAGTTTTGATTATTTAGATAGAATCTCCACAATACAACAAACAATTAAATTAAAAAATGTTTATTACCTCAGCAGTATAAACAGAATCCACATAATCTTCCAAATATACCTGTGCACAAAAATCCAAGCCTGGTTGAGGAATTGCCTGCCCTTCGTGGAAAATCAGCAGATATTTTCTTCCAGAATAATCTAACAGCATAGCTTGCCTATTCTGAACATTTACATCTTCTATTTTACCTCTAACATTTAAGTACTCTGTTTTAAATTTTTCTTTTGAATAATCATCAGTAAAACCAAATTCTTGATTTAATGAAACTTTGTGTTGTTTCTTAGAATTATTATCAGAAATAAACCATGCACTAGGAGCCATAAACCCAAACCATATCAGCAAAGTAAGAATAAAACCTATACTATGGCAAGTTATAGCAAATTTTATCAGTTCAGTTTTTTCTTCTGAATTATCTTCTCTTAAGCACTGAACTCTTTCTAAGCGATATAATTCTCGCTGCTTAACCATACATTTTTCTTCAAGCAATCGAGCTTCTGCCAAATTCCAATAATCATCAGATTTTTTATTTGGATTCTCTGAAGCTAGTTTTTTTGAAATTCTTTCAAGAAAAGGTTTTAAGTCTGTATCCTCATTTCTCTTCGCATTAAACTGAAAATATACTTCACAAAATACTTCTTCATTTGCATTATCATACAAAACAGACATCAATTCAGCTCGTATTTCTTCATTTTTTTCACGTTTTAAAGCAGATAGATAAATATCACTAGCTGAAGCAAAATCTAAATTTTCCAGACAAAATAGAGCATTTTTTCTTTGAGACACTTTGACAGAATTCATCATTCTGTCTAAGATACACAAAGCCTGAGTCTTATCTGATAAAGCATAAGCATTTATTGCGGATACTTTTACAGAATCTGATTCACTCTTAATAAATTCAGGCAAATATGGCTGCAAAATTTCCAAATCAATTTTACTAAGAGTTTCAATCGCAGCCTGTAAAACAGAACTATCTTTAGAATCCAAGCATTTAACAACATATTCTGAGTCTAGTTTACTTCCATAATCTTCTATAAGCTTAAGAATAACCAGCTGTTCTGAAGAGTCGTATTTTTTTATATCAGAAAGAAGGGGTGGAATTATTTTAGAATAATTGTCGTTTGTAATCGATGAATAAAGAACTTTTCTCTGTTCTGGTGTATCTGTTTGTATTTTTTCGTATTCTAATGAGATTTCAATAGAAAAAGTATTTAAATATTCTTTTACTTTTTTTGTTACTTCCTCATTTTTTTCTTTTTTTAAGAAATCTTTTATAAGATTGCTTACGTCTGCTATTTTCTGTCTTATCAATTCGCAAAGTTTTATAGCAGCTTTCATTCTTATTTCTGGTTCTTCTGAAGAAAGCAAAGCCGAAAAATGACTTATATATATTTTTATACGCTTATTATCATAATCAAGCTTAATTTTTTTAAACTGCTTAATTGGAGCATCAACTTCTAGTTTTGCTCTATAAAGTGAGTCCAGTACCCCCATTAATATTCCATTAATAAGATCTGAACGCAAACCTCTTGTAGCCTGCTGAGCTTCATACAAATGAGATGCAGTAACTTTATCAGGATTAGCCATAAAAACCAAGCCTGCTTTTTGTATTAAATCAGGTTCATTTTCTACTGTTAAATACTTTATTAATATAGCTTCAATATGGTTAAACGGGAAAAAAAATGAATGATTTAATGCGGCATCCCGTTCTGTTTTATTCTTCGAAAAAAGCATTGCTGCCAGATATCTTATAGCTTCGGTTCTATCCCACCGGCACATTGATCTGGCTGCTCTGGAACGAACCCAGACATTGCTGTTAAGAAGTAATGAAACTATATTGGCTTTTAATCCTTCTGGATCTACCGTTTCTAAAGCATCAACTGCAGCACAGACAACAGATGGATCATTAGATTTTAATTGGGCGATTAAATCACTCATAAATAATTAAAAACCGTACATATTTGATTTTTATTTATTTAACAATTCTAATTCTTTATCTAATAGAGTGTAACCTGATTTTATATTCTTTGCCAATGAATACATCTGCTTAGCAGTTTCTTTATCTTTAGAGGAATACATCAAAAGACCAAGATTCCTCAAAATATATCTTTGAAGCTTATGTTTGCGGTTTAGAGCAAATGTATTTTTAAAAGCTTCTTCAGCAAGACGTCGCTGACCTTGCTTCCAAAAGACCAAGGCCCTCATATTTCCAGTCGCAATCTTTAAATAATCAGCATAAGATTTTTTAAGTTCTACAGACTCTTTTTCCAATAATTCAAGAAAGTCTAAAGCAGTCTGAAAATCCTGATTTTTCCATGCATCTACAGCGAGAACATAAAGCCCGTTTAAATAATCAAAGCGCTTCTTATTTAAATCTATGCCAGATTCAGTTAAATTAACTGCTAAGGTCATATCTGTCTTCAGAAGAACATTTAATTTATTAAACATCTCAACATCTGTCTGAGCCTGATGTAAACTGATCAATGAATCAATATAGTAAACAGGTCCTTTAAAAGACTTCTCAGGAGAAAGTTCATCAGCATAACTGACCCACATATCACCAGACAGCGGATAAAAAGATTCTTCTGGGAATATTGCAAAAGATGTATCTGTATATCGTTTTGCCGGATTTGGCCAAGCCTTTACAGTCGCCTTAAGTCCTTCAGCAGTATTTTTATCCGTTGTCATTTTATCAATGGCATTATTTATACTTGTTTTGGGAATATCAAAAACAGCTTCTACAACAATAGAACCTTGAGATAGTTCATTTTTAGGTAAAACGGTAAACTTAATCTGTTCTGTTTTGCCTGCTTCTATCTTTTTTACATTTTTTTGCTTTTTATCTACAGTCCAACCGTCAGGAAGAATAAGTTTGACACTGATATTATTCAAATCCCCTATAATGGACTGTAATTCAACATTTAACCCCACAGACTTACCTACAACAGGGGGTTCTTCCAAAGTTGCTTTGAGATTATACCACTGAGGAACCTGCATTGTTTCTGCTTTAACAGAAGAATTAAATAAAGCAGCAGTCAATATAAAAAGAACTATCGAAAGACTCTTTATCAATCTTTTCATTTTTTAGCCTCTAACAACATAGCTTTAAACTCTTTTTCAGAGATTTTAAATATTTTGCTTGCTGCAATAAGAATTTTCTTTTCAGAATCTTCTAAAACTCCATCTCTTAAAGCTGCTTTGCACAAATTTCTAAATACTCTCTTCGGATTAAACTTACCTTCAGCGCCTTTATCTAATTTTCCGTTAACTGCTACTTGTTTAGCAACATGATTAAACATTTTACCGTAATCAGAATCAGATATCTTAAGGAAAGATTTCAAATTATTTAAAAATTTCTTTTCTGAATCTTCAATATCACCGTCTCTCATAATTTCGAAAAGAACAAGCATAAAGAATTCTTGTATAGTTACAGGTTTAACCCCCTTAACAGGAGACTTATAATTATCACTTAAACCAACTTTATTTTGATCAGCATTTTTATTTGCTTCATCTGCAGGTTTTGAAGAATCTGATTTATTAGCCAATACAGGTTTGGGAGGTAGAGAAACATTCTTAGCTTCTTCCATCAATTCAGCAGTAGACATTGGTTTTAATAAAGTATCAGATTCAGAAGAAGAAACATCTATTTCTTTTGCCTTAGCCATAAGTTCAGCAGTAGACATAGGTTTTAAGACTGTTTCCGGTTCATCAGAGGATATTTTCATTTCTTTGGATTCAGCCATCAATTCTGCTGTTGACATTGGTTTTAATGTCGGTTCAGAAGCAGATTCCAAAACGGGTTTTGCTTCAGCCATAAGTTCAGCAGTGGTTTTTGGTTTTAAGGAAGGTTCTTCTTCAACTTTATTTATTGGGTTTGGAGAGGATTTACTATTTACTACAACAGGTTTTGGAGCAGGAATGTCATCCATGCCAGTCAGCATTGCATCTTCTGAAATTGGCTTAGGGGCGGGAACATCATCAACACCCATAAGCAAATCATCTGTATCTACTGCTGGTTCAGGAACTGGAGCAGGTTTCGGAGGAACAGGTTCATTCATCGTTACTGGTTTTGGAGCAGGAATATCATCCATGCCAGTCAACAATGCATCTTCTGAAATTGGCTTAGGAGCGGGAATGTCATCAATGCCACCCATTAACAAATCATCTGTATCTGCTGCTGGTTCTGAAACTGGTTCTGGAATTGGAGCAGGTTTCGGAGGAACAGGTTCATTCATCATTACTGGTTTTGGAGCAGGAATGTCATCAATGCCAGTCAACATTGTATCTTCCGAAATTGGCTTAGGAGCAGGAATGTCATCTATACCACCCGTTAACAAATCATCGGTATCTGAAGCCGATTCTTGTATTGGTGCAGGTTCAGAAACAATCGGTTTATTAACGTTTACCGGCCTTGGAGCTGGAATATCGTCCATACCAGTCAGCATTGCTTCTTCAGATACAGGAGGCGGAGGTGTCATATCATCATCTCCTCCTAAAAGAGCCTGTTCTTCTAAAGCTTCATCTTTTTCTTCTTCAGTAACTTCTTTTTCAATAGGTCCAGCTATTGGCTGAGAATAATCGCCATCTTCAGATACTTTATTTTCCATTTCTGCTATAGCAGCCTGACTTGCTGCTTCTGCAGCCTTTCTATCTATTTTCATAGCAGCTTCTAAAGATTCTTTTCTAGCCACTTCGTCAGCCTGCTGCTTCAAATCTTCTTCAGAAGGAGTGTTTTCAACCAATTCATTAAGAGCTTTCCAAGTATCAAAATCTAAAGAATCACCCAAACGTTTAGAAGAACGACTTGCTCTAGAATGACACCATCCTGCAACTCT